>Ga0213865_10001077_pt1 | contig 18006 bp, 44 predicted proteins | sample PICome_6_FD_160100 | JGI IMG/M metagenome (GOLD analysis project Ga0213865, IMG submission 160100) | Coastal seawater microbial communities near Pivers Island, North Carolina, United States - PICO282 | ecosystem: Environmental > Aquatic > Marine > Coastal | place: USA: North Carolina...
GGACGGCAAGAGAAAGTTTTTCATTCTATGAAATGGGTAAAGAACTACCAGACCATTATATGACAAACTATATTGAAAACATTGACAAGATTATAGAAGACGGTGAAGAAGTCCTTTGGAAAGATAGACTAGCACACATCAAAGATGAAGGCATTTACGGAGAATGGAGAAAAAATGAACAATAAATTTAGCATAGGTGTTGTGATTGCTATCGTATTACAAGTGTCAGCATTTGTATGGTGGACAGCGCAACAAGCACAAACTATCGACACACTTAAAAATGAAGTAAGTGAACTAACAGCAAAAGCTGAAATTGAAAAGCAGGTTCAATTAGCATCAGAAGTTAAACAGTTGCGTAAAGAAATTGACAAGATGAAAGAAGACATCATTGAAAGCCTAACAAGTATAGATGATGCTAGAATTTCAGAAGACAATCGTTTAGGAAATCATATTGATGTTCGTATTGATAGTCTAATCACAGACTTACAAGCAGAGTTTGCTAAACATGAAGGTTGGATTGATGAACTTGATGTAGATGTAGATGATATATATGCATATATCGAAAATGAACTAAAAAAGCTAGACAAGAAACTAAGCGATAGAATTACGAAAGGGGAGTAAAATGAAATTACCAGTAATACCGTTTGTATTTGATTGGTCACATTTAAAGAATGTAAATGAAACATATTGGCAACATCTAAGTTGGGTACTTTATTCAACAGTTATGCTATCAGCAGTTATTGTTGTTGGTTTTATTCATGGTGTGTTTCCATTCTTATTTCCAGAAGCACCAGACGCTTTAGTTGTTAAATGGAATAGAAAGTTCCGTGAACGCAGAGAGCGCACAGGTCAGGCAGGCTGGAGACCAGAATAAAATGTATGAATATAGATGTAAAGTGCTTCGTATAGTAGACGGAGACACTATTGATGTGGATATAGATTTAGGCTTTGGTATTTGGATACACAAAGAACGTGTTAGACTTGCAGGTATTGATACTCCCGAAAGTAGAACAAGAGACTTGACAGAGAAAGCATTTGGTCTAGCATCAAAGCAATTTGTAAAAGACATAATGCCTATAGGTTCACAACAGATTATTAAGACACAAAAAGATAAGACAGGTAAGTTCGGACGTATACTAGGCGACTTTAAGTTAGAAAATGATGTGCTTTTGTCGCAACTTATGATCGAAAGATATTACGCAGTTCCCTATTTTGGCGGCGATAAAGACAAAATTCAAGAGGCGCATATGCTAAATAGAAGTAAGCTACTAGAAAGTGGCGCAGTCAAATTGGAGGACTAAAATGGCTTATAAATTAAGTAAACGTAGCCTTAGCAGACTAGAAGGAGTTGACCCAAAATTAGTAGCAGTTGTAAAACGGGCTATTGAGTTATCTAAAGTAGATTTTGGGGTAACCGAAGGATTACGTTCAGTAGAAACACAAAGGCAATATGTTGCTGCTGGTAAATCACAAACAATGAAATCAAAGCACCTTGAAGGTCGTGCTGTTGACTTGGTTGCATATGTTGGTAGCGCAGTATCGTGGGAATTAAATCTATACGATGATCTGGCAAACGCAATGAGAACAGCAGCAATTGAACACGATGTAGCAATCAAATGGGGTGCTGCATGGTCAGTGGGTGATATTCGTGAATATGATGGTTCTATGGCAGAAGCAATGAATGATTATATTGATTTGAGACGGTCACAAGGTCGCAGGCCTTTTATTGACGCACCTCACTTCGAAATGATGTAATAAAAAAGGGAGCATTAAATGCTCCCTTTTCTTTATGGTCTGATGTTTTGTTTTCGTGGGTTGCCCCATTTTTCCCAGGCATTGACCCGAATGAAAGGTTTATTGGTTTCATTTGGATTTGGATTAGGAATAGTTAATACTACATTTTTACCTTTTGCCCAGGCTTTGCGTTGATTAATCATTCGTGTCGCTGGCGTACGAATGCTTGTTTTCATAGGATTTCCGACTTCACCCTTTGATGTCTGTGAAGCTCTTTGTCTTTTCTTGCCCATATTAGAACCTCTTCTGGTTTGGTTTTACGTTTTTATTCTTTTCAATAGTCTCAGCACAGTTACCGCATCGACATTGATTACATACTTTTATATCTCTTGTGCCACCACCATCAACAGCATAGTCTCTGACAGTAGTATATGTTGGTCCGCCACAATGTGCAGGATGCCCACAAATTTTACAACTTGGGCCTGTACCTACAACAGATGGTCCGCCTTTATGAACTATGTTCGCCATTATTTATCCTTTTTATACATTTCTACAGAAGTATATATATCTGTTCTAAATTCTTTTTCATCAAGTAAATCTGCATTCATAGTAGAAAAATAGTTAGAAATTTGTTTTCCTAATATAACATGATTGTCAGGATGAAGATGATTCTTTCTAGGATCATATATTATATCTGATAATTCACCTTTTTTAATTTCACGTAGGCTTATATTGCATAAGCAATAAGGAGAATTAAGCACGTAATTCTCATGCTTGAACTCAAATGCCGGAATTACAATTTTTTTATTTCGTAATGAATTAAAATAACCGATACTGTTATTTAACAACATTGCGTGATTTTCATATGTACAAAATTCTTTAAATAACCATTGTATTACAGTATCATTTCGTTTCATAAATTTGTACTGTCTGTTTTTTTCTGACATTTGACCTTGAAGATACATAAGTCCACTTGATTGCCAACCGGGTTCTGGTTTGTCGTTTTTATATAAATCTGAATCTATATCCCATATTAATGGTAGTCTACCCTGCGATGTCGGGACAAATACTAAAACATCATCAATATTATAATCATTTTGAACATAATAATATATAGACTGCATAGAAAAGAATAGACTTGATCCGCCTCTAGCATAACATACTATCTTAGAACAATGAGAGTTTTCTGCTATAACTGATTGCCATCGTTTTTCATTGGTATCGTGTTCGTGATACTCAGCAAATGAATCTCCAAAAATAATAAGTCTGCGTGTACTATCTACATTTTTTACATTATGCTCTACACGATTAATGATCCCTTCAAACAAATCATTTATCCCTTTTATTTCTTTGGATGTGAATTGACGTATTTATTTTGGTACGCAGTTGTTGACTCGCTTGCCACCCTTCATTTTAGTTTTCGGGTTGCCGATTTTATAATCATCCCAACACTTTGGGTCTAGGCGTTGTTTTTCTTCTTCTAAACCTTCAGTTTGTAGACCATAGCTTGCGAACATCTTAATGATATCATCTTTATTGTCGTTTAGCCAATCACGTTGATATGAATCCTTTGCCATGCTAAACACGTGGTCAAAAGCATCATAGGCATGCATACCGTGACGAATAGCATTATATGCATTGTCTTCCATACCATGATATGGCCAATCAATCTGATGTGCTTCATTAACTTCGTCACGCTCATCTTTCATGCCACTATAGTCTTTGTCAAGTTGTTGGAAATCTTCATATGAGATATACATGTCAGTGTCAGGATCGTAGTACTTTCCTTCTTTTGGATCATAGTAAACTACTTTGCCGCTTAGTGTAGAGAAAGGACCTTCTAGACCATCACGTGCTTGATACTTTTCTTTGTCCATTGGAGGAAGAACTTTATAGCCTTCATTAATCTCTTGGCCATCCATATAATCAGCAACAGCTTGAAGATAATCTTCTGCCATTGTTAGTTTCGATGCCACCCATCCTTCAAGACCTTCACTTTCGCTTTTAGTCGATAGATGTTTTGCAATACGATTAATGCTTTTCATTGATGATAGCATCTGTGACTTTGCCATAGACACTTCATGATCTGTGTAGTCTGCATCTGCTACTGGATCTTCTTTTAGGTCCATGCTTTCAATAAGTTTTTTCCATTTTCTAATGTCTGACATGATATTTCCTTAAATTAGTTATTGACTTTATTCTATTTATCATTTATAATAGAAGACAATAGAAAATTATGGAGCAGTCTATGACACACGAATTCGAGTTTGGGTTTACATCACGTGAACAATTCTATTCTATTGTCCGCTTACTGAATCATGAGTGTGGCAAAGGGAACTGGACTATCAAGGGTAAAGTTCTCAAAGGACTAAAACGAATGGAACAACATCAGAAATTTTATTCTGGCTATAGTGCCAGTGTGAAAAAAACAGTTGTAGTTCCGGCAGAAATGATGTATGTTGAAGCTATGATTCGTTTCGTACATACTGATGAAGGTAATGAATAATGACTGTTAAACGAGTTGGCTTTGCTTGCAAGTACATGAGCCCGGAACGTGGGTTAAAGCCTAAGATGCTCAAAGAGGTGGAACAACCACTAAACTTTCGTGGCACAACTATCAAGTGGCTACGAGAGAACCAAGATAAAGCGCAAGAGCGTGTATATGAACTAGTCGAACATAATCTAAGTGCTACTGAGCGTTTGGTGGATTATGTTGCTACACTTCCTCTATCACAACGGATGCTACGTCTTGGCAGTGATCTTTTACCTGCTTACACTGAACCTAACTTTGGGCATCTAACCAAGACTAACTTTATCACAGACTTGATAGCAACTAGACTAAGTACTATTGGGGATAAAGCTAGGGGAAATGATGTCAGGCTGTCGATGCATCCGGGACAATTTACTGTACTCGCATCTGACAGACCTGATGTTGTTGAAAATTCTATAGAGGAGTTTGAATATCATGTGGATATCGCAAGGTACATGGGCTACGGCAGAACATTTCAGGACTTTAAAATCAACGTCCACATATCGGGTCGTCAAGGTCCAGCCGGTATCAAAGCAGTACTCCCTAGATTGTCGCAAGAAGCGAGAAATTGTATCACAATCGAAAACGAAGAAAACTCATGGGGTTTGGATTCTTGCTTAGAACTTGCGGATGATGTAGCAATTGTGCTAGACATCCATCATCACTGGTGTCACAGTGGTGGAGAATATATTGAGGTAAATGATGATAGAGTCAATCGTGTTATGGACAGTTGGCGTGGCGTTCGTCCTGCTATGCATTACAGTGTTAGCCGTGAAGATTATCTCACGGGACATAGACCGGATGTTAGACCAGATTTTCAACAACTTCTAGCAACTGGTCATAAGAAAGCAAAGCTACGTGCGCATTCTGACTGTATGTGGAATACAGCATGTAACGAATGGGCTGGTAGCTTCCGTGAACATTTTGATATTATGGTCGAGGCTAAGTACAAGAACTTGGCAAGTATTCCATTCGAGGAGGCAACCCGTGCCTGATTGGGTATACATACTAGGACTTAGCTTAGTTATTAGTTTGGTTATTCTTGCTCCTAACATTTACAATTATATAAGATACGGAAGTTTTGATGAAAGAGAAGATTGATATTATAACACCGCACCAACTTGCTGATTTAGCAATGCATGCCGACTTGTCTGATCCTATTGATTGGGGTATGTTGGATCTAAAAGAAGAAGATGTGTTCTTAATGATTGCGACACAAGTATTAGAAATGATGCAGGCTAATCCTAAAGAACAGCAGTTGATTGTTGCTCTTGCTTCTATTACAAAACTAACTGTAGAAAACTTTGTGTTGACGTTGAGGCTACATGGAAAAGGTTAGAAATATATTTTTATCATGTATAGTTGGTGATGTAGAAGATCCAGACTGGTATGCTAATATGGAACTAGGAAGTTGGGCAACTAAGAATTCTGATGCACATCAATACTTGATGGACAAAAGTGACGGTAATATGCGCATTCATAGAAAAGCATGTGAACCGTTTATGGAACATTCATATGAGTTTACAGCAGAAATGACAGAGCAAGATTGGGCGTATTACTATTTGAGGTTTGACGATGTATCACGATATTAATGAAGTTAAAGATGATGTAGAATATCTACTAAAGAATTATCAACAAGCAGCAATGGGGACTAACAGCGGTAAATACCCAGACGTTACAAAAGTTACACCTGTTCTATTTGATGATGATAACATTTATCTTTTGTTAAGCGACCTCAGTAATCATACTAGAAATATAAGAGAAGTTAGTAACACTGTTAGTTTGTATTTTGCAGCAGAACATCGTCACGCAACACAAATGAATAACGCACGTGTGACATTATACGGTACATTAGAACTAGCAGATAAGTCACAGTTTGATTTGAATGAATTTGATAAACGTGATAAGGGTGCTAGTTTTTATGGCAACTTTGGTGACTTTAATGTTTGGAAATTCGTAGAGAAAGATAGACTTTACGTAGAAGGATTTGGTAAGGCATATAAATGAGTAAGATTGATGATTACGCAGAAGAATTTAGTTTCTTAGATGACGATGATAGACTAATTCATTTGATTGATTTAGCAAAGCGTCCTACTAATTTGCCACCTGAACTACGAACTGATGATAGAAAAGTCAACGGTTGTATGAGTCAAATTTGGATCGACGTTGGCGTACAAGAAAACAATGTACAAGTATACTATGATAGTGATGCTATGATTACAAAAGGCATTACGAGCGTAGTAGCAGATTGCTTTTCAGATATTCCAGTTGAAGAAGCGAAAGCAATTCAGAAAGAAGATTTTGAGAAACTTGGTATTAAAGAACTATTGACACCACAGCGAAGAAACGGCCTTGGTAGTCTTATTCAAACTATTTCAACAAAGGTACAAGCATTATGAGTTTAAGAAAACAAATCGATGATGAAAATCTTATTACAGAAGAAGCAGTAAAATCATATCCAAAAGTGACACGTGTTGAAGTAATCGACTCGACTGGACGTGCTTACACAACTTGGGAAGCTACTGATGTTGTAACCATCTTACAAGATGATGAACGCACACTAAAAGTGTTTTTGAGAAATACATGATTGAGCCTAGACTATACATTATAATGCGTGAAGATATTCCTGACATGAACCCAGGTAAGGGTATGGCACAGGCAGCACACGCACAGGCAGACATGATTGAATACATGAACACGCTTGAAGATTACGGCGTGAGTGAAATGGTTAAACTGTGGCGTGAAGACCGTTCATTTGGTACGACTACTGTATTGAGTGCTGAACTTGTAGACATACAAGAAATGTGTGACACGATTGAGCATAGTGGAATGACAGTTGATCCCACTTACCCATGGCGTAACTTTTATGGTATGCCATTTGCGACAAAAGAAGTAACCGCGGCTTGGGCTTTTGTGTTTGAGCCAAAAGAACGAGAGTGGATGCAGAGATTTAATTTACATGAATAAGATTTGGACAATGATTAAAAATTCTATAAATGGATGTTGTAAAGAACCAGAGACTGCACAGTTTAAGAACTTGATTACTATACCAAACAAAGGTAATCCTCACGTGTATGATGTGACTATTGTGTATTGTAAAAATTGTGGTAGTAAAAAACATACTTCAAATATTAAGCATATTAGAAAAAATGAAAAAACTAAATGAACTAATGGTAATCACAATGGAAGAATGCGGTGAACTTATTCAAGCGTGTTCTAAATCTATCAGACGTGATGAATATAAGAACGATAAGATTGTCGAAGAAATCGGTGATGTTTATTGTATGATTGAACTAATGATTGAGAATGAGTTAATTACTTGGGATCAATTGTTAGAAAGAGCAGACGTAAAAAGAAACAAACTAAAAAAATGGAGCAAACTTATCGATGCTGAAAGCGAAGAACGTAGACTATCGTATCACCCGCAACGCAAAGGACACTGAATTACAAGACGATGATTTTGCTTTCGTATTCAATTCTAAAGGTGAGATTCGTGCTGTACAAATGAGCGCATTAGCAGAAGATGATGATGAACTTCCATATGCTGTAAATAAAATGATTGAACTGATGGCAGACTTGGAACTTATTACAAAATTAACTAGGACTTATCATTGATACTAACTAAAAGACATACGATTTGTATATTGACTTTTTGTTTTTTGTGTGTTATGTTGAGTGTGATAGCAATGATGTTCAGTAATTTCTTACCAGAAGAAAAGTGGGAACCCACAATTACAGAACCAAGTGTTGTTATTACTACACCATTAGATAGCCCTAACGGATGCTATCCTCAATACTTTTGGAGCAAAGTAGAATGAAAGTTTATATTGGACCATATGTAGATCGTTGGGTAAGTTATGTACACGACCGTTATATGGAAAAAAAGTATGGCTACTTCGATTGGCCTGAAACACAAACACGTTTTGAAAACTTTGTAGAAAAGTTGGAAGATGTGTTGCAGTGGATTTACAATCACAGCATCAATTTGTATTTGGATCGCAAAGAGCGTAACATAAAGATACGCATTGATCGGTATGACACTTGGAGTATGGACGATACCCTTGCTCATATCGTAGTGCCTATGCTGAAACAACTTAAAGAAACTAAACATGGTGCTCCAGCAGTAGAGTTCAAAGATGTACCAGAAGAATTGATGCCACCAGATGCGGAGGCTGTTAAAAAACTGTACATGGAAAACGGTGAAACAGACGAGAACTTTTTCAAGCGATGGGAATGGGTCTTAGATGAAATGATTTGGGCGTTTGAACAAAAGACTATTGATTGGGAAGAACAATATTATGGTGAATGGGTAGAAGATAAATCTAACCTTCTCGGAGGTCGTCATGCCAGCACTGACTATGATGGACTTAAAGCACATCAAGCACGTATGTCAAATGGTTTCCGTTTGTTCGGAAAGTATTACGAAAATTTATGGGATTGATACTACACATAATCGTATCTCCAATGACGGGATATTTTATGACGCTTATATGGGCAGCGTCCTTTGGTAATGTGTGCGATACCCTCACTGAAAATACAATGATGGAAGAATGGCTAATTTGTATTCAAATTTATATCGGTATTGTACTAATAGTGACGCTGAAAAGAAAGTTTGGTAGTGATAAAAAATTGGAACGTTGAAGAAATAAAACGTGAGATTGACAAGATTGCGTGGGCAGAATCTGACAATCGCATGGATGGTTATGTCACGTGGACTTGTAAAAAAGAATTGTATGACGTTCTGTGGTATGTTGAAGAAAAACTAAGTAAGTGTAGTACATACGCAGACGAAGAAGAATATATAAAGAACCACGAATTTCAAAAAATGTGGGATGTATTAAAAGGAAAATAATATGGAACTAAAGACGTGTGGTTGTGGGCGTAGCCCAACAGGAAAATGTCAAGGTTGGCATGGCCTTGAAGAAAACGAATATCTAACTAAGTTGGATGAATTTGTAAAAGCAGTTGTAGAATTTCAAGGAAAGAAAATCAATGAAGCAGCTAAAAAAGATCCTAACAGATCGGATGATGGAAACTAAACTTTTCTGGCGTTTATGGTTCTGGTGGGGTATACGCCAAGCAGGTAAACGCCGAAAAGCACGTGAAGCAGAAATGGCGAAGCGTCCACGAATGACAAATGATGAATATTGGGAAAGTGTTCGTAAAAAGAAAGCAATAAAAGAATGATTAGATGGTATGATTATCTAGTAGCATTTTTAGCAGCAGATTTTATGTGGGCAAACATTCAAGTTTCTCTTTTCTCTGGTGTTTGGTGGGTATCTATACTTGGTGGTATGGGTGCATATTTTGTATGGTCATTGTGGAATGAAACGTACATTCCATTTCGTGTAAGACAGGAAGATAATAGATGACGATTTTAGTAGTAGGTTGTGGTTTTGTAGGCAACGCAGTAGCGAAAAGTTTAGAAGATGATGGACAAGATGTTGTTCGTATCGATCCTAAACTATATGATAATAAGATAGAAGACCATTTGCTTACAGCACGTGGGGCAGTTGTTTGTGTTCCAACACCAACCGTAGATGGCAAATGTGATGATAGTATTGTTAAGTCAGTAATCGCTGAACTTGGTAGCCTGCCGGTACTACTAAAGTCTACTGTTCCGCCGCAGATGATTGCTGAACTGCCAAACACAGTGACATATAACCCTGAGTTTCTACGAGCAAAAACAGCAGAAGAAGATTTCAAAAATCAAAAGCATTTCATTTTAGGTGGCACACAGATGAACTGTTTCTTTTGGTCGCAGATTTTCGGTTACTTAGATGTAGAGTTTATTGAGACAGACAGAACAACAGCAAGTATGGTCAAGTATATGCATAACGCTTGGTTAGCAACAAAGGTTGCATTCTTCCACGAAGTGTTCTATAATGTAGGTAAGAATTACAACCATGATTCGATGATTGATATTCTTGCTAAATTTGAAAACATTGGTCCGTCTCATATGCAAGCACCAAATGATGAAGGTCTACTAGGGTACGGTGGTCACTGTTTTCCAAAAGATACACAAGCGTTTTATGATTTCACAAACAGTGATATTATGAAACAAGTCATTGAAGTCAATAACCGTTTGAGGGAAGCAAGTGACAGTTCACGCAACGATTGATATTGAAACTCTGAGTACTAAGCCAAATGCCGTAGTTTTAACTATTGGTGGGATCAAGTTTAACCCATATACAAAAGAAGAACCATGGGGTGAGTTTTACTATCGCCTAGAAGTTAACGAACAGAGTGAGCGTGGTAGAGATATCGAAGAAGATACTCTTAACTGGTGGGCGACACAACCCCCAGAGATTATGGAAGAAGCACTTGGTGACGAAAATCGTATTGGTGTAGAACAAACTCTTAAAGACTTGAATAAATGGTTAGTTGGTGCCGATAAGATTTGGTGTCAAGGTCCCGTATTCGATATTTGTATTTTAGAAAATATGTACCGCCAATACGACAAGCATTTCAATTGGGTGTTCTGGAACATACGAGACAGCCGTACACTATTTGGGTTAATGCCAGAAGACCCTCGCAAGAAATATAAGTTTGCAGCACATAATGCACTAGAAGATTGCCGAATACAAAGCAAGTGTATACAAGAGGTATATGCTGAACTACAGTTAACACGATGATTATTGGAACACGATTAGAATATTGTTTAAGTGATATATTATTGGGTGAAGTAAACATAGATGATGTTTACGTTATTGTTGCGGACAATCAATTCGATTTTAAAAATTTGAATTCATATTCAACCTGGTGGGATCGTCAAATGGATCCAATGACACAGCATCTTTCAAGAGGAAAGAATAGTTTACATCTGTTCGGTTATGAAGAATGTCTTATCCGAGTACAGCAACTTGTAGAAGAAGGAAAAATAGCATTTAGAAACGATGCTATTATTTCCAAGATGTTAAGTGATGTCATAGATAGCGGTGAATATGAGCATTGGTATCAACTAACTCTCCGTGAAAAAGATATGGAACCCGCTGTGAAAATGGCGTGGGATCACTATAGAATGTTAGCAGGGTTATGTAAATGAATATGTCACCTGCTAACCGACTATTTTTTCAATCTGGTGCGGGCGGGCATTGGTTGCTGTATGTGCTGGCTTGTTTAAAACATGGCGAATTTAACATGGATACAGGAACACGTAATCCTGATAGTTATCATACTGACAATCATCTTATATCAGACTTAATTAAAATACCAGAAAATCATTGGAATTATAATGATTTAAATTTAAGTTTACAAAATAACCTTCACCCTTTCATAATATACGAGCCTACATATTATTGGAATTTATATCAGAATTGGTTATTCAAACATGAACTTTTTTGGAAATATAATGAATATTTTATAGATGGCAATTCGATATATGAAACTCAATTCGGGTCAGGGCTTTCTGCTTATACACATATATCTAGATGGAAAAATTTAGAAAATAGAAATATTTCTGTATTAAGATTCAATGATATATATTTTAACACAGAAAAGTTTATCAAAGACACCTACAAACAAGCAGCGAGAACAATACCGTATTACAATTATGAAAACAATGAACTATTCGAAGAAAAAATAAAAGAGTTTAAACAAAAATCAAAACCTGTCGATGAACTAATGGATACAGGTTTCTGGTATGGGTTTTTATTCAAATATATACAGTCTCAAACAGATTATTCAATGCACTATAGACCACCACAAGAATTTTATAACTTTAATGATTTCATAGATTATTTTAAAGACGTAGTACTACCAAACTATGAAGATAATTTTATAAACAATCATGTACTAAGGACATAACAATGAAACTAGGATTAAGTTTTTCACGTTGTATGCGTGACTTAATTGACGAAAAAGTAATGTATGATGATGTTCTTGTTATTATAGGACGTTCAGATTTTGATCCGCATAATGATAATCATTGGGACAGTATTTGGTACGGTTATACGCAGGGCGGACTCTCACACCCAGAATGGCGTGGGTACGAAGATAGAAATGATGAATTTAGACGTTTAGCTGCACGATTGTATGATGGCGGTAAACTACATCAACCACGACAATATAGACTTGGTAACCCAGTCAGACTTCCTTACTATTGGTTAGATTTGGTAGTACCAGTGGAGGATTTAGAAGAACTACCTGCAGTAAAACAGGCGTGGGAACATTATCAGATTGTTGCCAATCTGTGTTCTTAGGTCATTAACCAAATAAAACCAAACAGCATACCACCAGCAGATGCGAACATAAGAATTCCGATTATCCAAGCAATCATTGCTTCTTTACGTTCAATAGCCGCATACTCCATTTCTCTACGTTTCTTTCTCATATCAGATTCGATACGAACTAGTTCATCCCAAGCGGATGGTCCGTAGTATAGCGAAATGTAAGACCTAAGCTCCTCACGCATTTCTTCTGCTTTTTTCTTGTGCGCCCAGGCTTCTAGGGCCTCTTGTTCTATATTAGAACTAAGAACACGTTTAAACATTGGTGGGTTCTTTAATCGCTGGTGAGCAAAATCTAAATCAGAAATCGCTTTAGCCCATTGACCAAGTTGCGATCCCATATCAGAAATTTCCCTACCAACACTGATAGCCTGTTTGATGCCGTTATACGCCGTTGTCGCCAAACCAATGGCTGTTACCGGATCAATCATCCTTCTCTCCCTAATTTTCTCCCAATCATATTTATTGTGTATTATTAAATAAATAACTAATAATATTACAACACTAGGAGTTGCGATGGGAACAGAATTGGTTCATAAACACATCATTCTTAGAATGGAAGTGAATAACCCTCCGAACGAGCAAGAGTTACGTGATTGGATGGTTGAACTAGTAGACAAAATTGGAATGAAAATTCTAGCAGGTCCGATATCAGGTGATATCGACTATATGGTAGGAAACAACGGTCCTACTTGTGCAGTGATTATTGAGACATCACATATGGCATGTCATGTTTGGAATGACTTTGACCCAGCACTTATTCAATTAGATGTTTATACTTGTGGGCCATTTGATCCAAATGCAGTATTAGAACATGTGAAAGCATGGGATCCAGTGAAAGTGGAATATAAGTATCTTGACCGTGAACACGAACTGAAAGAAATCAAGTTCGGAGAATAATTACTTGACATGATTCGCTAATCGTGCTATATTAACGGCACTAAATGATTAGGAGAATGATATGTCAGGTATGCATCTGATGAGTCACGCTTATACAACTACAAATACACGTAAGCGTAAAGCAAAAAATAAAACAAAGCGACTTAAAGCCGCAGAAGTAGAACACGAAAAGTTTCTACAGAAGATGGGTGTTAGCGATTCACAACTTAAAGAAAAGTTGTATGATGAATATGGTAAACGCAAACACTTTGCAAAAATCCCCGATTATTCAGAACATCAAGCAACTGCTACATTGAGCAATCGTGTAGCGGGTAATGGTGCGGCAAAAGAACGAAATGTTTATTCAGGTGAGCGACAACTACTAGGTGTTGCTACTATGCATAAATCAAACATGGTTCCTATTTTTGCTGACAAAAAAGAAGACGCAAAAGATATTGCAGAAATGCGGAGAAACTAATATGAAGATTACTATCGTAATGGTGTTTTTAATGTTGGGTTCGTTTTTAGCAGGAATGGAACTTGCGGATACACTAAATCCTTATGAACAATGTAAGCGCATGTATACGACACCAGAAGATATTGGCGAATGTCTTTGGATCAAGGAGAACCCGCAGTGAAAGACGATTTCAGTTGGTGGAAAAGTATCAGTACTCTAATACTTGCTATCGCATTATTAGTTGGTACTCTATTTTATATGTTTGTTGCAACACCAGCAGAAGCAGTTGAACGTGCGCCAGATAATACAATAGTATTTTATTGTAAAGAAGAATACAAGTATCAAGGTATTGATAAAACTAGCACTAAAGATATGATGAACTTTGCGTATTGTATTGAACACTTAAAGAACGAAATGCGCAGACAAGAACAAGCAAATCTGTGGGAGTTCTTAAAAGCAAATCCTCGTTATCGTTTTCCTGGACAAAGTTGGAATAAATGTTTCAAGCGTCCTAAAGAACGTGCGTTAGACAGATTTGAGACAAAATCAGATGGTTCTACAATGGCTTATTATAAAGATAAAATAGTGGAGTGTTATTAATGACTTACGCAGTTAAAATAATGTTGTCCAAAGACGATTGGATTTTTATCACAAAAGATACTGGTGGTAACTGTTGGGACTTGACACCAGAAACATTTAATGATAGAAAAGACGCAGAACGATTCGCTGAAATATGGCGAAAGAAATACAAAGACAATCGGTATGTGAAAGTTGTAGAATACGATGCTTGACAATCACGCTGCTAAGTTGTTTGCTGATAATATCAATCTGATGGTACCATGGTATCTCATGGCATCATACGCATACTATGTACAAGATGATGCTATCTTCTCGGATGGCTTCTTTGACGATATGGGCAAAACTATGTTGGCATGTTGGGATGACATTGAACACTTCCACAAAGAACATATTAGTAAGGGCGATTTGGAAGCAGGTACATTCTTGGGCGAGTATCCAAGTCGTGTAGAAGGTGGGTTAGCAGAGGTGCGTAAAGAGTTCTACACAAAAGCAGGTAAGGTAAAAGCAAAGTATGCAAAATAAACAAAAGCAACGGTACATCAGTGGGATCGGAGTTGATATCTGTAACATTCGTAGAATGTATGAAAAAATATCATCACATGGTGATAAATTTGCAGAAAAGATATTGACTTCCTATGAATACAGTCTATATAAAGATATAGATGGACGTGATAAGCAAGCACAATACGTTGCAAAGTGTTGGGCAGCTAAAGAAGCGTTTGTCAAAGCACTTGGTTGTGGATTTGTTGGAAACTTTATGTGGGGGGACATTACGTATTTCTCACCTAAAGGATCCTTATCTGGAATCAAACACCCATTTATTAGACTAAGTGAAAGAGCAATGCTAGATCCTCTTATGAGAAATAAAATCGTACATTTGAGTGTCAGTGACGAAGTAGAGAATGCGATAGCATTTGTAACAATCGAAGAGGAAAGATAATGGATAACATTGTCAATATAGAAGATTATCGTAAAGAAACTAAGAACTTTTGCGATAACTGGAACGATGACCAAATTATGAATCTGTATAAAGCTGTAATGGAGTTTGAGAAAAATAAGTCTCCTCTTGAGCAACAGATTGAACAGGCATCGAAAGATTTTACTGGTAATGTTATTTCACAGCTATATGAAATAGGTGCAGATCCTAGTGACAGTAAGATAATGAATGATATGGTTATCATGTCAATGCTTTTCCAATCAATATTGACAGAATATTTTACTGGCGAATGTGAAAAAACTGGCGGAGAGAAAAACGGCATTTACGATTATATTAAATTTATACAAAAGGACATGTTTGAAGAATGATACTTACAGGCTTTAATATCGATAAATCTGATAAATATACCAACAATAGAGAGCGGGATTACGACAACACTATGGATTTAATCACAGACAAGGGCCGAGTAGAAGTCCTAAAAAAGATTTCTGAACTACAGAAGCAAAAACCATTTATTTCAGAACAGATTGCTGCCGCACGTGACAATGGTGGTGTAGATGAAAATGAAGAACTACACATGGCACTAGAAGAAATGCAGCGCATTGAAGTTGAAGTAGGGCGTCTACAAACTATTGTTGATAAGAGTGCAACACTTAACATTCCTGCGGTCGGAGAGTATGATGCTATTCGTCCTGGAATGACAGTTGAACTTGAAAATTTTAATATTGATAAGATTGTAACATACACCATACTTGGTGAATACGAAAGTGACCCGAATAAAGGTTCTATCTCATACAAATCTCCTCTTGGAAAAGAATTATTGGGACTACGTGTAGGCGATGCTGTTGAACTTGAACGAGGCAATGACATTATCGAATACGAAGTTCTAAGAATTTTTGTCGAATAAACTTGACAAAAAGAACGAATCACTTTATATTAAACTAGTAACGAAAACAACAAAAGAGGCAGTTTCGTGAAAAAAGTATTGATTGATTTGTCGAGTTCTTTCTTGACGTTAATCGTAGTTATGGGTCTTGTGTTTATGGGATCTATGGCTTCAAGTCAAACAGTAATTGCAGATGATAGTGATGTATCATATGAAGCAGCTATACGTGGGTTTGACGGTGAAAAATTCCCACAAGTTTACTGTATGGCATTGAACGTGTATTATGAAGCACGTGGCAGCAATATGGCAGATATGTACGCAGTGGCAGACGTTGTTCTTAATCGTGTAGAAGATTCACGTTTCCCAGATACTATCTGTGATGTAGTACAAGACGGGTATGTACCTGGACGCCGTGATTGTCAGTTTAGCTGGTATTGCGACGGTAAGAGTGATAACCCACGTGATGAAGAAGCATGGGCAAAAGCACAGAGTGTTGCTTGGTTGATTGTACAATCCGGCAAGTATCGTGGAATTAGTGAGGGTGCTACAAATTATCATGCTCACTATGTGAACCCTCGTTGGAACCGTTCTACAAATGGCTATTCTATTACACGTCTTGGACGGATCGGGGATCACATCTTTTATCGCTGGAACTAATATTAGTTCTTGACAGATGACACCGAAATGTGTATAATCTAATTGTTAAACTTAAACTGTAACTTGTCATAAGAGGAAAATAAAATGACAAAACAACCTAACGCTCGTAATAACAATGAGCGTAACACCCGTGGAAATAACTTCAAGGGTAAACCTCGGGGACCTCGCAAGATGTCTCCTTCACTAGAAGCAGCCGTGAAAATGGTGAAGCCTCTAGTTCGTGGCCGTAATGGTATTTACGGCATGTTGTCAACTAACGACCGAGGTGATGTAACTGAGGTCGGCGTATACAACGGTAATACTAAAAAGTATGCCCTGTATCGTTCAGACCTTGTTGACAGTGATACAGTCAACGAGTTTAAAGAAATTATGGGATCAAACTCTCAAAACTAAATCTCATAATCCTGGGCGGAGACCCTAGCCGGCTAGACTTCGCCCAGGAAGGCTTTAACACAACATAGGTGTAATATGAAACATTTCCGAATTGAACCTACTTACAAAAAATCAGTAATTGAACTATCGACTTTCCGTCGTCCGTTAGAAGAACTAACGGGCAATGACGAAGACAAGGGTAAGTTTGCTTATCTGCGTAAAGAACTAGGTTGGCGTTGGGGTTCATTCAGAATTGATGTACCTGAAACAGAAGAAGAAATTGCAGAGTTCCTAGAAGAACGTGGCGGCTATGATAGCGTAGCACATTATCTTGCTGACTATCACGGCGAAGAAGATATTATTGTTGAATCAACGACACTTGAAGAATATCTATTGCCAAGTACAGAAGATGACTTTGTTGACCTAACAGAAGACTATGACGCAGAAATGATTGACTGCTGGGATGGTTGTTGGGAAGATTGGGACATCGTAACTGGTGGTCCTAAACTTTCAGATGTTGATGAAATGATTGAAGAAATCGAAGAAGCATACAACGAAGAATATGAAGAAGGCGTTGAAGCACTTGGCTGGCAGTTCATTGATAACTTCTTTGAAATTCATTGTAATGTAACAGTAACACCGTGTAATGAATACGGTGAGGTAGAAGAAACAGAGGAAGCGGAAGCAGAAGCATGATTATAGAGAACGATGTCAAACTAGACTATTCAGATGTTCTTATCCGTCCTA
>Ga0213865_10001079_pt1 | contig 17982 bp, 17 predicted proteins | sample PICome_6_FD_160100 | JGI IMG/M metagenome (GOLD analysis project Ga0213865, IMG submission 160100) | Coastal seawater microbial communities near Pivers Island, North Carolina, United States - PICO282 | ecosystem: Environmental > Aquatic > Marine > Coastal | place: USA: North Carolina...
CGTTGCTCAACGTAGCGAGCTGCGCCAACATGTTGGCTGAAGACGAGGTGCTGGAGGCTGAGGAGAGGAAGCAGATGTTGCGGGGGTTGCACAGTTCTGCAGACCGGTTGAGAATCCTGGTCAATGAGTTGTTCGAATTTGCCCGTTTGGGCGGAGGGCAGCGGATGGAATGGGTGGACCTTACCGTCTTGACCTCAGAAATCAAGTCGGACTTGCGGTGTTTGCTTCGGCGCACAGGCGCTCATCTGAGTATCGGTGCGATGCCCAGCATCAAAGCGGCAAGGGTTGGCATGCGGGTCATTTTGGGTAACCTGATCGAAAATGCCATCAAGTACGGACGAGCGGAAGAACCCGTCATAGTGACGCTCAATGCTGAGCGTACGGCTTCTGGTTGGCTGTTTTCTGTGGGGGACAACGGAATGGGCATCGCCCCGGAACACAGGTCGTCCCTATTTGATCCGTTTCGTCGGCTCACGCTTCAAGGAGAAGGTGCAGGGCTGGGCCTGAGCCATGTCATGCGTGTGGTGGAGGAGCACGACGGTTGGATCGATGTGGAATCGGAAGTGGGGGTGGGGTCGACCTTTCGCGTTTTCATTCCCGACGAGCGGGGTCTCGCCGGCTAGAAGGGCGAAGAGAGTGCAGGATCCACCGTGATCACGGTGTCGGACAACGTGTGCAGAAATGCAACCAGTCCTTCCCGCTCCAGTTCCGACAATGCCAATTGGTAGGGCTCCTGTCCAGGAGGGCCAATGCCATTGTCCGACAGGCGCTCATCCAAGTAAGGGTGCTGCACGATGTTGTCGCTGTAGAAGTCCACCACTTCCCGCAACGTGGAGAACCGGCCATCGTGCATGTATGGGGCGGTCAGGCCGATGTTTCGCAGGGATGCCGTTTTGAAGCGTCCGTCGTCCGACGCATTGTCCGTGAGGGCACCTATGCCGCCGTCCCCCGCCGCCGCGTAATCGAGTTCCAGTCCATTGATGAAGCCCTGATTGGAGAAGAAGTTCCGGCTCGTGTGGCATTGGTTGCAGCGGGTTTCGCCGCTAAAAAAGACCTCCTTTCCGAGCAACTCACTGGGCGTAAAGTCGGCAAAGTCATTGGCCAATCCCGCGTCATAGCGGCTTTGGTAGGAGCGAATGGATTGGAGGAACTGAACCAAGCCTGCCGTGATCCTTTCGAGGTTCACAACGGAGTCTCCGAAGGCCGCCTCAAACAAAGCAGGGTAGTATGGCAATGCCGCCAGCTTGTCCGGTAAGTCAGAGAGGTCCATGCCCATTTCATCGGGGTGTCCGATGGGTTGCAATACCTGGTTTTCGAGTCCAAACACCCTCAAGTCCCAAAACATCCGGCTCTGATAACGGAAGTTGAAGAGGCCAGGCGTGTTCCGATGTAAGGGGGTCGATGTGATGCCCAGCGAGCCGACGGCCACATCGGCAAAGGCGTGTTCTTGTTGGTGGCAACTGCCGCAAGACACGGTATTGTCGGCCGACAGTTGCGCATCGTGAAAGAGCACACGTCCCAAGGTGGCGCCAGCATCTGTAATGCCCTCCAAGTCTCCAGTTCCGCCAAAAAGAGCGAGCCCAGGATCGTTTTGCCAAGATTCGGGAAAACCTTGTTCCGAATAGGGGTAGAGTGCATCTGGGAGGGACGGAAGCCTCACTTCTTCAGGGTCTTCCAGGCCAGGCTGTTGCTCTTTGGAGCAGCCCGACAACAGGAGTGTGCCCGTCAACGCCAACACCCAACACATCACCTTGCGGACCATGCCTCCAAGGTAAACCCGATTTGAATGGCCTGCCGATGGTGCCAATACAGGGGTGATGAGAACCGTGCAAAGGGGCGCCTCAAAGCGCAGCGTTCACCGCGTAATTTTGCCGCATGAACCTGTCTTCAAAACTGCGGAGCATCGGTGCGTTTGCATGGGTGTTGTGGTGGGGCGCGGCCGCGCCCATGTCAGCCCAAACGGACATTCCACCATACGGCCCCGTGTTTTTGCAGGATGAGGTGGCCACCGTGGTCATCACCATGGATCCCGACAGTGCGGAGGCCATGTTGTTTGGTGATACCGACTATGCTTCGAGCAATTCATTTCCTGCTACGATTGGTTACCAATCTGCTGTGCTCGATACCCTCATCGATACGGTGGCGGTGCGGTTGAGGGGCAACACCTCGTTGACTGCGCCCAAGAAGAGCTTCAAGGTGGATTTGAACGCGTTCATTCCCGGTCAGAAGTTCGCAGACTTGGAAAAGCTCAACCTCAACGCCAACCAGAACGACCCTTCTATCCTCAGGGCCGCATTGAGCTGGCACATTCTCCGTCAGATGGGCCTGACAGGATCTCGCACGAGCATGGTGAAGCTCATGCTCAACGGCGAATACATGGGGGTCTACGTCAACACCGAACACATGGACGAAGAGTTCGTGGAGGAGTACTACGACAAAGACGGAGGGAACTTCTACAAATGCCTGTGGCCCGCTGACTTGGAATACGTGGGGCCATACCCCGATGACTACAAGTTTGAAGTCAATGGCCGCAGGGCTTATGAGCTCAAGACCAATACCGAGGAGGACGATTACACGGACCTGGCGGCGTTCATTGATGTCCTGAACAACACGCCGGAGGCGGACTTCAAATGCGCCATCGAGGAGGTGTTCAATGTGGCCGACTTTCTCAAGGTAATGGCCGTGGACGTCATCAGTGGCAATTGGGATGGCTACACTGGAAACAAGAACAACTTCTACCTCTACCACAATCCGCAAACCGGGCTCTTCGATTACATCCCTTACGACCTGGACAACACCTGGGGCATCGACTGGGTCAATGGCGACTGGGAGTCCCGCAACCCTTACGATTGGGCTACAGAAAGCCGGCCTTTGTACGACAGGCTTATGGAGGTTCCCGAATACAGAGATTGGTACACCCACTACCTCTCGGAGGTCATGGTTGTACACGCACACCCAGACAGCGTCAGTGCTTTCCTCGATCCGCGCATGGAGATGCTCTCCCCCCATGTGGCCGCAGACACCTACTACCCGTTGAGCTTTGGTTTTGAGTTCGAAGATTTCGAGTCCGCCACCAGCGAGGCCTCTGGGGGACATGTGGAGTACGGCATCAACACCTGGTTGGTCAACCGCAGTTATGCCCTGTATAACCAGCTCGATGAGACAGGGGCTGTGTTGATTGCCCACGAGTTGGAGGACAATGCACCGGTATTGGATTCCTTGAGGGTCAGGGCCATCGTGGACGGCGGTGGGGACGACCTGGAAGTGACCTGTTGGGTTGATCCTGGCAATGGCCCGCAGCCTTTTGTGATGTACGACGATGGAGAACACGGCGACCGCCAGGCTGGGGACGGCACTTGGGGCATCAAAGTGCCCATCCAATGGAATTGGACCACAGTGGACTATCAAGTTGAGGCGACCAGCAGTGCCGGTTTGGAGCGTTGGTTGCCCTGTGAGCCAGTCACTGCTACAGTGGGCCTTTCTCCTTCAGACTTGGTGGTCAATGAGTTGATGAGTTCCAACGCCAACAACGTGTCGGATGCCTTCGGTGAATTCGACGATTGGGTGGAGCTGTTCAATGCGGGCTCTGCCCCCATTGAGCTGGGCGGAAAGTACCTTACGGACAACCTCAGTGTACCCAACAAATACGCTTTGCCGGAAGGCACGCTGGCGCCAGGTGATTGGGCGTTCTACTGGGCGGACAATGATCCTGAACAAGGGCCGTACCACGCGCCGTTCACTTTGTCTTCGACCGGAGATGAGATCGCCTTGTTTGAGTGGAATGCTGCCGAGGAGGTGTGGGTACTGCTCGACTTCTTTGCCTTTGGCTTGTCTGAGCAAGACGCGTCGTTGGGGCGCTATCCGGACGGTGCCGACTATTGGGTTTGGTTTGCCACGCCTACGGCCAACTCGACCAACAACTATGCGATCATTCTCGATGCGGGCGGCGTGGCCGAGCGCGAGGCGCGCACCATGGGGCCCAACCCTTCGAAGGCATGCGTGCAGTGGAGTGGCGAGCCTGAATCCGGCACGCTGTATGACGCCCAAGGGCGGTTGCGGCGCAGTTTTGGTCGGTCCAATGGTCTCTGTCGGGACGGGCTCGAATCCGGGGTGTATGTCCTGACCTTGGCGGATGGCAGCCGCTGGCGCTGGGTGCTGATGGATTGAGTCTCGACTCGCCGTTCTTTGCACCATGGACGCCAACGCAGGCATTCGAATCAACAAGTACCTCAGCGAGGTAGGATATTGTTCGCGCCGCGCGGCAGACAAGCTCCTCGAGCAAGGGAGGATTGCAATCAACGGCCAGCTCCCGGAGTTGGGCACCAAGGTCATGCCCGGGGATGTCGTGGAGGTCGATGGGCAGGCCGTCGGGCAGCCCACCAAAGCCGAAGACCATGTCTACATCGTCTATCACAAGCCGGTGGGCATCGTGTGCACGACGGACCAGAAGCGTGAAAAGGACAACATCATCGATGCGATCGGTCATCCGCGTCGGATTTTCCCAGTCGGCCGGCTGGACAAGCCGAGTGAAGGGCTCATTTTCTTGACCTCCGATGGTGACATCGTCAACAAAGTGCTGCGCGCCCGCAACCACCACGAGAAGGAGTATCATGTCACGGTGGACCGCCCCATTCGGGGCACTTTCGTTGCGGACATGTCAGGGGGTGTTCCAATACTCGGCACGGTGACCCGCCGCTGCGAAGTCGAGCAGACAGGCCCGCGCAATTTCCGCATCATTCTGACCCAGGGGTTAAACCGCCAAATTCGGCGCATGTGCGAGCACCTCGGTTACAACGTGGTGCGCCTCAAGCGGGTTCGCATCATGCACATGGAACTGGATCTTCCCCGTGGTGAATGGCGGGATTTTACCTCTGCAGAGCTCGCCCAGCTTCAGCAGCTGGTTTCGGTGTCCGACAAGACGGCGGATGACCTTCCGTCAGACCAAGCGTGACGTGCCCGCATGAAAGCATTCAAAGGACCAGTGGTTGTTGGTGGCGGGGCGGCAGGACTCGCAGCTTGCCTGACCCTCGAGGCAGCGGGGCAGCGGCCCACCTTGCTCGAAGCAGCCGACGTGTTGGGCGGAAGGCTCGCGACCGAGCGACTGCCTGACGGAACGCCTGTAGACCGAGGGTTTCAGGTCTTGCAGTCTGCTTATCCCGAATTGAAGCGCTGGGCAGACTTCGATGCCCTCGATTGCATTGCATTTGTCCCGGGCGCTCGGGTCCACCTGAATGGCCGATGGCGCACGTTGGCCGATCCGAGAAGGGCGCCCGGCCTGCTGTTTGCCACGGTATTCAGTGGCATTGGTTCTTGGGCAGACAGGATCAAGGTGTTGCGGCTTGTATACGCTTTGAGGCGAACAGGGGCCGACGATGTCCAAGAGGGTCGCTTCGGGGCGGGCCGCGACCAGGCGAACCCATGGTCCCACCGCAGCACAGCGGATTTTCTCAAGACATGGGGCTTCTCGCGCGCATTCATCCGGGATTTCTTGGCCCCCTTCTTTGCCGGCATATTCTTGGAAGGCGCACTGGAGACCCCTGCCGCTCAATTCCAATACACCTTCAAGATGTTGTCGGAAGGCCCGGTGCTCAAACCGCGACAGGGCATGTCATCGCTGGTGGCCCACCTGCAGGATCAGTTGAAGCAGACGGACATTCACGTCGGCTGCAGGATCAATGCCGTCACGGGAAAGGCACTGCAGATCGATGGCACCGAACGGCCATTGGATGCCGGTGCCATTGTCACTGTGCCTGGCCTGCACCCGGAGTTTGTCGTGGAAGAATGGAACGCCTGTCTCAACGTGGTCTTGCAAACCACGGCCGCTCCGTTCGGTCATCCTTTGATCGGGTTGATCCCCGGGGCCAAGTGCGTGACCAACTTTCAATTCATGGCCGATGTGGAAGGCGAGGTGGGGGACAAGCGCATCAATGTGACCGCTTTGCTTCCATCGGCCGCGCAACAAGAGGAGACTGTTACCCGTGTGAGGCAAGAATTGGCGGCAGCGGGCATTGAGTGCGGTGACGTGTTGTGGAGCGCCCGGATTGATCAAGCCCTGCCGCGCATGAGGCGCGTTGGCCCTGCCGCGATGCCCACAAACAGTGGGGCGGTTTATTTCGCGGGTGACGGGGCACTCGCCCCCTCTTTGGATGGTGCACTGCGGGCTGGTCGCTTGGCGGCCGAGGCATGGTTAAAGGGGCATGCTCCCCACTGAAACACACCCTGAAGCGTGGGAGAAGAAAGCGACAGATGGTCAGTTTGGTGGAACGGGGGTCGCCCTGGTGCCTTCACTTTTGATGCTTTCATCGACGCGGTGGACCGATGGACAGCTTCAGGTCAGCACAGTGGGTCTGCCGTGTCCGAGTCCTTGTCGAAATTCAATGCACTCAACGCCGTTCGCATGAGGCGCGTGAAGAAAACACTGAAGTGGCCTGTTGAATTGGCCGCCTTCTTGGACGGTGGTCATGTCTCCGGCCAACATTGGGTGTGTATCACCGAGAGTTGGTGTGGCGATGCGGCCCAAACCCTCCCTTTTATTGCTGCGATGGCTGAGCGCGGCGAAGCCGCTTTAGATATAGTGTTGCGGGATGGAGAAAATGGCCTCATCGAGGACTTTCTATCTGGAGGGAGCAGGTCCATTCCGAAATGGATCATGGCGGATCGGGATGGGCATGTCTTGGGAGATTGGGGGCCGCGACCAGCCCCACTTCAGCAAATGGTTCAGGCCAACAAATCCCTGGGTCAGCCGCTGACTAAACAGGAGCTGGCGGTTCAGATTCAGTTGTGGTATGCACGTGATCGAGGCCGGCACTTCTTTGGCGAGGCGGAGGCGCTCCTGCGAGCTTGTACCCCCCCTCGTCAAAGGTGATGTTTCTCCGGGTTTATGCTCCGGGAAGATTGGTGGCGAAGGTTTGACCATTTAACTTCACCCCCACAAAAAATACACCATGAAAAAATTGATTTTCCTCGGGGCTCTGGCCCTTTTGACCTGCCTTGATAGTGCAGCACAGGAGTACAAAGTCGTTACCGTTGTGGAGAGCATTGTCCCAGGTGGGGTGGGCCGTTCACGCATCATTGAAACCACCTCTGAAGCAGACAGCGAGGCCGCTACGACAGAGCGTGTCGATGGTAAGAAGAGTGGCCAGGGAGATGTGAAGCGTGGGGATTTGAAAGTAGACAACTTCAAAGAGACCAAGCTGGTGAACTTCTTCAGTGCCGCAGGCATCAACTTCCAAAACATTGCATCCAACGATGCCCTGATTACAGATAAAATCAACAACCTCGTTTCTGGTGGCTGGAGCTTGGAGTTTGTCGTGAGTGGTGTAGAGTCTGATGCCGGAAAGCAAGACGGCCAAGGTTTGTACATTACTCGCTTGATTTTCAAGAAGTAAGGACTTCTCTGAAAAAGTGCGTAAACACGTTGTCACACAAAAGGCGACGCTATATATTTGCCCCAGCTATCGCTAGCAATGGCGATTGGCAAGTAGATTGTTAGGAAGGAAGGGCGCGAAGGCGCCCTTCTCTTTTTCCGCACTTTTCTCACGACATTGGCACCATGATGAAGTGCTCACCCGTATTGCTCCCCCTTGGGCTTATTCTGTTGTGTTTGACCTCCCCGGGTTGCAAGGATCCGGAACCCGTCACCCGTTGCGTCATCGACCGGGTGGAGGTCTTGTCCGTTGATCCGGACTATTTCGATGACACCATCGACGAAGGGGCACCTGATCTGTTTGTGGAACTGAGAGAGGCGGCTTCCCAGAGCATCATTTTTACTTCTGGAACCGCACAAGAGGCCCAACTCCCTGTGAACTTGGATTTTGTTGCAGTGAACATTGAAGAGGCGGATTTCGAAACGGGTTATGAATTCACCGTGTTCGACGATGACGTGGCCACCACCCAGGACTTCATAGCCTTGGGATTGCCTTTCAGGGCGATTGATTTTTTGGCTGCGGAGAGCACCGAAACGGACATCACAGACGGGTTAACGACGATTCGAGTACACTTGATTTGGTACTGACTCGTTTCGCATGCAGCAGTTGACTATATTTGCCCCCCCAAAACGCAAGCATGGCGAATCATAAATCAGCCCTCAAGCGCATCCGCTCCAATGAGACGAAGCGTCTCAGCAACCGTTATTACCACAAAACGATGCGGAACGCCCTTCGTAAGTACCGTGCCACCACGGACGCCAAGGAGCTCGAAGCGCAATTGCCCAAAGTGGCGTCTATGATTGACCGTTTGGCCAAGAAGAACGTCATCCACAAGAACAAAGCAGGCAACCTCAAAAGCGGGTTGGTTCGTCATTTGGATTCTGTGAAGTCTTGAAGACTTTGGCCGCATGAAGGCCACACGAAATTTTGAGAAGGGAGGCTGGAGCCTCCCTTTTTTTTGTTCAAGCGAAACCGGGCTCCTTGACACGGCGGAACGGTGTTGATGCGTCCCCGAGAACGAGCGCTTGTGTTGGGGTTGCCCGCCCTGTCGGATGCCGAATTGGTGGCCATCATGGTGGGGAGTGGCGCACAGGGAGAAGGTGCATTGGATGTCGCGCGGCGTCTCCTGGACGCTGTGGACGGTGACCTGCACGCCTTGGGGCGGTGCGATCCTCTTCGGCTGAGGTCCATACGTGGGATTGGAGATGCAAGGGCCGTGCGCATAGGGGCTGCAATGGAACTTGGGCGGCGCAGAATGGGGCGGGAAGAACCGGTTCCCCAGCGCATTACCCGTGCAGGTGACATCGTGCGCAGGTTCAGGCCGAAGTTGCTCGATTTGGACGTTGAGGAATTTTGGGTGTTGGCCTTGTCCAGGGCCAATACGCCCATCGCCGATTTATTGGTGTCCCGTGGTGGGCAGTCAGGAACTGTCGTTGACCCGAAGGTGGTGTTCCGAAAAGCCCTGTCAGTCCGGGCTTCAGCAGTGGTGCTTGTGCACAATCACCCTTCTGGAAATCCCAACCCCAGCGCGGCCGATCGCAAATTGACCGACGATTTATTCAAGGCAGGTCAGACATTGGATTTGCCTGTTCTCGATCACATCATCATTGCTGGCGTGGGACATTTTAGCTTTGCGGACCATAGGCTGCTCTGATGTCCAATACACCATCCCCCAATCGAGACCTTTTGACTGTGGTCGGTGCGCGGCCTCAGTTCATCAAGTCTGCGGCGGTGACCCGGGGTTTGCAAGATGCAGGACTGACCCAATGGCTGGTGCATACCGGCCAGCATGTAGACGATGACATGGGACTGGACTTTCTATCGGAGTTGGGTGTTCCACCGCCTGATGCGCGGCTCTTTCCGTCCCATGCGGGGCGAAGCCAGCGAATGGCAGACATGATTGCAGGTGTTGCCGAGGAGATTCAGCGGGTCCAGCCGAAGGCGGTCTTGGTGTATGGTGATACGGACAGTACCCTGGCCGGCGCCCTCGCTGCCCACCACGCTGGTGCATGGTTGGTGCATGTTGAAGCGGGCCTGCGCAGCGGAGACCGCCGCATGCCTGAAGAGCACAACCGCATTCTCACCGACCAGCTCGCTGATCTGTTGTGCACGACCGGGCCGGAAGCCGGCGCACAGCTGAGGAAAGAGGGTGTGGAGCAAGGGCGCATCATAGAGGTCGGGGACGTGATGTTGGACTTGGCGTTGGCCGCCAAATCATTGATGGCGAAGGCCTTTCCGGCGGCATGGCCACAGGGAGACGTTCCGGTGATGGTCGTGACCTTGCACAGGCCCAGCACTGTCGACAATCCGGTTTTGCTCAAAGGGGCTTTACAGGCCATCGGACGCTGGGCAGAGGAAACCGGGGGGAGCGTATACTTTCCGGTTCACCCCAGGACGCGAAAAGCCATGGAGTCCGAGGGTTTGGTGCTTCCTGCCCGCACGATTGACCCAGGTCCATTGGGCTACTTGGACATGCAGTGCGCCCTTGCCCGCGGGACGGTCGTGCTCACGGATTCTGGTGGTGTCCAGAAAGAAGCGTGGTACCAGGGAACGCCAGCGGTCATCTTGAGGAGCACCACGGAATGGAGGGAATTGCTCGACATCAAGGCTTCAGTTCTCTACGATCCCGCCCAGCTTGCGGCAACTTCGGCCGCTGGCGATTTGTTGGAGGCGCTCAAGTCGAGACCGGCTGTCCCTCCCGTGGAAACATCAGGTTTGTTTGGTGAAGGGAGGGCTTCGGCCAGATTGTTGCAAGCGTTGGCGGACAGAATTTGAGCCATGAGCCGCTACTCCTCCTTGCCGACCATTCTGGTCCATACACCGAGCATGACGCCGCGCATCAATGCAGCCTTGCACTGGGCGATAGACGCCGTGTTGGGCTTGTCTTGGACGCTCGAAGCGGACGAGGTGGCTTTTGGATCGTCTGCGGCGCCATGGAGGTTTCAATATGGCGGTGCACCCGTGGAGGGGGTGTGCTACATGAAGCCCGAGGGGCTGCTTGAATCCAATGAAGTGCAGGCGACCCCGCCCGATGAAACCGGGGAAGAGCGTGATGTATTGGCCCTGATTTTTTGGATGGGCAGCCGCATGGAGGAGTCGTGCGGGGATGCTCCCCGAGATGCCCATGGCAGGTTTGATCCACGGGGTTCCATTCCCATGGAGCGAGGGTGGTTGTCCAAACCGGTCTGCGAGAATTGGGCCTTTGAATTGGGCGCAGCCATCCTCGGCTCCCAATGGCCGGCACACCTTGCACGGCTTCAGGCAGAGTATACGGTGGAGCCCACACTGGACGTCGACAGTGCCTATGCCTTTCTCGGCAAGGGCTGGTGGCGCACAGGCGGCGCACTGGTTCGCGATGTACTCCGCGGCCATTGGACACATGCCCTTCGGCGGGCAAGGGTCTGCCGCGGTGCGGCATCCGATCCCTACGACACCTACACAAAGGTGCAAGCGTGGCACGCAGCCCATGGACTGACGCCCAAGTGGTTCTTCTTGCTGGCCCGATTCGGCGCCCATGACAAGGGCCTTCCTTCCAAGAGCATTCGGTTGCAGTCGCTGATGCGGGATTTGGAAGAAGGGCATCAAGGGTCCGTTCAATGGCACCCCGGCTACGCTGCCGCTCTGGATCCGGGCGTCATGGAGACAGAGTTCCAGGCCTTTAAGGAGATCATGGGGCGGCCGCCAACCGCATCTCGGCAGCATTACTTGCGCATGGCCCCCGGGCAGACCCGGCGTCAGCTGGTGGCACTCGGAATTGGGCATGACCACACCGAAGGACATGCCGCGGTGATTGGATTTCGCGGAGGATTCAGCCGCTCACGCCCATGGTATGACCTCGAGAATGAAGCCTTGACCGACCTGATGTTGCATCCATTTGCAGCGATGGATGCGACCCTTTGCCGCTATATGAAAGTGGGCCCAGACGCAGTGCCAGGTCAGATGCGGTCATTGTCGGATTCGGTCCGCGAAGTTGGTGGGACATTGCGCCTTCTTTGGCACAACGAGAGCCTTGCTCCGGAAGGAGAGTGGGCAGGATGGGAGCAGGTATATCCCAACGTTCTGCAAGTCGTGTGCTGATCAGCGCCCTCCTCCGTTCCTTTGCCATCATCATGGAAATCGCGCACCTTTTCGAGGCAGGTGGCTGGATGGTGTTGAGCTTTTTGAAGTTCATCGTCATGCCGTCAACGGCTGTGGCCGCTGGGCTGAGCCCATGGTGGGTGTTCGGGTATTCAGCGGGCGGCGCTGCTGTGGGCCTCTTGGCCATGCAACCCGTCGTCCGAAGGTTGTTTGATTGGCGCTCTCGGGTGCGGAGACAAAAAGGCAAGCCGACCTTCACGGCAGCGCGCCGCCGCTTGGTGCGCATCAAGCAGCGTTTCGGGCTATGGGGCATCGCCTTTGTCGGTGGGCTGGTCGGTGTTCCCGTTGGCGCCTTGTTGGCTTTTAAGTACTTTGACCACCGCCGCGAAACCTTGCCGGTCATGATCCTCGCTTACATCGGTTGGAGCGCAATCTTGACGGTGTTGTCCGTTTGGGCACCTCAATTGTGGAGTGGATGACCATGTCCGAACGCCTTGCCCTTTTCTTCGACCTGGACCGCACCTTGTGGGATTTCGAACGCAATTCGCTGGAGACCTTGAAGGGCCTCTACGTCGATTGTGGTCTGGAACAGCGGGGCGATGGAGGCTTTGAGGGTTTCAATGCCGTCTATCAGCGCGAGAACGCGCAATGCTGGGCAGACTACCGCACGGGCCGCATGAAGAAAGAAGTCCTCCGTTCAGAGAGGTTCAGAAGGGCACTCAAGGGATATGGGGTAGAGGATGATGCGCTGGCCGAACAAATGGGGATCCAATACGTCGAGCGCGGACCCCACCAGCGCCATTTGATGCCAGGATCCTTGGAGGTCCTCGAGGCTTTGCGGACTCGGGGCCACGACATTCACATCCTGACCAATGGCTTCAGCGAGGTCCAGCACATCAAAGTGGAAAACACCGGCATTGCGCAGTGGATAGACCACCTGCTCACCAGCGAGGAGCTCGGACACCTCAAGCCCGCGCGGGCTTGCTTTGATGCGGCATTGCAATGGACGGGCGTGAAGGCGGAACAAGCTTGGATGATCGGGGACGACCATGCCGCCGATGTGATCGGGGCGCATGAGGCCGGATGGAAGACCGTGTTTTTCAATCCCGACGGCACCCCCGAGGATGACTCGCCTGCCTCTGCCACCGTGGTGGCGTTGCGGGAATTGTTGGCGGTATTGCCCTGATGCCACGCTCAGGTCGGGTTAACTTGCGGCCATGAGTCAGGAAAACCAAGGCAAAAAGCCCAAGTTGAACATTGAATTGCCGGAGGATGTGGCGCCCGGTGTGTACTCGAACCTCGCTGTGGTCACGCACAGCCAAACCGAGTTCATTCTGGACTTCATCCAAGTCATGCCCGGTACGCCCAAGGCCAAAGTGCGTTCAAGGGTGGTTCTCTCTCCGCAGCACGCCAAGCGCGTGATGAAGATGTTGGTGGACAACATTGGCAAATTCGAGGGCCAGCACGGCACCATCGAAATGACCAGCCAGCCAGAGCCTTCTTTCCCCGTCAACTTCGGGGGACCGACCGGCGAAGCTTGATCCTTTAGTGGTTCCAGTGACTGCCCTGCGCTGTCACAACACCGGAAACCCCGCCTTTGAGTTGGGGAGACTCCGCGCTGTACACGGTGTTGGGGGCTTTTGACTGAGACGTCGGCAGTGTGCCGCTGTCGGGAGAGAAGACCGTGAATTCGGCAGGTTTCCCTTCCAGTAAGCCGAGGTTGTGGTCTTCCGCTCCGAAAAGGCTCCGAGGCCCACTCACCAGCACGGTGTGCAGGGCCCGTAGGACTTCTTCTGAGCTGGCCCCATGGTCTGATAGTGCGCCGATGAGTGCGGGACCCACCGCGTGGATTCCAGCGATGCCAGGTGCGACCACGAGGAAGTCGACGTCGTGTTCTTCCGGGGTTCTGGGGCGGTGATCGGAAACGATGACATCAAGTCCGCCATTCAGTGCCGCTGTCCGAAGCGCGTCGCGGTCCTCACGGGTCCGCAGCGGCGGGGTGAGTTTGAGGTCGCTGTTGAACCCGTCGAGGTCTTCATTTGTCCAGCACAAGTGGTGCACCGTGGTGCCACATGTGACCTTGAGTCCGCGTCCTTTGGCGGCGAGCACCGCCTGAAGTCCGGCAGCCGTGGTGATGATCGGGAAGTGAAGCCGGCCACCGGTATACTGCAGGATATCGAGCTCCCTGCCGATCCTGAGCACCTCGGATTCTCCAGAAGTGCCCGCCAGACCGAGGGCCGTACTCATGGCCCCTTCGTGCATGACGCCATCGGGTTGGAAATGCGGGTCGTGCGCGGCCGAAAAGACGGGAAGGCCGGAGGGCTGGTGGTATTCGAGGGCCCGCCGCAACAACTCGGGCCTTTCGATGGGACCGTCGTCCGAAAAGGCCCGAACTCCCGCATCTTTCAGCGCAAACGCCTCTGACAATTGTTGGCCCTTCGCTCCCACGCTGAGCGCGGCGACAGGGATGATGCCACACACCGCAGCTGCTGTGCGGTGCAACAGCGCGAGCACTTCCGAGGGTTGATCCCGACAAGGCACTGTAGAGGCCACTGGAGCCACCCGAGTAAAGCCGCCTTGCGCGGCTGCAGCGAGTCCACGTTCCAGTCCCTCCGCACGCTCTGTACCCGGGTCCCTGAAGTCCACCTGACCATCCCACCAACCAGCGCTAATCCATTGTCCCGCAAGGTCCACATCGCTTCCTGCGGCGGCTTTTCCTGAAGCAGGTTGAATGGCGACGATGCGCCCACCTTCGACGGTGACATCCACGGCCTTGCCGTGCAGGGGGTGTCCTGGTTGCAAGAGTTGGGGGGCGCAGTATCGGATCATGACAGCTTCAAAATGGGCAGTGGAACGGCTTAGGGTGTGGCGGATTCTTGGGTGGAGCGCAGTGCAGATTTGCGCTTCAACAGGGACATCTCGATCAACAAGAACATCAAGGAGAGGGCGATCAGACTCAGCCACAGGGGTTGGCCCGCTTCCAATTCTTCGACTTCTTCCACCACATCTTCAACGTCAGAGGACAGGACATCACTGCGTCTCCATCCTTCGGTCAGCAGCGCCTGTTTGAGGTCAGTCGCATCCCACACCTCGAGGTTGCTCTCACTGCGAGAAGGATTGATGCCCAATGCCATCACGACCTGCGCACTGTCCACGCCACTGCTCGTTGGGGTGATGGTCTCCAGGAAATACGTTCCAGGCGTCGCCTCCCGGAGCGGAAGGAATACTTCCACGCCTCCTGGGACAGGCCCAGATTCCAGCATGGTCCGCGTACCGGCATCACCGGCGGTGGGCCTGAGTGCCAACCGGGTGCCGGTAGCGCCTTCGAGGCCCTGCAGCAAGACCGCCACTTCTTCTCCTGAGGTGAACTGCTGAAGGCCCGTCGCCCGACTCGTTTCGGCCATCCGTAGCGTCATGGGCACCAGCAGGGCGTGTTGTGACAGGTTGGACCAAGCCGCGTCAAGCGGAGCCGCACAAAAGTGGTAGCGCCCCAATCCGCTGAGCCCTGTGGTGAGGAAGGGACGGCCATCGGCAAATGACAGCAAGTCGCGCTCCAGCGAGCCATTGCGGGCGCGGGTGTGCCAGCCCTTCACGGTGGGCAAGTCCACCCGACGCGGAGCCCGGGCGAAGACCCCTTCGAAAAGCGGGTGGGTGTGGTGAAGCGTGCCCAAGCGCACGGGCGTCTCCGATTCGACCCAATCCGCCACCGGTTGGCCACCCAGCCCAAGGAGCAATTCATTCCAACCCTCCCCAAGGGGGATTGCGGGGGGCAGCATCAACAAGCTCTTCCCTGCTTCTACGTTGCGAAGCAAGGCGCCGACCAGGCCGTTTGAAGGGTCGCGCACGCCCTGCAAGACGATGAGGTCAGCAGACTCCAGCGTGCCGTAATCCAATGCGGCCGCGTCCATGGATTGTACTTCGTGGAGCGCTGCATCGCCAAACAGCCGGCCGAGGGCCACCTGTTCAGCGGGTGTAGATGCCCTGCCTTGGACCAAGGAGACCTGAACGTTTTCCGCGACGTTGTATCCGATGTGCAACGCGTCGTCAAACGTCACAGGAGCGTCAGTGGTGGAAACGACGGCGTGGACGGGGCCGCTGGCTTCATGCCGGAACCTAAGGACGGTGTCGGTCGGCAGGCCCGGCACGATGCGGTATGAGCCGATGGCGGCTTTTCGCCCGTTGATGTTGACGCTGAGTGGCAGGTCGTCCACTGGCCGTGTGGCGTCGTGGGTGATGCGCACGTGCAAGACTTCGCTTCGGCCCACCAGCCGCATGGGGGTGTCAAACCAAGCGGAATCAACCCGGATGTTGACCTGGGGTTGTGCTTGCTGGGTAATGAAGCGGACCACCATGGAGGAATCCACCATGCCCGATGTTGCTCCCGTCAGCGCGTGGCTCGAGGCTTGCAGATCCGTGAAGAGGTAGGCGTGCCGCTGATCGGCTTCTGCACTGCTCAGGAATTCCTGTTGGTGCAACAACACATCCCGAATGCCCGGCGCTGCATGTCCTGGTTGCAGTGAAGCGATTCGCTCCAAGGCTTCTTCCTTGGTCAACCAACGCCGATCGCTGGCCTCGAATGTCGAAGACACCACGTGGAAGCGGTCGGTCACCGCATGGGATTCCACCAAGGCCAAAGCACCGCTCTTCGCGGCCTCCAGCATGGGGCCATTGCGGCCCTCCAGCTCCATGGAGGGGCTCGTGTCGAGATACAGGGACACGCGTTTTTGGCCGCCTTGGTTCTCGTCGCCTTCGGCGGGCCAGAAGGGCTCAGCAAAGGCAAGGATGATCGCCGACATCGCCGCCAGCCGCATCAAGAGGATGAGCCAGTTCCGGATCCGATTGCGCGACCGGGACTCCATGCGCACTTCCTTCAAAAAGGCGGTTTGGGAGAACGCCACCTTGCGGTGTCTGCGGAAACTGAACAGGTGCACCAACACCGGTATGGTCAGCGCCAAAAGCGCCCAAAGGACCTCGGGATGGACAAACTGCATCTGTATGCGAATTTAGTGCCCAACCGTGCCCGAATCTTCTTCTTCCCCCGCCCGTCGCCAACGTCGTCCTGAAAACAAGCGGAGAAGGCCATCTCCCCGCCGTCTGGAGGAATGGAAATCCCTGCTCGACGAGGCCGCCGATCGCTACGAGCGGCCCGACTTCTTGGATGCAGACCCCTTGGGCATTCCCCACCGGTTCAGTGCCCCTGCGGATGTGGCCATCGCGGGGTTCTTTGCCGCGACCCTCGCCTGGGGCAACCGCAAGAGCATTCTGCGGTCTTGTGATGATCTGCTCGACAGGATGGACGGCGCACCGGCCGACTTTGTGCAAGGCGCCACTGCGCGGGAACTCTCGGTACTCGATGGGTTCGTGCACCGAACGTTTCAAGGGGAAGACGCCAAGCGGTTTGTGCGCTGTCTGCAATCCCTGGAGCGCGATGGGGGATTGGAAGGTGCATTTCAAGCGGCGTTCAGCGCGGCGCCGGCCGCTGACAACACGCGTGATGTGGCAGACTTGGGTGCGGCACTGCACCTCTTCAAACAGCGGTTCTTTCAAGATGAACCGGCCGGCCGCACAGTGAAACACGTTGCGGATCCGGCCAAAGGGAGTGCCGCCAAACGGCTCTGCATGTACCTGCGCTGGATGGTGCGCTCTCCGCACCGCGGGGTGGACTTTGGTTTGTGGTCGGGCATTCCGCCAGCGGCGCTGCGCCTTCCGCTCGATGTCCACACAGCGGGAGTGTCCCGCGCATTGGGGTTGCTCCAACGCAAGGCCAACGACTGGCGTGCGGTAGAAGAAGTGACCCAGGCCTTGAGGTGGATGGACCCTGAAGATCCTGTGCGCTATGATTTCGCCCTGTTTGGGATGGGCGTCAATGGCGCATTGGATGCATGATCACAGGCCGCTCCAACCTGCGGTGAGGACTTGCCAAGCCTCGCGGTCCGTGCCGAAAGAAAAAGCCTCAGGGTTGAGGTCGCCCGCTTTTTCCCATCGGAAGGACTGGACGGCGTCTCCCTCAAAATCAAAGGGCTCTGTGGCCATGCGAAAGGCCGCAGGACCTTGTAAGTGGGCGAGATAATAGTAGCACAAGACTTGCTCTTCGGGTTTCCATTGTGAACGGACGCACCCGCCGGTCGCGTGCACGAGTGGCCCCAGTTCTATGGCCTGTCCCAGTTCTTCGAGCGCCTCCCGTTGCGCGCAGTCCCTCGGGCCTTCGCCAAATTCAAGTCCGCCGCCGGGCCATTTTGTGCAGCGTCGCCCGCCAATCCACTCGTCACTGATCAGCACCCGGTCTTCCGGTGAGACGCCCGTGGAGCTCCCCTGACCCTCCACCAAAAAGAAGTAGACCCGCACATTGAAGCGCCGCATGGGGGTGTCCTCTGCGCTGGGGCGGGTGGCCCTCAGCATTTCTCGCTTCCCGGGCGGGCCGGATAGTCGTTCCACCACGAATCCAGCAGACTCCATGGCGCGACGGACAGCCCCTTTG
>Ga0213865_10001080_pt1 | contig 17979 bp, 16 predicted proteins | sample PICome_6_FD_160100 | JGI IMG/M metagenome (GOLD analysis project Ga0213865, IMG submission 160100) | Coastal seawater microbial communities near Pivers Island, North Carolina, United States - PICO282 | ecosystem: Environmental > Aquatic > Marine > Coastal | place: USA: North Carolina...
GTAGCTGTACTGATCCACTTCGTCCTGTTGAGCTCTGCGAAGTACAACTGGATCGATGGTCCATATGCGGCACCTGCGGCCATGGCGGAGGCACTCCCTCCCTCACGGCAGTAAGTACCGTCATAGAATCGGGCCCTGAAAAGGGCTCCGATATTTCCGACCCACGCACCGGCTGCCCCCAGACGCTGCGATGTGAACCCAATCGGGACTTCGCGATCACCCTGCCCCCAGAGCTACGATCGCCGATCTCCGCCCGAATTGCTAAGTTCACATGTCCTTCCCCAAGGAGTGGGTCTTTTTATCACCTTTTGTTACCTGACGCATACAGCAAAGCCGCTTTAAACTGACGTTATGGAAGAGACATCCAACATCGTATCCTTCGACAACGAGCCACTGATGCTCGTAGATAGCGATGACGTTGTCATAGGCTTTGAGGAGAAAGCGGCTGCGCATCGTGGCTACGGTGTTTTGCATAGAGCGTTTTCGATTTTCTTATTCAATGATCAGGGCGAGGTGCTGCTTCAGCAACGAAGTTCACTTAAACCACTTTGGCCTGAGTACTGGTCAAATACCTGTTGCAGTCACCCCAGACGCGGAGAGTCCCTGACTCAAGCAACCAAACGCCGCCTCAAAGAGGAACTCAACTTAGAGTCTCAACTAACATTCCTCTTCAAGTTTCAATATCACGCCATGTTCAATGATATTGGCAGTGAACACGAGCTGTGCTCCGTATTTATCGGAAACGTGACCGGTAGACCCCAGCCAGACTTCAACCCTACTGAGATTGCAGAGACCACATGGGTCTCCATCAATACGGTGGATGAATGGCTCTATGATGACAAAGTGCAGACGACTCCCTGGTTTGCCATGGAGTGGCAACGTATTAACGATGAATTTAGTGGGCAGATGCCTCTAAGCGCCTGAGGCTTACAAAGCTTACAACCAGCGAAATCTTGGCGAAGAATCCGACCAAAAATGTGGCAGTGCCATTCTACCGAGTTCCGTTAGATAGACGTGAGCATCACGTTGTTCGGTGTAGCCCTGGTTCTGTAGAGACTCTATAAGGGTTAACACATCTGGTTGGTCAACTGAGGAAATTGGCACCTCACTGTTACACATCAACCGACGCATGACCGATCGACGTGCAATTTCAAAATCACTCGTCTCAATCAGCACTTGTGTCGCAAGGCGGCCTTGACCGATAGCGATCTGCCAAGCGTCAATGTCAACGTAGTTTTGAGCCACAATGTCTCCTACTTCACTGACCGCGCCCAGTCCAGCACCGAGGACCTGCGAAACGTCTGTCTCACTGTAACCAAATGCGCTATACCTCAATGTGCCATTCGCTTGCGCTGCACTGAACTCATGGCCGGGTCGAACAAATGCGTTTAACCCAATCCACTCATAACCCTCATCTTCGAGCCCCACCGCCACCGCATTAAATATCGCAAGCTTCTCGGCCAAACCGGGCATGGCATCATCAGCAAGCGCCGCGTGATGGGGAAATTGTTGAGGTCGTCGCGTGTACTGCTGACATACCAACATATCCGGCGCCAACTCGGCGATCATCGCAACGCTGTTTTTGATTGACTGAGACGTTTGACCTGGAAGGCCGAAAACCAAATCCATGTTGACGCTGGCGAATTTCATATCTCGCGCCACGCTAAAAACGTCTTCTAAGAGACTAAATGACTGCGTTCTACCGAGCGCACTCTGCACATTAGCATCGACGTCTCGGACCTCCAGATGCAGATGCTGTACACCGAGGCCCTGAATTAAATCCAACTGTGAACGGGAGGTCCGTCTAGGATTAATTTCCATCGAGATATCCGCATCCGCCGTTACATCAAAAGCCCCGTGAATAGAGGCCATGAGCCTAGCGAGTTGAACGTCGTCAAGATAGTTCGGCGAGCCCCCTCCGATATGGATCCGGTTTATCTGTAAAGATAATCCTGACTGCCCTGCCATTAACGCCAACTCATCGTGCAGGTCAGCTAGGTAGCGATCCATTTCCTTGTAATCGTGTTCGATAATGGTGAGATGATCACAGCTAAGACAGCGACTAGGGCAAAATGGAATATGAACATAGAGCGCGGCCATTGTGGCCTCGCTTTCTGTCAATGCGTTTGATAAAGACAGATGCGCGTTTTCGTCGACCACCGCAACAGCCTCGCCCGCTATCGCGTGTGGGCTACCATGTCGATCGAAGATGTCATCTAAGCCTGGCGGCTTTTGATTCGACCATGTCATGTCGTATGCACCCCGTTCAATACCGCGTTAATCGCTGGCTGGGTTCACCGGTGTGTCGTCGACCTAAGACCGCAAACGGAAGCGCTACAGGAGCACCAGTCAGTTGGGGACAAAAAAGCCATTCCCACGCACCTACACTATTCCTCGAAATATACCCCGTCAAGGAAACTTGGACGAAAATCGGACAAAACAATCGCTCAGATCTCATCTTTTTCAGCCCGAACTGCCCGCAATTGAGGCTCGTTCTCACGAGCCCAGCGCCATAAAGCCGCCTCATTTACCGGGAACATGAGGAAAAGATGCTCAATTGACGCTAAAAGCATCAAACTGCCGACTAAATACAGCGATAGCTGCTGGGTAAGATCGGAGACAAGCATCGCATTTTTAAATAACAGGTAAGTCACAAAGAAACCTACAGCCGTCGAGAGAGGCAAAAAAGCACTCAAACGATCAGTTCTCAAATAGGAAACCAGGTAATTCAAGTGATCAGGTAGCCAGCGCTCGTTGAAGGCCCGGACGCCGAAAAACAAATTAAGCTTGGCACTCCATCGCATCAGCCAGAGGACGGTCACTGTGTAGAAAGCCGTGGGATTAGGCTCCGTCACGCTAATCAGAGCAAGGAATGCAACGGCGCCCACTACACAGGCCTCGTGATAGATTGTTGTCGAGACAGCGCCCTTGAAGCGATCCCAGACTGAAACCTGCGGAGGACAGGGCTGGTGGTTGGGTCCGTTCACGTATCCCAGCAAATAACTGATTTCCAACCAACACCAGATGACCAGACCTAAAATAAATCCTAGTGCCGCTGCCATCGGGGTTTCCAAGCTTGCATTAAATGGCACTAAGAGCAACGCAGCCAGTGCCAATGCGGAGACCAACATAAACCCGGCGCGAGCACGTTGCCCCGACTGATGAGCCAACAACAGGGCGAGTCCTGTGAGTAGCCACCATGAGGACACAGCAGTGACTAAAGCAGGCCAAAACATCACTTAGTTTCTATCCGCCACGACGAGTGACGATTCGCGAGCCTTATCAAAAATTGATCGAAACTCACGATAGTTGTCGGGACCGAACGCCTCTATTGCTATCCAGTAACCCGTGAGTTCATCGACCAGAATCAGGCCGCCTTGGGACGTTAATTCAAGAATGAATTCGGGTTTATCGATGATGGATCGAGCTGAGCGCTCACGGACGAGGGTGCGCATCACGCCCCTGAAAAAACTACCCTCCCCCGCACCGTAGTGAACAATAGGATTATCAGCGCCACCCGATGGAAGAATCATCACGCCACCCGCATCACCATCAACGACTTTTAGGGTAACGCTTGCAACAATCTGCACATCGGGCTTTTGGGGTGGGCCTTGGTACCCCTGGTCATTGACGGCAATGAGTGACCACGCCAGTGCCAATAGCGCCAGCAATAAGAAGATAGGGTGCCTAAGCACCCCGAATAGCAATCCGGGCCAACCCACATTATCCCCCAAGCTAGTTTCGAACTAGCGTCTGTTAAACCGCAGCGATCTCTGTCGCTTCAAGTTCGTCGTTCGACGTTTCGCGCATTTCCTCAATGACATTAACCAGCAGTCGCGCAACCGAATCAGGGTCCTGTATACCCCTGAGTAACGGTTGTACTCGCCGGAAATTGAACGGCCGAACGTGTGGCCATAGCATGAGCCAATACACCTTCGTACCCTCAAGCGGCAGGAACGTAATGTCTCCCGTACCATCGCGAAGGCGACGTAATCCCGCCGACTCCACCTTGGTTAATGGCAGGTTCACAATCATCGGTAACGCCACACCCGAGCGAATAACCAAACGTCGGTTAGTGATGGTGTAGATCGTGCTGTCAGCATAAAGCTTCGCCATGAACGCTAAAATACCGATGACCGTCAACGCCAAAGCACCTTGCCATGCCAGTGTGCCGGTCAGTACCGATACCGGCGCACCATCCATGATGCGGTAAATAGCATGTCCGGCAATCAACACCAGAAAATAGAGCGACGCGGTGTAGACCTGAAATACGCGCTTAGCCATCGACTCCCAACTTGGAGATGTCTGCCAGAGGACGTGTTCCCCCTCCGGCAGATCCCCAGGGAGCCCAGCAATGGGCTCGTACCCGTACTCGTTCACAGCCAGGGGCCTTGGCGACCGGGCATTGCGTACATGGTGCCGCCACCGTAGAACGCTACGATCTTGTCCTCTTCCTGCAATGTCACCTGATCTGGATTAGCCAAACCGGGCACTTGCTTGAACTGATCGCCGCGGATCGATTTCACATGAACAGAGCCATCCGCTTTTACACGGGCCAGCGTCATCGGAAGCAATACACGTCGGTCACCGACATCGAGCTCTGCGTAACGGAAGTGTGGCTCAGCGCGATCTACCCATAAATCAACGACCGTCGCACCTCGCTCGCCATCACAGCCGTAAACGGCCTTACCGCGAGGATCAGGATCATTTTTGTGAACTTTATGATCACTATCGACGCGCAGCGGTACGATTCTAGGCGCACCATCGATCGTCAGATCAGGACGCTCTGGACGGATTGAATATGCCGCTGGACCAACGCCGTCAACCATGGGGTCACCAGTTGGCTCAAGTGGCGCTCCTGGATGAGCATGCGTGGGCTCAGCCTTCAGCTCATACTGATCAGGCATTGGTCCGGGAACCGTACGCTCGCCCTGACCATGTGCGAGTTTGTACGTTTTTGGATCCGGAAGGCCGCCTACACCGGTGCTGTAGGTATCAACCGGTCCGTCGTGACGAAGCGGAAAACCTTCGCGCTTACCTTCTTTATGAAGATAGAGCACAAGGTAAACAAATGCACCGCAAAACACGGTAAACATAATCGCTGCAAAGTCTAAGTAAATTTCTCCAGTACCCATGGTGTGTCCTCCTGGTAGTGGTTTCTAGCTTGGGAAATCAGCAAGTTTCATTGTGAGTGGTTGGTCCTTGTCATTGCCTAACTGCCGCACCAATGGTCCCAGTGCAATAAGCGAGGCGAATAAGATAATTATTTCGAGGTGATAAACCGCGCCATACGGTGTCGCGGGGCCTGATAATTGCTGGCTGACCATGCCGCCCTGTATCAGGGCTTCGGTCACGTCTCGCAGCGCGCCACCAAGGAAAACAGCACAGCCCGCCGCCGTTGCTTGAACAGCGCCCCAGGTTCCGATCACGAGACCCGCAGTGGCGGTTCCCGCCAACAGCATGGCGGCGGTTAACGTACCGACGGCAAACAGTCCATTACCAATGCCGATCAGCAAAGTTCCGGCAGCAAACAATATTAAGGAGTCAAAGGCACCTGCCATGATGACAGCAGCAAATGCGAAAACACCGACCACGGCACCATAGGCAGCCAACCGGATGGGCTCACCCGCACGCCCGAGATAGCGCGCCGAGAGTGCCATTGCGATCAACATGCCGCCTGCAAATATAGCGGTGAGGCGTGTGGTCTGACTGACTGACATCGCCAATACCTCGGCGCCATAGGGTTCAAGCAAAATTTCTTGCATGCTGAACCCCAGCGTCCCTAAAGCCACTGCGATTAACAGTCTGTGCGCTCCGGGGTTTGCAGACAGCGCCCTCCACGACTGTCCAAAACTGGGTCGCGATAGCTCAAAGCTCGTTAGATCAGGCCTTCTAGGCTCCATTTGCCACATCGCCACAATATTCAGACCAGCGACAACCAATGCCGAGCCCTGAATCACCTGGATGAGCCTGAAATAGCTAAAGGGCTCGAGCAATAACGAGAACCCGAGAGCACCGATCACCATACCCACTAGCAACATTAGATAGAGCATCGTGACGACCTGATGGCGCGTCTTTTCAGAGGCCAAATCAGTGGCCAAAGCGAGGCCAGCAGTCTGTGTGGTATGCATGCCCGCACCCACCAGCAGCAAAGCACCAAGTGACATGGCGAAGCCCATCCATGAGGCACCAGCATCGGCCGACGTCATAAGGATAAGCACAAATGGCATCAGTGCTAGTCCCCCAAACTGACCCATGGTTCCCATCCACAAATACGGAAGTCGCCGGTAGCCTAAGAAGGACTGATGATTATCGGAGCGATAACCAATCAGCACCCTAGCGGGCGCGAGTAACAGTGGTAGTGCCAACATCGCCGACACCAGCCATGCGGCTCGGCCTAGCTCGACCACCATGATGCGGTTAAGCGTACCGTTCAGCAGTACAAAACAAATTCCAACAGACACTTGGAACAGAGACAGGCGCGCGAGACGAGATACGGTGAGATCACCCTGAACAACGTTCAGCCATGGCAGATATCGCTCGTTAATTCGAGCGGTCAACGCCATAAACTGGTCGCGCGAAATCAGCATTCTCTGACCAACTCCATTGCTTGAGACGTATAGAAGCCGGTTGAGACTCTGTGCTCTCTACCCACTTGCCAATCAGTCAACTCAGTCGAGTTGCGGAGTGATTTCAGAAGAGCAGCGGGAGCTATTGGCTCGATGGCCGGCGCGCGATCACTTCGAGGGAAGAACTTTCCGACGGCGTGCATTGCCGCCAGTGGCAAGGTCTTCGGGGCGAAGGTAAACACCATCGACTCATCAACGCTGTCCGCGAGTGTCTCAAGCGTCCGGAGCCCATCTTGGGCCGCGTAATGAATAATTGAGTCCATCGCTAGCACATGATCAAAGCGCTGGCCTTCTAATTGGCGCATATCACCGACAATGAATTGAATACGGTGGTACTCGTCCATCGTCGAGTAACGCTCATTTGCGAGCTCGATCAGGGACTGTGACAGATCAACGGCGATCACTTCAGCACCACGCTTTGCAAGCTCGATAGAGATAACGCCGGTGCCACAACCCGCGTCTAATACTTGCCGACCGGACAAGTCCTCAGGCAACCAACTCAGCAAGGTATTTCGCATTTCCTCGCGACCCGCGCGCACCGTTTCACGAATGCCACTCACGGGTTCGTCTGAGGTCAATCGCGCCCAGACGTCCGCGGCCGTTCGATCGAAGTAATGCTCGATCTGCTGGCGACGCTGTTGATAGTTCACATGAGCCATCAATCAAATCCCAGGAAGTCGAACAGATCGCGATCTTTCATTGGCTTAACATCGAGTGGCTCTGCACCATTCCATAAACCCTCAGCAAGCTGCAGATATTCGTCTTGCACCGCTTTGAGCTCGGGAGAGTCAGGCAACTCGAATAAGGTCGATTTTTTCAGGCGACTGCGCCGGATGACATCGAGGTCCGGGAAGTGAGCTACACGCTTCAACCCCACGGCTTCATTAAAGCGATCAATCTCATCTGTATCGGCGCTACGGTTCGCAATTACGCCGCCCAAACGGACACCGTAGTTTTTGGATTTTGCTTCTATCGCAGCTGCGATCCGGTTCATCGCAAAAATCGAGTCGAAATCGTTGGCTGTGACAACGAGTGCCCGTTCAGCGTGTTGTAGTGGCGACGCAAAGCCACCACACACGACGTCACCCAAGACATCAAAAATGACGACGTCGGCATCGTCCAGCAAATGGTGCTGCTTTAATAGCTTGACGGTCTGACCAACAACGTAGCCACCGCAGCCCGTTCCCGCGGGTGGACCACCCGCTTCTACGCACATAACGCCGTTGTAACCAACGTGCACATAGTCCTCGGTGCGGAGCTCTTCGGCGTGAAACTCAACCGACTCCAGAACATCGATAACCGTAGGCATTAACGCCTTGGTCAAAGTGAAGGTAGAATCGTGCTTTGGGTCACAGCCAATTTGGATGACGCGCTTTCCGAGCTTGGAAAACGCGACCGACAAATTAGAAGACGTGGTGCTTTTGCCAATCCCCCCCTTTCCATAAACTGCAAACACCTTGGCTTTTGCGACATCAATGTGTTCATCCAAATGCACCTGAACACTGCCCTCGCCATCACCGTTTCCGACATCCTTAACTGGAATAAATTGATTTGGTGAATTCATGCGGCTACCTCCCCCGATATGCCTTCTAGAAGATCTTCAAGGTCTTCACCCGCGCGCCTAAGCGCGTCGAGTTGCTCCTCGTCAGCTCCCCAGTAGTCTCTCTCTTGTGCCTCAATGAGCCGATTAGCGACGCGAGATGCCGCAACGGGATTGAGCTCAGCCAACCGCCGCCGCATGTCTTCATCAAGAATGAATGTTTCTGATACTTGCTTATAAACCCACGGTGCCACACCGCCAGCAGTCGCTGACCAGCCCATGGTATTGGTGAGATGTGCCTCAATTTGGCGGACACCCTCATATCCATGGTCGAGCATAGACTCGTACCATTTCGGATTCAAAAGACGCGTGCGCGTCTCTAACGCAACTTGTTCATCAAGCGTACGGACCTTGCCGCCGCCACTGCCCGTGTGATCAGCGATATACACGGGAACACTGTTGCCCTTTGCCCGCTGCACAGCGCTGCTAATGCCACCTAACGTGTCAAAATAATGATCGACAGTTGTGATGCCGAGTTCGACGGAATCAAGGTTTTGATAGGCGAGATCAACGTTACCTAGCACGTCATTTAACAGCTCGGTCTGCTGCGATACTGCACCCGTTCTTCCGTAGGCAAACCCTTTACGATTTGTGTAGGTGTCAGCGAACTCGGACTCATTATCCCAGCGACCGGAGTCAACCAACATATTAACGTTGGAGCCGTAGGCCCCCTCGGAGTTGCTGAACACACGCAATGCGGCAGTATCTAAATCGCAGTCATGCTTCGCCTGATACTCCAAGGCACTTCGTCTGATGGGATTGAGCTCCAATGGCTCATCAGCTGCAGCAGCTAAATACGCCGCCTCTGCCAGCAGACGCGTTTGCATTGGCAGCAGATCGCGAAAAATACCGGATAAGGTCACGATAACGTCAACACGAGACCGACCCAGTTCATCGATAGGAATAAGCTCCGCACCCGACAACCGGCCGTAACTATCGAACCGTGGGCGCGCACCCATGAGCGCAAGCGCCTGACCAATGGCAACGCCTTCAGTCTTTAAGTTGTCTGTTCCCCACAACACCAGGGCAACTGACGTTGGTGGGGCTCCGCTGTCTGCGAGATGCCGATCAAGAAGTTGCTTGGCTTGTCGCTCGCCCTCGATCACAGCAAATGCGGTAGGCAGCCGAAAGGGATCAAACCCATGAATATTGCGGCCCGTTGGAAGACTTTCCGGATTTCGAATGAGATCTCCACCCGACACAGGGGGAATGAATTTCGCATCTAATGCGTCAATCAGAGCAGGGAGTTCAAACTCCTCAACCAAATGACCGAATGCCTCGGTCAATCGACCGGCAAGCGACTCGATATCATCGGCAGCAACGTGATATTCCGCTAGCAGTCCATTCAATGCGCCGAGATCTTCAGACGCGAGAACACTATCCAGTCGGCTTTGATCAATCCCATCAGCGCCGCCCGCCTGCGCGATTGCAGCAAGGGTCTCAGCGCGCTCAGATGAAGTCATGGGAGACCCGACGACATGCAGGCCAAACGGAATCAGAGACGTTTCAATTTCATCGAGTTGGAGCCGTAAATCGTTTACCCATGCCTCGGCTTGAGCTAGTTCCGTAGGCGTGGTCGCCGAGGGCAGCTCACAGATCTCGGCCTGCGCGGCGATGGTGTCCAGTAACTGCTGTAACTGAGCTTCATTGGTCCCAGGCTCTCTCGTTCGCCATCGATCGATCATGGACCGCAATTCGGCAAACTCTTTGTGTAAATCTGCGCGAGTGACAGGCGGTGTGAGGTAGCTAATCAAGGTGGCGGCTGAACGGCGTTTTGCGATCAAACCCTCGGAGGGGTTGTTCGCGGCGTAGAGATAAAAATTTGGTAGATCGGCAATCAGTCGGTCAGGCCAACACCGGCTAGAGAGACCCACCTGCTTGCCCGGCATAAATTCGAGCGCACCGTGGGTGCCGAAGTGAAGTACCGCATCTGCGGCATAGTCCTCGCGAAGCCACCGGTAATAGGCGGAGAACACGTGTGTCGGTGCTAACCCTCCCTCGAACAGCAGTCGCATCGGGTCGCCTTCGTAACCCATTGCGGGTTGAACCCCGATGAACACATTGCCGAATGATTTGCCGAGAACAAATAACTGGCGTCCGTCGGTCCAGTGCTTGCCAGGCGCAGGGCCCCACTGAGCTTCGATTTCCTCGAGGTAAGGCTCGCGGGCAACGTGATCATCAACCGGTATTGTCGCGTGTACATTTGCTTCGGCACCGTACTGCTCTGAGTTTCCGACTAGCAATGCCTCTCGAAGCGCATCAACGCTTTCAGGCAGCTCAACCTGATAACCCGCCTTATCGAGGGCTCGGAGTGTATTGAGCACTGACTCAAAAACGCTCAAATGCGCAGCCGTTCCCATCGCTCCGCTGTTGGGTGGAAAGTTAAATAGGGTAATACCGATTTTGCGGTCTGCTCGCGTTGTTCGTCGGAGCTTTACCAGCTTGTGAACGCGATCTGCCAATCGGTCAATGCGCTCAACTTCAGGGCTCATATCAAAGGAGCGCTTCGGATCCTCTCGATCACGGCCACTGAAGACCATGGGTCCCGTGGCGCCATCGAGTTCAGGAATCGCAACCATAATGGTGGCTTCGACTGGCATAAGTCCCATAGGAGAGTCACGCCACTGGTTAATGCTCTGGAATTCGAGGGCCTGAACGGCAAGGTAAGGCACATTTAACTCGGCCAACATGGCTTGTGCCGCCTCAGTATCGTTGTACGCGGGCCCGCCAACGAGCGAGAAACCCGTCAACGAGACCACTGCATCTACAATGGGTTGGTCATGCTCCATGAAGAAGCGCCTAACGGCAGGACGTGCATCCAATCCGGCAGCGAAGGCGGGAATCACCTTAAGACCTCGTGCCTCCAAAGCTTTTATTACCGCATCATAGTGACGGGTATTACCCGCAAGCGCGTAGGAGCGCATCAACAATAAGCCAACGGTTCCAGCGTGTTGATCCGGCGCCGATATTTCATCGACCGAATCAACAATGCGCTGACGACCCTCAGGTTGGTATACACCGACGTCGGGATACTCGATCGGAGGCTCTTCCCGCGCGATTTTTCGGAGCACCTCGCGAGGGCCCGCGGCATAGCGATGAATCAGGAAGCTCACCATCCGGGTCAGATTGTCCTCAGATCCAGCGAGCCAGTATTGCAACGTGAGGAAGTAGGCCCTGACATCCTGAGCAGTCCCGGGAATAAACCGAAGTATGCGGGGCAAACGCCGCAACATCGCAAGCTGCCTCTCCCCTGAGGCGGCGGGCTTTCCATCTTTCGGCGTGCCTCGGAGACGTTTAAGTAATGCGATGGGACCTGAAGGTTCACCGTCCATTGTGAACCGGCCCATCCGGGTGTACTGCATGACCTCAGGTGCCGACATACAGCACACCATGGCATCGCAATCGTCACGTCGCGCAGCTAGCGCATCGGAAATTGCCTTTATATGGGGCTCCATAAACAACATGGTGACAATGATTATGTCGCCCTCAGCGATCGCATCCCTGCAATCCGTCAATGACCCAGAGTCTGCATCCCATTCGGTCGCGGCAAAGCTTCTAAAGTCGATACCAGGCAAGTCATGGGTTAACCGTTTTTCAGCCCGAGCGATAGCACCATTAACATGGTTATCAAGTGTGACAAGGACGACTTTTATCGGCGTCGCTTCGTCAGTTGCTGAAGTGTGCTTTCGCGTCATAGAGCGTGTCTACTTCGATAGTGGTAAGTCCGTGCTCGAATGCAAATCTCTCTGTGTTTCGCCGAGCCTTTCCTCTGACAAAAAACGGAATCTTTTTGAGCTCCTTCTCGGCTTCAGATGCCCAAACGACAGCACCATCATCTGGTTGGCTATCGTCCGGTGAACCTTGAGCTCGAGCGCCCTCTCCTTCACTCCCCAAATGCGAGGGCCCAACACTGTCGTTGAATTCGAAGTCATCACGGAACATGTGTAAAAGATGCTCTTCAAGGCCCATGATCAGCGGATGAACCCAGGTGTCGAACAATACGTTTGCACCCTCGAATCCCATCTGAGGCGAGTATCGGGCCGGGTAATCCTGGACGTGCGCCGGAGTTGAAATAACAGCACATGGAATCCCAAGTCGCTTAGCGATATGCCGCTCCATCTGGGTTCCCAGTACCATCTCGGGCTGCAGCTCTTGAACTTTGGCTTCAACCTCGAGGTAATTATCTGTAATGAGCGCTTCTAAGCCGTATTCCTTGGCAGCCGCACGAACATCGCGGGCTCGCTCTCTGCTATAGGTGCCTAAACCGACAACCTCAAATCCCATTTCATCGCGAGCAACCCTCGCAGCAGCAATCGCATGACTACCGTCGGCAAACACGAATACCCGTTTGCCAGTTAGGTAGGTCGAATCAATCGAGCGTGAATACCAAGGCAGGCGAGACTCTCCAACCGCGTCAACATTGATATCTAAATCCAGTGCCGCAGCGACCTCAGCGATAAAGTCACGCGTGGCACCCCAGCCGATTGGAATCGTGTTAATGGTTGGCATCCCGAATGTTCGAGCGAGCCAACTACAGGTTAAATCCGATACTTCGGGACAGAGATTGATATTAGCGTCGGCCTTGGGAATGGCTTGCAAGTCCTGTGGAGAGGCGCCCAGGGGCGCAACCACATTGACGTCCACACCCATGGACCTCAATAAGCGCTCTATCTCAACGACGTCATCACGACACCTAAACCCGAGCTTCGTGGGGCCGAGAAGATTCACACTTGGCGTCGTATTGGGGTCTCGAGGTGGCCGCTCGGTTCCGGGTGGTGGCGCTTGACGAGACAGTAGTCCACGGACCAATTGATAAAACGTTTCCGCCGCACCCCAGTTCTCTTTTCGGGTGTAAGCGGCCATTTCCAGAGGGATCACGGGCACCGGAAGATCGGCGCCTAGAGCTAATGCACCGGGCTGATCTTGTATGAGCTCAGCGGTACAGGAATCAGCCACCATTAACACCTGAGGCTTAAAGCGCTCGGCGCATTCACGCAATGAATTAACAACCATCTCGGCTGTCGAGGAACCCAGATCGCGTGCTTGGAATGTCGTATACGTAACCGGCGGTCTTTGACCTTCCCGTTCAATCATCGTGAACAGCAAATCGGCGTAGGTGTCTCCCTGCGGTGAGTGCAACATCAGGTGAACGTCGCGCATCGATGCGGCAATACGGATCGCGCCCACATGGGGCGGACCTTCATAAGTCCATAGCGTCAGCTCCATGACCCCACCTCCAGTATCTCTTCGCGTGCCAAGGGCTTGGCAAAAAGACCTGCCAGATCGCCGGCTTGGTCAAATCCCTGAACGGGTGAAAAAACAAGCTCAATCGACCACTTAGTTCGTAGCCCCTCTGACTCAAGCGCGTTGGCAATACCCATCCCGCAGACGGTTAAATCGGGCCGCGAGGCTCGAACTCGAGCCAATGCAGGGTCGAGATCCTGTCCCTCAACCATAGGCACGTCCTTTTGCAAACGAGCCAACTCTGCCCGCATCACTAATTGATCATGAAAAGGGGTGCCAATCTCATTGATGCCCAGGCCACACTCCTCTGACAGGAAACGGGCCATCGGAATTTCAAGTTGTGAGTCGGGCAAGAAGTGAATGCGTTTGCCCTCGAGTTTTGAGCGATGCACCGATACCGCTCGCTTTGCGCGCTGATACGGCAGTTCAAGTACTTGCTCTGTCCGTTGCGAATCGACGCCGTACGCTTCGGCAACTGACTCAAACCACGCTTTACTGCCTTCGGCACCCAACGGGAAGGGTGCGCTAATTAAATTAGCGCCTCGTGCTATCAGGGCTCGTGCCGTTTCACCAACAAACGGTTGCGCCGCTATAACGCGCGTACCTTTACCCACCGCCGGCAAATCACCGGCCTTGCGCCCGGGGTAAAAGTGAACATCTTTGATGTCTAATTCGTCGAATAAGCGCCGGAACTGATCCTCAACAATATCCGAGACCGTTCCCAAGACGATGAGATTTTCTTTCGAGGCTTCGAGCGCGGGCAACTCAGCAATTGTGCTCTTCAGGCACTGGTCTTCACCTTGAGTGAAGGTTGTTTCAATGCCGCTCCCACTGAAGGCAGAAATGCGCACACGATTTTCGTGTTTGACCTGCAGCTTGGCGGCAGCAGTCTCCAGATCAAGTTTAATTACCTCGGAGGGGCAGGAGCCCACAAGAAAGAGGCGGTTAATACCGGAGCGACGCGCAATCAATTCGCCCACCACGCGATCAAGCTCCTCATGGCAATCAGCCATGCCAGCGAGGTCTCTCTCTCCCAGTATGGCGGTCGCAAAACGCGGCTCCGCAAAGATCATTACGCCGGCCGCCGATTGAATTAGGTGCGCACAAGTTCGCGAGCCAACAACAAGGAAGAAGGCATCCTGAATGCGGCGATGCAACCATATAATGGATGTGAGGCCGCAGAAGACGGCTCTTTGACCTCGCTCTTGTGTCTGAGGACCCGGATGATGCTCAGCTACGCTACTTGCAATAACAGAACTCATGAGCGCGCACCTGCGGGTATCTCATCGGTCGTGTATGACGTTACCGTCTCTACCGACGCCGCTCTTGCAAGCTGGAATTTCTTGAGAAACTGCACTGCGTTGACGACATAAGCCGCATAGGCTGCAAGCGCGATCCACATTTGCTCCTGAGGCGTACCCCAGCCAGCCAAGAGCATGACCAGATAAAGCGTATGGAGCGCAATAACACCCATGCTGACGACGTCTTCCCAGAAAAACGCCGGTGCAAATAGATAACGACCAAAGACGACCTTTTCCCAGATCGCACCAGTAACCATGATGGTGTAGAGAATGCCTGTCTTCATGACAACCGAAACGGTGGCAGCAAATAGCCCCGTCCCATTCAGCAAGAAATTCACAACAAAAACCGCACTCACTGCAAAAACCAAAAACTGAAGCGGTGCCAGCACGCCCTGCACCAGCGTCCAGACCGTCTGGTCTCGGCGTAGCTTTTGTTCCGGCGTGTACAAACCAGCGCCGGTTATTTCATTTTTCTTATCACTCACGCCACATTCCCCGCTCTGTGCGGAACGCGCACATTTAGCGTCATCTTATTAATTTGCAGAGTAGTGTTCGGCTATATGAGTGTCAACTAAATATTACAGTGATCTTGAACTAAAAAATTGACGTATTAAAGATATTTCCATTGAAGTGTAAGCATAATGATGACGACCCTTTCCCTGCTGTGTAACATTCGGATTTCTAAGACAATAATGACGCCTGATCCGCGTTTTGTAGTATCGGAGTAGTACTCGCAGTGAATACCGTATCAGCGCCCTCTTCCGACCTCTTGCTTCAGCACCTCGCAAGCCTTCAATTGCTCGTCAATGAAAACGGCATTGTTCTCGATGCCAGCGTCAATGGCCCCTCAAGCAGTCTGCAACCGGAAGCGCTGATTGGCCGTCCGCTAAGTGAACTTGTGAGTGATGATTCAAGGGCCCAGTTGGAGTCGCGATTAGACGAGGCAAGACGCAATAAAGGCGCGGCGGTCCGGTGCGATACGTCGATTGAGCCGCGCAGTGGCAATAGCGTCCCTTTGCTTTGCTGGATCTGCGCAGAGGCTGATTCCAGCGATGTCAAAGTGGCGGCTATTGATCTACTGCCTGAGGCGAGTCTGAGACACCAGCTACTGAACGCTCAGCACGCCATGGAGCGCGATTACTGGTCTAAACGACGACTTGAAGCTCGCTACCGTCGCTTACTGGACATGGTGTCAGAAGGCTTCGTTGTGGTTGACGATTCCAGTGGTCGCATACTCGAAGCAAATCCGGTGGCAGGCACATTACTGACTGGCGCTGGTGCCACTCTAGTGGGCAAACCTTTTCCTCTCGGACTCGGTGACGAGGCAAGAAACACGCTCGATAGACTGACTCGGGAAGCGCGGTCAGTCACTACCGCCGTAGACGGAATGATCAGTACTGACGCGGGTTTAGAGCTAAATATTGCAATTACATATCTTCGCCAGTCGGGTGAGGGACGCCTCTTGATCCGACTTAGGGATGACAGCGAACGCGATCTCACAGGTGCAGAGTTTCAGTCTTTCTTCAGCGATGCACCTGATGGCATTTTGGAGATGGATGAGCAAGGCATCGTCTTAGCCGCGAACAATGCGTTCTTGGAAATGGCCGGCATCGTATCGCCAGAACTGGTTGAGGGCCGCAGGGCCGATCGCTGGATCGGCAGATCAGCAGTCGATCTCAATATTGTGCTGGATCACTCGAAACAAGAGGGATCCGTACGCTTATATTCGACCACCCTAAGGACCGAAACCGAATCCTCCGTGGATATCGAATTGTCGGTGGCCAGGGTCGGTAAAAATGGCTCTACGCGCGTCATGCTCTTTGTTAGAGATATCGGCAGGCGGATTACGCCAGATCAGTCGGTGGACGACCATCTACCCCGCTCTATCGAGCAAATAACAGGCCGCGTGGGTCGTGTACCTCTGAAAGAACTAGTCCGCGAGTCGACCGATGTCATTGAGGCGCTCTGCATAGAAGCCGCACTCAAATTGACCAGCGGAAATCGCGCTTCTGCAGCCGAATTACTCGGTCTTAGCCGTCAAAGTTTGTATACAAAGCTGCGTCGCTTTGATCTTGGCGATGCCGAGGTTGATGGCGATCGAGACGCACTGTAAATATTTAATTACTATTAAATTGTCATGAATTATTGACTGTTTGTCCCAGCATGTACACCATGTTGGGATGAGCAATTCTACGGCTGTAAACCCGGGAGCAACATCGGGCGCGTCCATCGCCGATTTCATTCAGCTCCTTAAACCGATTACGTGGTTCCCACCCATGTGGGCACTCATGTGCGGTCTTGTATCGGGTGGCATGACCCCTTTCCAGGCACCCTGGCTTTTCCTTGCCGGAATATTACTGACCGGCCCATTGGTCTGCGGAGCGAGCCAAATCATCAACGATTGGCACGACCGAGAGGTTGATGCACTGAACGAACCGGACAGACCGATTCCTTCCGGTCGCGTTTCAGAAGCAGCCGCGCTTCGATTTGCTTTTATCTGGTGCGTCATTGCACAGGCCTGGAGCTTTATGCTCGGTCCCTGGGTTGCGGGCGCAACAGCGGTTGGACTGCTTCTAGCTTGGGCCTACAGCGCGCCCCCGCTTCGCTTAAAACAAAACGGGTGGTGGGGAAACCTCTCCGTTGCCCTGAGCTACGAGGGCTTAGCGTGGATTACGGGCGCCGCGATTGTGATTGGCGGTCAACTCCCCAGCACCTCTATTTTAATCATTGCGGCGCTTTATAGTCTGGGAGCACACGGCATCATGACCTTGAATGACTTTAAGGCCATCGACGGTGATATTGCGGTGGGTATCAAGACGCTTCCGGTCCAAATGGGACCCGAGCGCGCCGCTAAATTTGCATGTCTTGTCATGATCACCCCCCAGCTAGGCGTACTCTGGTTACTCGCAGAATGGGGGCATATTGTCGCTGCTGGCCTCGTTACTGTTTTGATTGCCGGTCAGCTGCTGGCGATGCTTCGGTTCCTGACTAATCCGCGTCAACTTGCTCCGTGGTACAACGGTGTGGGCGTCACTCAATACGTCGCGGGCATGATGGTCTCTGCACTCGCAATGGGAGATCATTTTGGCTGAGCTAAAAACTCTCTCATGGCTGGCCATTGTTCGCCTGGGACTAATTCAAACCTGTCTTGGCGCCCTCATCTTCCTACCGACCAACACCCTTAATCGAATTATGGTCGTGGAAT
>Ga0213865_10001081_pt1 | contig 17977 bp, 15 predicted proteins | sample PICome_6_FD_160100 | JGI IMG/M metagenome (GOLD analysis project Ga0213865, IMG submission 160100) | Coastal seawater microbial communities near Pivers Island, North Carolina, United States - PICO282 | ecosystem: Environmental > Aquatic > Marine > Coastal | place: USA: North Carolina...
ACGGTTGTACCGACCTGTGACGGTGGTACGGCGTTACCGGGAGCTACAACCACTGCAGGCGGGATATATACGTTCGATGTGCCTCCGACGGACGGTGCGTCGATCGACCCGATTACGGGAGAAGTAACCGGCGGTACGCCGAGTACGACCTATACGGTCACATATGGCACTATAGGCGTATGTGCAACATCTGAAACGGTTACCTTTACCTCATTGGCCATAGACGACGCTTCTTTCACGGTGGACCCGACCTGTGACGGGGGTACGGCAACGATAACCGGGGCAACGGGAGGTACTTTTGCATTTGACTTGCTACCGACGGACGGTGCGTCGATAGACCCGGCTACGGGAGAAGTAACCGGCGGTACGCCCGGAGAAACCTATAGCATAGAATACACGACAAGCGGCATTTGCCCGAACAGCAGTATCGTAACGTTTACGGCCAACCCGTTGCCGACTGTAGTGGCCCCAACGGCACTGGAGGTTTGCGATGACGGCACTCCGGACGGTCAGACGTCCATTGACCTTGGCCTCAAAGACGGGGAGATCACGGGCAACGATCCGGGCTACGCGGTGAGCTATCACTTTGACCTTGCGGATGCGCAGGCGGGAGCCAACGCACTTCCGGTCCCTTACGACAACATATCCAACCCCCAGACGGTCCACGTCCGGGTTGAGGACACTTCTACGGGCTGTTACGACACGACGACCCTCGAGCTTGTGGTGGAGCAGGCGCCCGTAACCTTTGACCCTGAGCCTTTGCGCTACTGCGACCCCGACAACGACGGCTTCGGCTTCTTTACGCTTACGGATGCCGATGGCGAGATCACGGGAGGTGCACTGGGCCTAACGGTAACCTACCACGAGACACCTGAGAATGCTGAAAGCGGTTCGGATGCCATAGATACCTTGTTAGACTATGGCAATATCACGGCCGACATGCAGACGCTCTACGCGAGGGTTGAGAGCGCTACGATAGCAACGGACTGCTATACCATAGAGGAGCTCGAGCTAATAGTGGAGCCTACGCCACAGCTTTTAGAGCCCGAAGCCTTGGAGGAGTGCGACGATATTTCGGCGGATGGCCTTGCGCAGTTCGACCTGACGTCTGTTGAGGCAGAGGTACTGGTAGCTGGCCAGGACCCGATGGACTACGTATTCAGTTATTACGATGACGAAACGGATGCCAACGGCGCTGTCAATGCGATAGCGGTACCTACGGCCTATACAAACACTTTGGCTTTCAGCCAGACCATATGGGTACGCGTGGACGACCCCAATACGGTGGCGGGCTGTTACAAGCTCACGGAGCTGGAGCTCATGGTAAATCCGTTGCCGTTGCTTACCGCGCCATCGCCATTGGAGCTTTGCGACGACAACGACCCGGGTGACGAGCAGGAGGCCTTCAACTTGGAGGGAGCCAGTGCGGAGATACTGAACGGCCAGGGCGGCATTACGCTGACCTACCACCAGACGCAGGTGGATGCCGATAGTGGCAGTAGCCCTATAACAGGCCCTTATGCGAACATGTCGAATCCTCAGACGATCTTTGTTAGGGGCGAGAACGTATTTGGCTGTGTTGCGTTTACGACCGTTACGATCCGCGTGCTTCCTATCCCGACGCCTACGCCGAGCGATCAGATTCCGTCGATTGAGCTTTGCGACGAGACGGTGATCAACGACGGTCTTGAGGTCTTCGACCTTACGGAGAACGAGATATTGATATTGAACGGGGAGGCCGGCGTTACGCCGACCTACCATACGACGCCGGAGGATGCTGACGCAGGCACCAATGCTATAGCGGACCCTGCCAACTATACGAATGAGGGTACGGGAGTCACGGAGACGATCTACGTGAGGGTAACGAACGACGTTACGGGCTGTTTCACGGTAGTGAACTTTGGCATAAGGGTAAATCCGTTGCCGGAAGTGGTAGTGGTGACCGACTTTATACTTTGCGAGCTCAATACCGACGGTTTTGGAGCGTTCGACCTTGAGAGCAAGGACGAAGAGGTGCTTGGCGGTCAGGACCCGTTGCAGTTTGCGGTGAGCTACCATACGAGCCTTGCGGATGCTGAGGCAGGTGCAAATGCGCTTTTGAGCCCTTATACGAATACGAGCAACCCCCAAGAGATATTTGTTACGATAACCGATACGTCGACGGGTTGCACGATCTCTAGCCAGCGCTTCGATATCGAGGTACAGGAGTCTGCACAGGCGAACCCGGATATGGATGCGATCCTTTACGAGGAGTGCGACGACAACATGGAGGTAGACGGGAACCCGGCCAACGACAGTTTGCAGTTTGACCTTTCGACCCAGGACGCGCAGGTTCTGGACGGCCAGGACCCTACGGGCTATACGGTTACGTACTTTGCCACCGAGGCGGATGCGAACCTTAACGTCAGCCCGCTTCCTGTGCTCTACCAGAACATAGCGAACCCCCAGACGATCTATGCGAGGGTTGACAATACAAGTACGATCTGTTTTGCGGTGGCGCCACTGACTTTACAGGTTAACCCGTTGCCGGCCTTTGATCTTGACCCGAGCTATATCCTTTGCGTGAACACTAACGGTTCTGAGGCCTTTGACCCATTGGTTCTTGATACCGGCCTGTCTGCTTCGAACTACGGATTTGAGTGGAGCCTTAACGGTACGGTCATAGCGGGCGCTACTGGGCCTAGCCTAATGCCGCAACAGGGAGGCAGCTACAGCGTAACGGTCACGGACACGAGCACTTCTACGGTAACCAGTTGTAGCACTACAGACACTACGGATGTGGTGGAGAGCGAGCCTCCGGTACTGGTAGTCGATGTTGTAACACAAGCTTTTGCGGAAAACCACGTTATAGAGGCAACGGCCGGCGGTCCCGGCGATTACGAGTATAGCCTTGACGGTGGCCCTTGGCAGGACAGCGGCACGTTCGTGAACGTATCGCCTGGCGGGCACGAGGTGACGGCCAGGGACAAGAACGGTTGCGGTAGCGTTACCGAGCCTGTGTTTGTTATCGATTACCCGCTGTACTTTACGCCCAACGGCGACGGCAACCACGATACGTGGAACATCGCCGGGATTGGCAGTACGGCAAAAATTTATATATTTGACCGCTACGGCAAGCTTCTGAAACAGATCAGCCCTACGGGATCCGGATGGGACGGGACCTATAACGGGAACAGCATGCCGAGCAGCGATTACTGGTTCACCGTAGAGTACGACGAGCCGATAACAAACCAAAGGAAGGAACTGAAAGCCCATTTTACCTTGAAACGATAATAAAGAGATGAATTTGAAAAAGTATAGTTTAATAACATTTATAGCCTTAATAGTTAATTTTAGTTTTGGGCAAGAGGGTATTCCTATTTATTCGGATTATTTGACTGACAATTATTATTTAATTCATCCATCAATGGCTGGTGTAGCTAATTGTGCAAAAATTAGAATGACTGCAAGGCAACAATGGTTTGGTATTGATGATGCTCCTAGCCTACAAACAATAAGTGCGAATGGAAGAGTTGGAGAATCGCCTGTTGGAATTGGAGGTGTCTTTTTTAATGATTCAAATGGGTATCATTCTACAGTAGGCGGTTATGCTACATTTGCTTATCACTTAATGTTTTCAAGAAATGAGATTGATTTAAATATGCTTTCATTTGGGTTAAGTGCTGGATTTTTGCAGTATAAGTTAGATGAAACAGATTTTTTAGCACCAGGAGAATTTGATCAGTTAATCGCAGGAATTGAACAAAGTGCAACAAACTTCAATATTGACTTTGGGTTTTCATATCAATTCCTTGATTTTTACGCACATTTCACTGCGAAGAACATTCTTAAAAATGAAGGAATAAACTTCAATGAACAAGGATTTGAATTTGATAATTTAAGAAGCTATTTATTTTCTACAGGATATGTTTTTAGTAAATATGGTAGTGATTGGAGTTATGAGCCATCTGTAATGTTAATGCATAGAGATGCTACTGAGGAAACGACTATTGATATAAACGCTAAGGTTTATAGAGAAATGGACTTTGGTAAAGTTTGGGGAGGATTATCATACAGACGTAGTTTAGATGGAGCTGAATTTGTTGACGGTTCTGGAATTAGTAATCAAAAATTACAATATTTTACGCCGTTCATTGGAGTTGATTATAATCAATTCGTTTTTGCATATACCTATTCTTATCAAGCAAATACAATTAATTTTAATACAGGTGGTTTCCACCAAATTACTTTAGGATATAATTTTAATTGTAGACGTGAGAAATACGAGTGTAACTGTCCAGCTGTAAATTAATAAATAAAAAAAGGCTCAAAAAATTTCAACCTTTCTTATTACCAAATAGAATCCTTAGTCTTATTATGAAATTTAATTAATTTATTATCCCGTTTTCTAATCCATTTTTGATTCGGTGGATTTATTGAAATAATAGATACTACAGACATAATGTGTTACAAAGCAGATGACAATTACACTGAAATATATTTAAAACACAAAAAATTAGTGACTAAAACACAAAAATATTGAAGAAGGTCTAAAGGATGGTAATTTTGCAAGAGTTCATAAAAGTTATTTGGTCAATATCAATGAAATTGTAAAATACGTGAAAGGAGAAGGAGGAAGTGCTATGTTAAGTAATGGAAAAGAGCTTATGGTATTGGCTTCTAGAAAATCTGAATTGTTATCTTATTTTAAATAATTATGCCAATTATAAAACAAGTAAGAGGAATAAATCCTCAAATACCAGAAGATTGTTTCGTCGCAGAGAATGCAACAATTGTAGGAGAAGTCATAATGGGAAAAAAATGCAGTGTATGGTTTAATGCTGTAATTAGAGGAGATGTGCATTTTATAAGAATGGGTAATAAAGTTAATGTACAGGATGGTGCTGTGATACATGCCACATACCAGAAATCTCCGACGACGATTGGTAATAATGTTTCCATAGGGCATAATGCAATTGTGCATGGATGTACTATACATGATAATGTCCTTGTGGGTATGGGTAGTATAATAATGGATGATTGTATTGTAGAAAGTAACTGTATAATTGCTGCAGGCGCTGTTGTAACCCAGAATACAATTGTTGAGTCTGGAAGTATCTATGCAGGTGTACCAGCTAAAAAGGTTAAAGATATAAGTGCTGAGTTAATTTCTGGTGAAATAGACAGAATTGCGAATAATTATGTGAAGTATTCAAGTTGGTTTAAAACCGATTCTTGAGAATCTCAGTCAATTCCTCAATACTTTGGATGGAATTTAGTTTTTCATTATTTAATATAGTAGTTAACTGGTTATTCATAAGTTTTAATACAGAAGGATATTCAACTCTAATATTTGGATAGATGGCTTCAAATTCATCTTTATGGTAAAAGATCAAATAAGGGTTACTTTCATCTCTAAAATTTTTCCATGTATTTTTTTCAGAAAAGGCATTGTAAGTTAGGGTGCATAAACTGTAAGGATAGGTTTTTTGGACTTAATAGTTTGTATCCTGCATCAAATAGGGCATTTAACTTCGCTGAATTGGCATTATATATAAAAATGAACTTCACTATATTAATACATGACAGAACATATTCCTTACTAAAATTCTAAAAACGAAGTATCAAACCTATTATTAAGAATTGAGTTGAGTACTACAATATCTCTATTAGAATACAATTTTATTAAAGGCTTAGTCATATTGGAGTTTAGTAAGTCATTTGCCTTTAATATAGCTTGAGTTTGCTTGGCAACTGCTAGCCCAGAATCTATAATAGTTACCTTTTTAGGTAACATCTTTTCCAAAATTGGAATTAAATATGGATAATGTGTGCAACCTAAAACTAAATAATCTATATCTGCTTTGATCATTGGGTCAATATAGTTTTTTAATAAAGCCAGCATCTTTTTTGAATCTAATTGACCTGTTTCAATTAAAGGAACAATGCCTTCACCAACTTGTTCAATGACTTTTATACCACTAGCATATAAGTCCGTGGTCTTATGAAATAATTGACTACTCAAAGTACCTCTTGTAGCCAGGATACCGACTACTTTAGTCCTAGTCTTTAAGGCTGCTGGTTTAATTGCAGGTTCAATTCCTATAAAAGGCACTTCATATTTTTCTCTTAAATAGGATATGGCATTTGTTGTAGCAGTGTTGCATGCAACTACAATAATTTTACATCCTTCGTCAAGCAATAATTCTGTATTTTTGATACTTAGGTGAATAATTTCATCCTTTGTTTTATTACCATAAGGCGCATGTTTACTGTCTGCCAAATAAATAAAGTGTTCAGCGGGTAGTAGGCTATGTATCTCCTTAAAAATAGAAGTTCCTCCAATGCCAGAATCGAATATTCCTATGGGTTTATTACTCATTATCACAAAAATAAAAAGTCGCTTATTAAATAAGCGACTTTAATAATATTTATTTGAGTCTGAATTATAATCCTAATTCAGCCTTTACGTCTGCCATTAAATTTTTTCCCTTAGCAACAATTAATCCTCCTGCCTCAAGCACATATTCAATATTTTGTGCAGTAGCAACTTTTTCAATTGCACTCTTCGCTTTTTCTGTAATTGGCTTTAATAGATCAAATTCCTTTTTTTGCAGGTCTTGTTGAGCTTGTTGCTGGTATTGACCTAAGCTTTGCTTCATTTCCTCAACTTCTTGCATACGCTTTTGATTCTCTTCTTGTGTCTGGCTTGGTGCTTCAGCATCGTACTGCTTTAATTTTGTCTCAAGTTCTTTAATAGAGCCTTCTATTGTTTGTTGATAGGTTTTCCCAAGTTTTTCAATTTCCGCTTGTGCAGCTTTATACTCAGGCATAGCTTTTATTAGTTCTTGTGTGTCAATATGTGCAATACTACTTTGTGCAGCTGTAAAACTAGTAGCTCCTATAAAAAGTGCTGTTGCAAATAATAAAGTTTTTAAATGTTTCATTTTTTCTAAGTTGTATTTGTGTGTTATAATTAATTATTTCCTTCCTCTTTCTTAGCTTTTGCTATAGAATCTCTCTTTTTTAGTTGTTTCTCTCGTTCTTCACGAGCTTTTTTACGCTCTTCGATTATTTGTTTTTTTCTATCTTCTAATGCTTTCTTTCTGGCCTCTCTTTCCTTTAATTTTTCCTGACGCTTTTCTTCTAAAATCTCAGCTTGTGTTTTAGGCTTTGTTGTTTTACTTGAGTCTTTTTTTGGTTCAGCTTCAGGTTTATTGGTTTCTATTTTATCCTTACTTTTTTCTTTTGCAACCTCTCCTACAACTGCTCCTTCTTTAGTTTCAGTTTTGGCTTCTGTTTCTTCCTTAATTGTTTCTGTCTTAGCTTCAGTCTCTGCTCCAGTATTATTCGGAGCATTTCTTGCCTCAAGAACCTTTCTACGTCTTTCCTCTGCCTCACGCTTTTTTGCTTCCCTTGTTTCTTGCTGTTGCTTTCTTCTTTCTTCAAGAGCTTTTTCTCTTTCAGCGCGTTTAGCCGCTAATTCAGCTTCACGAGTTGCTTTGCGTTCTTCTAAGGCTTTCTGACGTTCATCCTTTTCTGAATCTACAATTGGTACAACTTCTTCCTCTTCTAATTCCTTTCTTTCTTTTTTGCTTCTCGCTTGAGTCCTCTTAGATGTTCTAGTAATAGTTCTTAGAACTTGCTCACTAATGTCATATCGTTCAGCTGAATAAAGCATAACAACGTCAGCAGATTTATCAAAAACAAAATCATATTTCTTTGTTGAAGCTATCTCTTGTACAGCTGAAAAAATTTGATCTTGAATAGGAGCAATTAATTGTCTTTTTTGAATCATTAAATCTCCATTAGGACCAAAACGTTTTTGTTGATAATCTAAAATCTCAGCTTCTTCAAAAGATATGTCTTCCATTCGTTCTTCATAGAGCTCCTTTGTTAAAAGAACACTTTCATTTTCAAGTTCTTTCTTCTTCTGCTCAATGGCGCTAAGCTGTTTTTCAATTTCAGATTTCCATTGCAATACTTTCTTGTCTAATTGCGTAGTAGCTTCTTGATATTCAGGGACATTTTGTAAAATGTATTCAGTATCTATATAACCAATCCTAACACCACGTTGTGCCATAGCACTAAAGCTCATTAACCCAGTAATTGCCAGTAAAAAAAGAACTTTAAATTTCATCATGAGTATGTTTTTATTAAGAGTCTTTAATGGTGTGACCAAATGTTTCACTTGTTTTGAGTATTACTTTACTTCAAATTAACGAAATATATTCTTAAAAATTTTAACACCATGATGAAATCCTTATATAGCTTTCAGAAAATATCGTGCCAAACTTAAAATTGTTGTCCGATAATGAAATGAGTTTCCCATCCATTTTTAACAGTTTGACCTGGTAATGGATCGAAACCATGACCAAAATCTATACCCAATAATCCAAAGGCTGGCATAAATATTCTTAAACCAACACCTGCAGATCTATTGAGATCAAACGGATTGAAATCTCTAAAGCTATTAACAGATGCTCCAGCTTCTAGAAAAGTTAAAGCATAAATTTTAGCTTGTGCACCCAAAGTTACAGGGTACCTCAATTCTAATGAAAACTTATTATATATTGATCCACCATCTTGAGTAGATAGCGATTGATTTGGATAACCACGTAACTGAATTATTTCTCTTCCATCTAATGAAAAGTTTCCTAGACCATCACCACCAAGGAAAAATCTTTCGAAAGGTATAACACCTCTATCATTGTTATATGCGCCTAAAAAACCAAATTCTACACTCGGTCTTAAAACAAGCTTTTTAGTTAATTCGGTATACCAATCTGCTTTAAACTTTATTTTGTAAAATTCTAACCAATTAAAACGTTCTTGGTCAATTTCACCAATGCGCTCCAAATCATCTGGATCAGTTGGATCTAGCGATTCCCTTTCATCAGCTAAGGCTTCATAATCAACACCATTAACCAGGGAATATGGAAAAGTAGCTTTTGCTGATATAGAGAAATTTGATCCGCCGGTTGGATATATAGGGTCGTTGTAAAGGTTATTTCTACTTAAACCAATGGTATAAGATAAATTATTTGAGGTTCCGTTTCCAAATGTAAAGAGCCCTGTATTATAATTATTAAGATCATAATGCTGAAAACTAATTGCTTGAGAAAGCAAAAAGAAATCATCTGGTTTCTTTAATCTGGTAGATGCACCAAACGTTATACCTGTAATATTAAAACTTCTACTTTTATCTGCTCTTCTACTTTGAGGATCAAATAAAAATTGTCTAGAATAGGATAATGAAGTTGAAAGTTGGAATGGTTTTTTACCACCTAACCATGGTTCACTAAAAGAAAAACTATAAGTCTGAAAGAACTGACTAGCTTGAAGCCTTAATGCTAAACTTTGGCCGTCACCTCTAGGTACTGGCTTATATGCTTCCTTTTTAAATATATCTTTTATTGCAAAGTTGTTAAAAGATAAACCTAGTGTTCCGATAAAGCCACCACCACCGTAACCACCTTGTAATTGAATCTGGCTAGAGCCTTGCTCTACAACTGAATACTCAACATCGAGAGTTCCATCAACAGGGTTTGGGTTTTTGATATTTGGAGCAATTTGCTGAGCGTCAAAAAAGCCTAATTGACCAAGCTCTCTAATAGTTCTAATAATTTTCGCCTTACTATACAATTGTCCTGGACGAGTTCTAATTTCTCTATAAATAACATGGTCGTTAGTAACATCATTTCCAACTACAGTTACATTATTAAAATAGGCTGGTTTACCCTCTGAAATTCTTATCTCCATATCAATAACATTGCCTTCTGCACTAACTTCTACGGGATTAATAGTAGAAAACATGTATCCGAAGTTTTGATATGCATTTGTTAAATCATTGGCATCAGGATTATTTGGATCTGCTATACGCTCTCTTAATTCAACACCATTATAAGTGTCTCCTGGTTTAATTTTTAAGATACTTGATAAATAGCTATCTGAATAAACCGTATTACCTACAAAATCTATTTTACCAAAGGTGTATTTTTCACCTTCCTCAACATTAATATTTAAACTTATGGTGTTGTCATTGTTGTAAATAATTGAATCTGATACTACCCTGGCATCTCTATATCCTTTAGCTTTATAATAATCTACAACACTTACAAGGTCGGTTTTATAGTCTTCCTCAATGTACTTAGATCTTTTAAGAATACGAATTGGATTTTTCTGCTTCGTATTTTTCATTGCTTTACGAAGCTTTTTCCCTTTAATTTTTTCATTGCCGATAAAAGATATATCCTTAATCTTAACCTTTTCACCTTTATCTATCTTAATAAGCATATTAACACGCTCCTTCTTAACTGAATCTATTACCTCAGAAGTGACTATGTTTATTTTAGCATTAAGAAATCCTTTCTTTTGGTATTTATTGGAAAGATAATTACGCGTATTAGCTATTAAATTTTCAGTAACCTTAACCCCAGATTGAAGATTGTTTTCTTGGATGATTTCATCTTTTTTTCCTTTTTTTACCCCAGATATCGTAAGGTCCAATAATTCTGGTAAATCCATAAGGTTAATCTCTAGATTTGCAGTATTCCCATCAATGTTAGTTATGTATATATCTATACTGCTAAATAGGTTAGATTTCCACAATGTTTTTACAGCATTTGCTATTTTCTCGCCACCTATTTGAATTTCTTCATTTTTTCTGAGTTTAGAATAAGCTATAATTGTTTGTGGACTAAAATTAGTATTTCCAGTAACCGCAATTTCTTTAATTAAATACTTAGCGCCTTCAACCTGGGCATTAATAGTTATCGTTGCAATAAAGAACAATACTATGGTTAAAAACGTTGTAAAGGAGATTAGTACTCTATTAAGGGGTAAGTTGTTCGCTTGTTTTTCCAAATCTTCGTTCTCTATTTTGATAATTTATGAGGGCCTCATACAGATTTTCTTTTTTAAAATCTGGCCATAAAATATCTGTAAAATATAATTCTGCATAGGCGATTTGCCAAAGCAAAAAATTACTAATTCGTTGTTCTCCACTTGTTCTAATTAGTAGGTCAACGTCTGGTAAATTTTGCGTGTAAAGATGCTTATTTATAATGGATTCATCAATACTTTCAGAGGAAATTATATTATTTTTAACTTTAACTGATAATTCCTTAATGACATTAACAATTTCTTCCCGAGAACCATAGCTTAACGCTAAAGTTAATGTCATATTCGTATTATTTTTCGTTTTTTCTATAACATCTAATAGTTCAGAATATGCCTTTTTAGGTAAATCTTTTAAGCAACCAATAGCAGAAAGTCTAATATCATTCTCTTGTAAAGTTTTAATCTCTTTTTTTAAAGACCTGACCAACAACTTCATTAAAGTTTGCACTTCTAATTTTGGTCTATTCCAGTTTTCTGTTGAAAACGCATAAAGGGTGAGGTTTTTTATACCAAGTTCAGCACTAGCTTCTACTGTTTCCCTTACAGCTTTTGTTCCGTTTTCATGACCAATGACACGCACTAATCCTTTCTGTTTTGCCCAGCGTCCATTACCGTCCATTATTATGGCAACATGGTTAGGTAGTTTGTTTTTGTTTATTTGGTCTTTTAAGCTCATTTAAAAATTACAATAGCAAGGTCTTCTTCCAAAGGTGTAAGTTAGTGTAAATCCTGTAAATACATACCAATCATTACTATTAGTATTTCCAAAACTAAATCGTTCTCTAAATTCTGCATCTGGAACGCTTCCATCAATCTCGTCAGTAAAGGTATATTTTGCGCCAATTTCTGTTGCTAGGACCAAATGATTTAAGAGGTTAGTTTTATAGCCTAAAACCATTGGTATTCCATAGGCCCAACTAGATGTGTTTTCAGATGTTATAATACCGTTTTCGTCAAAATAGAAATTATCATGATTTGTTGTAGTTATACCAGTGTATAAATATGGTGTGCCTTGTATGCCTACCTCATGAAGATCAAAATCCCAAAAGGTAAACTCCATACCCACAGAAATTTCTAATATATCGTTACTAAAACTATAGCCTCTTTCTACTCGTCTAGGATCACTAGATTTAGTATCGAGCCCTTCTAATTCGCTAAAAATAATTGACGCTCTAAAGGAATGTCTTGAGCTTCTATTCCATTTAAAAATAGCACCTAATGCAGGTTGATTTGGAGAAATGTAATTGGTAGCTCCAACATCACCAATAAAATTACTTCCGCCAGCAAAAACACCAACTTCATAAATCTGAGCGTCTATTGTTTGGCTTATGAAAATACTCAATATAACCAGAAAAAAATACCTCATAAAATTCTCAAAGTTTGCAAATATAATAATTATGATGAGCCTTTAACAATTTGAATTAAATTGTCTTAGAGATAAACAGATTAAATGGGTATTTATTGTTTAGTTTCTACGATCTTCTCCCCAGAGTAATTTTTTTCTTAATGTATCTAAAAATGACTCATCAATCAATTCTACCATTCTTATTACAAAGTCAGCTTTTTTAATAATCACCTTAGTGCTGTTTGGTAAAGTAATGATCCGGGAATCTAGTGACAAGAGAAACTGGTCCTCTCTACCGTCAACTTTAAGCTTCACTGACGTGTTATCTGGTATTATTAGAGGCCTGGCACTGAGGTTATGCGGTGCAATAGGCGTTAATACAAAGTTGTTAGCATCCGGTGTAATAACAGGTCCTCCACAACTTAATGAATAGCCTGTCGAACCTGTAGGTGTGGAAAGTATAAGGCCGTCCGCCCAATATGAGGTTAAATATTCATCATTAAGGTGAGTTTCAACAGTAATCATTGAGGTTGTATTCTTCCTACTTATGGCAATTTCGTTTAGTGCGAAGTTCGTGTTTTCAATATCCTCATTCACTGGACTAGTTGTAACACTTAACAATGAACGCTCTGATATTTTATAGGCACCTTTGAATATTTCATTCAAGGCATTTGAGATTTCATCTGTTTGTATTGTTGCCAGAAATCCTAAGCGCCCAGTATTTATACCTACAATCGGAATCCCTAAATCTCTTACAAAAGTTATTGCTCTTAGAATTGTACCGTCTCCTCCAATACTAATTAATAGACTAAAGGAATCGTCCAGGGTATTGAAAAGATTTACAGATGAATTCTCTTGAATAGAATCAGTTTGCTTGCTTAAAAAACCTGATTCTACAAAGACATCTACGTTATGTTCTAAGAGTATTGTTAGAAGAAAATTAAAGGCCTCTTGGTTGGATTCCTTCGCATAATTTTGACCATAAACAGCAATTTTCATATCAATTACATGTTTAAATATTTATCAAGATATTGTGAGCGTTCTTTCAAACTATTTAGATAAGTGTCATCTTCATGACCCGAAACTATATTGTAACTGTAACGTCTAAACGTCTGAATAACTTCATTGAGACTAGCGTTGGTAATCTTTAACGTAACCTTGACGAGATCTCCATCCATTTTTGAAATAAAGGCACCGAGTAATTTTGCATCATTAGATTCAACAATCTGGCTAATTTCACTGAAAGAATAGTCATTAATACCCTTTTCAACAATTATTATTCCGCCTGGCTCAGAAAAAAATGGAGTTTCATTAAATAAGTGAATAATATCATTTAGTTCATAATAACCAATATAGGTATTATCCATCCTTAACACAGGCATTATGTTAGAATCGTTTTGTGCAAAAGCCTCTAAAACATCAAGCCAATTTGTGGTGTCTCTAACGTAGAAGCCCTCTACAGCATAATTACAATCGCTTATAGAACTTGCACCATCAAAACAGTGCGCGTCTGTTTCAGAAATACAACCCATATAAATTCCATCTTTGTGAATTGGAACATGCGAATAAGTCAGATTATTAAATAGTAATTGTAAATCACTTATTTTATCTGTGATACAGAGTGGTTTAATATCATTTATTATGTATTGCTGTAATTGCATTATGGGACCATTAATTAGGTGCAAATTAATCAAAAATAACCACAAAAAGCGTCATGTACTTCGTATTTTTGTGTTTCAAAAAATTGAGATCAAATGACCAAGTTAAGTGTTAATGTTAATAAGATTGCCACACTAAGAAACAGTAGAGGAGGTGACCTGCCAAATGTTGTTCAGTTCGCAAAGGATGTTCAAATATTCGGAGCAGAAGGGGTTACGATACATCCGAGACCTGATGAAAGACATATTAGATATCAAGACGCATACGATTTAAAACCAGTAGTACATACAGAATATAATATTGAAGGTAATCCAATACCCAAGTTTATTGATCTGGTTTTAGACATAAAACCAACTCAAGTGACTTTAGTCCCAGATGCTGAGGATGCAATAACATCAAATGCTGGTTGGGACACCATAAAGCACAAAGATTTTTTAGTTGATGTAATTAAGGAATTTAAGAGCAATGGTATAAGAACCTCCATTTTTGTAGATCCAGAACTGAACCAGATTGAAGGTGCAAAAGAAACAGGTACAGATAGAATAGAATTATATACAGAGGCATTTGCACATCAATTTAAACTTGGGAATAAAGAAGGTATTAAACCTTATGTGGAATGTGCTAGTTTAGCAAATTCTTTAGAATTAGGCATTAATGCTGGACATGATTTATCATTGGATAATATAAAATTCTTTAAGGAAAATATTATAGGACTCCTTGAGGTGTCAATCGGGCACGCATTGGTATCGGAAAGTCTTTATCTTGGAGTTGAAAATGTAATTCAAATGTATTTGCACAGACTACAATGATTCTACATTCTAATGTTATTGGCGAAGGTAATCCCTTCATAATATTGCACGGATTTTTAGGTATGGGTGATAATTGGAAAACCCTAGCCAGAAAGTTTTCAGAATCAAATTTCCAAGTTCATTTAGTAGATCAGAGAAATCATGGTCGTAGTTTCCATTCAGATGAATTTGACTATGAGCTTCTAGCAGAAGATTTAAAGAATTATTGCAAAAGCAAACGAATGTCTAAAATTATTTTGTTAGGTCATTCAATGGGAGGAAAAACAGCCATGTTATTTGCTTCAAAACACCCGGATTTAGTAAAAAAATTAATTGTTGCAGATATTTCACCAAGATACTACCCTGTACATCATAATGTTATTTTAGAAGGGTTAAGCCAATTAGATTTTTCATTCGTCAAAACGAGACTTGAAGCAGACCGGGTGTTAGAGGAATATGTTCCGCAAATCGGAGTTAGGCAATTTTTGCTGAAAAATCTCTATTGGGTACATAAAGGTGAACTAGGATTGAGAATAAACCTTAAAGTTTTAAAAGAAAATGTATCTGAGGTTGGTGAGGCTTTACCTCCACATGCTATTTTTGAGAAAGACACCTTGTTTTTGAGAGGAGATCGTTCCGAATATATCATGGAAAACGATGAGATGTTAATTAAAAGACAGTTCCCAAATTCTCAAATTATTACAATCAATAACTCTGGTCATTGGTTGCATGCTGAAAATCCTCAGGAATTTTATGTAACTGTGGTAAATTTCCTTTTAATTAATTAGCGATTAAAAGATTTTTCATGAAACAATTGACACTAATTATTTTACTTTCTTTAGGTATTCATTATTTAGATGCACAGTAAGATGGACCGTATAAAGAATATTATAACACTGGAGAACTTATGGTTGAAGGACAGTTTTTTACAGGAAAACGATCAGGCGATTGGACAAGTTATTACAAAAATGGAAAAGTGGAGGTTGGAAAAATAAAGACTTCAAATGAAAATATGGAATATGAAGCAAACAGAGTTTTAAATTTGCTGCCAAATATTCAACCTGTTATCCAAAGAGGTGTGCCAGTTGTAGTACCTTTGTCAATACCAATAGTATTTCAAATTCAATAATTATGAATATCATTATTAGACTTTTATTAAATGCCCTTGCTGTTTTTATTCTTGCTCATGTATTAGAAGGAGTTAGTGTGAATGGTTATTTAGGTGCAGTAATAGTAGCTATTGTCATTGCAGTATTAAATGTATTGGTTAAACCATTGCTTATTCTTTTAACCTTGCCAGTAACCATAATGACATTGGGTCTTTTCTTATTGGTTATAAATGCATTAATTATCCTATTAGCAGATAAATTAGTTGATGGTTTTGGCGTTTCAAGTTTTTTAACTGCTTTGTTGTTTAGTATCTTATTATCCATTCTTCAATCAATACTCCATTCAATTTTTAAAGAGAAGAAGAAACCATAACAAATCAACGTCTTAAAGTATTGTTGGGTTGTAAAAAATATTGTATTTTTGCAGCCCAAATTTAGTTACAATAATAATGAATATCACTAGAGAGAACATCGACCAGCTTAATGCGGTAGTAAAAGTAGATATCGCAAAAGAAGATTATAGCGATAAAGTTGAAAAAATATTAACTGATTACCGTAAATCTGCTAATATACCTGGGTTTAGAAAAGGACATGTGCCAATGAGCTTAGTTAAAAAGCAATATGGTAAAGCAGTTCTTGTTGATGAGGTAAATAAATTATTACAAGATGCAATCGGTAAGTATTTAGTTGAGGAAAAGTTAGACGTTTTAGGAAACCCTTTACCAAAATCTCAAGACAATTTAGATTGGGATTCTGATGCATTTTCATTTGAGTTTGAACTTGGTTTGGCTCCAGAATTTGGCGTTAAGTTAAAGGGTAAAAAAGCAATAACACGATATAATATAGTTGCAGATGATAAAATGATTGACAATCAGGTTGATCACATCAGAAAACAATATGGAAAATTAATTTCAGAAACTGAGATAGCTAAGGAATCTGAAGTGACAGGTAAATTTACCAGCGAAGAAAATGGTATTGAAAATGTTGCTACATTTACTTTAGACAAATTAAAAGGAAAAACAAATCCTAAGAAGTTCATTGGTGCAAAAGTTGGTGAAGTGATTAGCTTAAAGACTAAAGGATTATTTAATGATGTTCACGATTTAATGACTTTCTTAAAAGTTTCTCACGATGATGCTCATAATTTAAATGTAGAAGTAGATTTTGAAGTTAGCGAAATAAACTCAAGAGAATTAGCCGATTTGGATCAAGGGTTATTTGATAAACTTTTTGGAAAAGGTGTGGTGACTACTGTAACTGAATTGAAAGAAAAGATAAAAAAAGACTCTGAAAAGCAATTTGAACAACAAGGAGATCAAAAATTATTAAATGATGTTACCGAGTATTTGGTAGACAATACAAAGTTTGATTTACCTGCAACATTTTTGCAAAAATGGATGCAGACTGCTGGAGAAGAGCCAATGACTGAGGAGCAAGCTCAAGAAGAATACAAGAAGTCTGAGAAAAGTATGCGATATCAATTAATTGAAGGTAAATTAATTAATGAGTATGATTTACAAGTTCAATTTGAAGATTTAAAAGCCTACGCACTAGAAATGATCAAAGGACAAATGGCTCAATTTGGTCAAATGAATCCTTCGGAAAAGGAATTAGAGGATATTGCAGCTCGCATATTATCTAATCAAGATGAGGTAAAGAGACTTTCTGAACAGTTAATGAGTCAGAAATTATTAGACTTGTATAAAAAAGAAGCAAATCTTAAAACCAAAGAAATCACTTATGATGATTTTGTAAAAGAATTTTACAGTTAATCAGTCTGTAAAAATATTAGTATCTTTAAAGCGTAAAACTGAAAAGTTTTACGCTTTTTTTTTAAATCAAAAAACAATTTAAAATATATGAACTACGGTAAGGAATTTAAAAAATTCGCTATTAAAGACCAAGGTGTAAGCAGTACATATTATGATAGTGTAATAACCAGTATGTATCCTACAAATTTAACTCCTAACATTATAGAAGAGCGTCAGATGAATGCTGTTGCTATGGATGTTTTTTCAAGGTTAATGATGGATCGTATAATCTTTTTAGGAACTGGTGTAAATGACCAAGTAGCTAATATTATCCAGGCTCAGTTGTTATTCTTGCAAAGTGTGGATGCTTCAAAAGATGTTCAAATTTATATCAATTCACCAGGAGGCAGTGTTTATGCTGGATTAGGTATATATGACACAATG
>Ga0213865_10001083_pt1 | contig 17964 bp, 18 predicted proteins | sample PICome_6_FD_160100 | JGI IMG/M metagenome (GOLD analysis project Ga0213865, IMG submission 160100) | Coastal seawater microbial communities near Pivers Island, North Carolina, United States - PICO282 | ecosystem: Environmental > Aquatic > Marine > Coastal | place: USA: North Carolina...
AACCCATGGCAGCGGGCGTCCAGTTCCCATCATCCGCTTTTGCTGCTGCCACCGGTGGGCCTAAGACCTCTTGTTCTGTGTCATCGGCGCGCGCTTGGACATGTTCAATTAGAATCGCCAGGCGTCTTGCAGTAGCGAATACGGTCACTTCGCCGATTGCGAGCCCTTGTTGCTCTAGACCAGAAGCCATCCCATTCGCCAGGGCATTAGCCATGCCTTCGTACTCGCCGGCCGGGAGTTCCTCAGTGCCGAGCTCGAATAAGACTGTTTGAGTACTCATGCCGCAGACTCCTCTGCCAGCGCTTTGAGCGCCGCTTCGGCTAGGTCTTTATCGGCAAGAGGGAAACCCAGTTTGGCGCGAGACGCGACGTAACCCTGCGCAGCTAATCGGGCCAGAGTTCTTACCCGGAGAATATAGCGCTGTCGCTCGGTCACACTGATGGCATGTCGTGCATCCAGTAAGTTAAAGGTATGCGACGCTTTCATAACGAACTCATAGGCCGGAAGTGGCAGTTCGAGGGAAACCAATCGCTCAGCTTCCTTTTCGCAAAATTCGAAGTAGCCAAACAGGTGATCAACATCTGCCTGCTGAAAATTGAACGTCGACATTTCCACTTCGTTTTGATGGAAAACATCGCCGTACTTAATGGTGCCCGTTGGCGTCTCAGACCAGACGAGGTCGTAGACCGAATCGACGTCCTGCAGGTACATTGCCAGGCGCTCAATACCGTAAGTAATTTCGCCGGTAACAGGTAGGCACTCCAGTCCACCGGCTTGCTGGAAGTATGTAAACTGAGACACTTCCATACCATTTAGCCAGACCTCCCACCCGAGGCCCCACGCACCGAGGGTGGGTGATTCCCAGTTATCCTCGACGAATCGAACATCGTGCTCAAGCGGATCGAGTCCCAGTCGTCTCAGGCTATCGAGATAGCGCTCTTGGAAGTCGGCGGGCGATGGCTTCATGACTACCTGAAACTGGTAGTAGTGCTGCAGGCGGTTGGGGTTCTCGCCATACCGGCCATCCTGTGGCCTTCGGCTTGGCTGAACATAAGCCGAATTCCAGTTTTCGGGCCCTAGCGCTTTCAGAAAGGTTGCAGGATGAAACGTTCCAGCTCCCACTTCGAGGTCAAGCGGTTGAAGAATTACGCAACCGTTTTCTCCCCAGAAGCTCTGAAGCTCCAGGATTAGCTCTTGGAAAGTTAATGAACTCACTTCTCTGTCCCGAAATACCGAAGGGTGAAGTATACAGTGGCCAGCACTGGCATAATATGAGCAACCAGACCGAATTAAGCGCATCTCTGTGCCAAAGAATCACAATTCACTGAAATTCCGACTGAAAGACGGGCTCGCTGTAACGATTTTGCGATCGGTATTGTGGCTGTCAGCACTTGTGCCTCTAGAGGTGGCGCGGTCTGCGGGCCGTTTTGCAGGGCGTCTGGCGTTTAGGATGAACACGCAGACGGTTCGCGTTGTGCGCAGAAATATTGAGCTGGCATACCCACAGCTGCCGGCAGAACAACAAGCGGCACTGATGAAAGAGGCGGTGCTGGAACAAGGTGCGCTGACCGCTGAACTGGGGCATGTTTGGCGCCGCTCCCCTGCCTACGTCCTGTCCAAACTTAGGGTTGTTGGAATCGAGCACCTCGAAGCTGCGGCAGCGGATGAGCGAGGCGTTTTAGTACTTGCACCGCACGTCGGTAACTGGGAGGTACTGCCTCATCACCTGGTAACCCAAGGCGATCTTTTGGGATTGTTTGAACCCCCAAAATTACCGTCGGTAGGCTCGCTCGTCCTGGAGGCAAGAAAGCGCCCCGGTGGTGCCTATGTACCGACAACCCCGAAAGGCCTAGTGCAACTGGTTAGGCATTTTAAGCGCGGTGGGCTCACGGGTATATTGCCCGATCAAGTGCCGGCGCATGAATCAGGCGGTTTAAATGTTCCGTTCAAGGGCGTCGAGTGTTTCACAGCAAGCCTCTGTGCCAACTTGTTGTCGAAATCGGGTGCACGCGCTGTACTCGCCGGCGTTTTTCGCGTGAGGGGTGGATGGGAGCTCGTCTATTTGCCGGTATCTGCCGACATTTATAATGAGGATTTAGAGGTTGCACTGAAGGTGATGAACCAGGACATTGAGACGCTGATATCTGGCCGCGATGCACAGTACCAGTGGTCATATAAACGCTTTAGAACCTTGCCACGGGGCACAACCAACCACTACGAGGGCGTCAAACAGGCGTCTCACAAGGATCCCGCGCGATGAATGTCTACACAGGTAAGATTCTCGGCAGCTTGCTTGGGTTTTTGACACTCGGCGTCATCGGCGGTCTGGTTGGTTTTTTTGTGGGGCACCTCTTCGATTCTGGCTTGGTGAGAGCCATTCGTATGACTGGCCCTGATGGGCTTCATGCTTTACAGCAAGAGTTTTTTGATACGACGTTTGTCATGCTGGGATACATAGCAAAGGCAGATGGCCGCATATCAGAGTCAGAGATCGCGCAGGCTGAAGCTATGTTTTCTCAGCTGAGGCTTACACCGTCGCAACGTGCCTCGGCTATCAAACGTTTTAAGCGTGGAGCGGAGTCTGATTTTGATCCCTCTGCCGAGCTCTTGCGATTTCGAAGGACGGCGTCGCTGAGGCCTCAAACGTCTCAGACACTGATGCTCTTTTTAGTCGGTATGGCGTTAGCTGATGGTCGACTGGAAACTGCTGAGCGCAATGCCCTCGCACGAGTGGCTAAAACGCTCGGTATTTCAGATGCTGCCCTGCAGCGAATTGTTAGCATGGTGGCCGCGCAGGCCAACTTTGGTGACCAGCGTCAGCACCAACGGCAGCAATATCAACCGCAGCGTAGTCAGCTCGCAGACGCCTACAAGGCTCTGGGCGTGAGCGCAGATGTCGATGATCGTGAGTTGAAAAAGGCTTACCGCCGGCTCATGAGCGAAAATCATCCGGATAAATTGAGTGCTCGGGGTGTTCCAAAGGAGATGGTTGACCTCGCGACTGAACGCTCACAAAACATCACAACGGCTTATGACTTGATCAAGGAGTCGCGAGGGCTGAAGTAACTCAGGCTGATTTAGGGTCTCCAGAAGGTGGGCGTAAAGAGAATCAGCAACGTGAAGATCTCAAGTCGCCCAAGCAGCATCGCCATACACAAAATCAATTTACCGGCATCGGTGACGGTGGCGTAGTTGGCTGCAACGGAGCCTAAGCCTGGCCCCAGGTTATTGATCGCGGCGATAACGGCGCTGGCGGCGGACAGAAAGTCCAAACCTGTTGCCAGCATACACAGCACCAAAATGAACGACGAAAACATGTAGACCGCGAAGAAACTCCAGACCGCACTGACTACCTCGGGACGTACTCTTCGATGATCGAGCTTTAGCGGAATCACAGCATTGGGATGGAGCAGTTGTCGGAGTTCCCTCAAGCCCTGCCGAAAGATAAGCAAGATGCGCATGGCTTTCATGCCTCCGCCGGTGGAACCCGCGCAGGCGCCCATTACACTGAGCATGATCAGAAATATCGGCAGAAAAGAGGGCCACGCAGCGAAGTGATCGCTGGCATAGCCAGTGGTCGTCGCAATCGACACGGTTTGGAATAAACCGTGAATAATAGCCTTGTCTGCCGACAGCGTACCCATAGCCACGAGCGTGATGTAGGTGACAATGGCGGATATAAGTAACACGCCGCAGAAAAACTTTGTCTCCGAATCGAAGCGATAAATCCCGGGATTGCGTTTTGAGAACGCGACAAAGTGAAGACCAAAATTGACGGCGCTGATCAGCATGAAGAGGCAGGCAATGAGCAGGATAACGTCGCTTTGGAAATAACCCATGCTGGCGTCATGAGTTGAAAACCCACCAATGGCAATCGTTGAAAATGCATGGCTTATGGCGTCGAACGCGGACATACCAGCGAGGTAATACGCTGTGGCACAAGCGACGGTCAGTCCCAAATAAATGGAGAAGAGCGCTTTCGCGGTCGAGGTGATTCGTGGCGTTAATTTGCTGTCTTTCGCAGGACCTGTACTTTCAGCTCGATACAGCTGTACGCCGCCGATACCCAACATCGGGAGCACGGCTACGGCCAATACAATGATCCCTATACCGCCTAGCCACTGGAGCAGCTGCCGGTAGAGAAGGATGGACTGAGGCAGCGTGTCGAGGCCAGCCAGGACCGTAGCCCCTGTCGTTGTCAGTCCCGAGACAGACTCGAAGACGGCGTCGAAAACGGATACCTCGATCGCGTCACTGAGTAAGAATGGCAGCGACCCATAGAGACTGAGAACTATCCAGAAAGCTGCGGTCACTAGAAAGCCATCGCGAATCTGCAACTCGGTATTAACGCGCTGAGTTAGCAACGATAAAACAACGCCCGAAATAGCGGTGGCAGCGAAGGCCTGCCCGAAGACCTGAGCGGTGCCGTCTTCTTGTACCCAACCTAAGACCATTGAAGGCAAGGTCCCTAGGCTGAACAGCATGAGCAATAGGCCGACGATGCGAATGCACAGCCCAATATTCATTAGATGAAACTACCACCGACGACAAACAGTTTTTCTACCAGGCTGATTTTCGAGGGGTCAGTGAGGAACAAGATGACGTGATCATCCTCTTCTACCACCACATGGCGATGCGCAATGATTACTTCGTCACCCCGCAGGATGGCGCCTACCGTGGCCCCCGGTGGTAGGTCTAATTCGTCGAGCCGCCGGCCTACCACTTTCGATGTTTTGGGATCACCGTGGGCTGTAATTTCGAGCGCTTCGGCGGCTCCGCGGCGCAGCGAATGGACGGTACTGATATCGCCCTTGCGAACGTGGGTCAGCAGACTACTAATGGTGATCTGCTGGGGTGATATTGCGATATCGATTTCCTGACCCACCAGCTCGGCATAGGCTGAGTTGGTAATCAGCGTAATGACCTTCTTTGCACCCAAACGTTTAGCCAGCATCGACATCATGATGTTGGACTCGCCATTGTTAGTTAGCGCACAGAAGACGTCAGTATTATTGATGTTTTCCTGCTGCAGTAGCTTTGAGTCATTCGCACTTCCGTTAAGGACAATGCTCTCCTCCAGCTCCTCGGACAGCACACGACAACGATCGTAATTGAGCTCGAGCACCTTGACCTGATAGTCACGCTCGAGTCGTTTAGCCAGCGATGCACCAATTTTTCCGCCGCCGGCAATCATCACGCGCTTGTAGGGCTCATCGAGTTTTCTAAGTTCTGATGTGACGGCCCGGATGTTTTCACTTGCGGCAATGAAAAAAGCCTCGTCCTCGGGCTCAACCACGGTGCTGCCCTCGGGAATGATGGCGTTTTGAGACTTTCTGAAAATAGCGGCGACCCGCGTATCAACACTCGGCATGTGCTGCCGAATTTCCTGTAGCTCTCGTCCGACAATTGGACCACCTTCTACGGCCCGAACCGCGACCAGTCGAATCTGCCCACTGGCGAAGTCAAGGACCTGAAGCGAGCCTGGGTTGAGAATTAGCTGGTGAATGGCGTCGGTCACTAAGTGCTCTGGGCTGATCGTGACATCGACCGGAATGGCGCCTGACTGGAAAAGTTTCTTATCCTCGTTCAGATAGTCAACTTCCCTGATGCGACATATTTTTGTGGGCGTGCGGTAGAGCGTAAAGGCAATCGAGCAGGCGAGCATGTTGACTTCGTCGCTGTCGGTTACAGCGATCAGCATGTCTGCATCTTCAGCACCGGCCTCCGAGAGTGTTGTCGGTTTCGACGCGTCACCTTTGACCGTACGTATGTCGAGGCGCTCTTGTAGTTGGCGCAGTGCGGCGTCCGAGCTGTCAACAACCGTCACGTCGTTTTGCTCGTCGGCGAGGTGCTCGGTTAGTGTTCCACCAACCTGGCCGGCTCCTAGAATAATGATCTTCACGACGCTATCGATTCCTTAGACAACGATTGATCCGTGCCGTTTAGCTCGGAATGGTACTCCGATTTTCCGTGAACTCCAGATTTAAGGGGGTTTTCCAACAATCACACTCTTAGGGGGTGGGTTTTCCCAATAGTGCGTAATAGAGTCCATCGCCGCCTAATGCAGAGGGAATGACTTGTTGGCCATACGTTGTGGTCTCACCCACGCTTTGCGGCAGGATCATGGAGTAGGCAGTCTTTTCAGCGTCGAGAAAGCGACCAACGATGGCATCGTTTTCTTGCGAAAGCACTGAGCAGGTAGCGTAGAGCAAGTGACCGCCCGGTTTGAGCAGCGTCCATACCGAGTGCAGTAGCTCGCTTTGCAAGGCTGCGAACTGGTCAATATCACTTTTTCGACGGATCACTTTTACATCTGGATTTCGTCGCATGACACCTGTCGCAGAGCAGGGAACATCTAGGAGGATTGCGTCGAACGATGCGGGCGCCAGGACCTCATGCAAACTTCTGCCGTCACTGAGAACCGAGGTAATAGAAAGGTTAAGGCGGTTCGCGTTTTCATCCACTTTGACCAGCCGGTCCTCGGAGATATCAGCCGCTGTGACAGTCGCCCCGAGCTCAGCTAAGTGGCAGGCCTTGCCGCCCGGTGCGGCGCAGGCATCGAGTACCGTCATGCCGGGCTTGGGCGATAGAAGCAATCCTGCGAGCTGTGCCGATGCATCCTGCACGCTCACAAACCCATCGTGGAAATGAGGCAGCTGGGATACAGGCACTGGCTGTACTAGCGTGAGTCCACTGGTGCCCGCCACGCGCGCATCGATTCCCGCCTCTGTCAGCAGCGCACGGTAGTCTTGTACAGAGATGCGCTCGGTATTTATCCGTAGGGTAAAGGGAGGCCGTCGTCGACCCGCGTCTGCCAATTGATCCAATTGGTCCGGGTAAGATTTGGACAACAATTTGTGAAGCCATCCGGGTAAGGCGGCGCGTTCACTATCCCCAAGGGATTCAAGAAGGGCTGCTTTGTCTCGCTGATACCGTCGGAGGCAGCCATTAATGAGGCGGTTAGCCCAAGGCCGCCCGAGCTGCTCACAACAATCGACAGCCCCGGAAACCGATGCATAGTCTGGTGTTGCACACTCATCTAGCTCGTACATTGCCATGATGAGTAAGGCTTCTAAGACAGCGTCTTTTGTTTTCAACGGGCGCTCAAGAAGCTGGCGCGTGACGCCTTTGTAGAGAGGCCATAGTCTGAGAGAGCCGTACACCAGCTCGCGCAATAAAGGCTGCTCGCTGTCGGCGACCGATCGCTCCGCGCGACCGTAAATCTTGTTAAGAGAGCTGCCTTGAGCAACATCGTCTAGGAGAGATGCTGCTACTGCCCTCACCGGAACGGTCATTTCAGATGACTTCCAAATTGCTTGCCGGGAGACAACGGTGCCGGATTCCCGTTAACTATCTCTGCGATAGACAAGGGCTTTTTGTTGGGAAGCTGTAACCGTGAGATGGATACCAGGCCATCACCGGTCGAGACGATTAAGCCCTCTTTATTTAACGAGATGATGGTCCCCGGGGCGCTGTTGGCGCCACCGTCGTTAGAGACGGCGCCCGCTTCCCAAAGTTTAATGCGCTGGTCGCCCAAAAGCGTGAAGCAGCCTGGCGCTGGGTTAAGCGCGCGGATTTTCTGCGTAATGTTGGACGTCGACTGAGACCAGTCGATGATGGCCTCGGTTTTAGAGATTTTATGGGCGTAGGTAATACCATCCTCTGGCTGATCTACGGCTTCATTCAATAGCGCCGGCAACGCGCTGAGTGTTGCTATCAGCGTTTTTGCACCCAGCATTTCAAGTTCGTCGGTTAGCGTGCCGGTTGTGTGACTCGCGGTGATCGAAGTCTTTGCGATCATCAGCATTGCGCCAGTATCTAAGCCCTCATCCATCCGCATGATGGTGACACCGGTTTCTTGGTCGCCGGCCTCTATCGCGCGATGAATGGGGGCGGCGCCCCGCCAACGCGGAAGTAGCGATGCATGGACATTGATACAGCCGAACGCGGGCACGTCCAAAATATTCTTGGGAAGCAGCAGGCCATAGGCAACCACCACCATTACGTCGGGCTTCAGGACCTGCAGAGCAGCTTCTTCCTCCGGCGATCGCAGGCTGACGGGTTGGAACACGGGAATGGCATGTTCTTGGGCGACCGTTTTGACCGGTGAGGCAGTCAGTTGCTTGCCCCGACCGGCAGGTCGGTCTGGCTGCGTGTAGACGGCTATAACCTCGTGCTCCGAGGCTAATAGTTCAGTGAGGTGTCCCGCGGCGAAAGCTGGGGTACCTGCGAAGACGACCCGTAACGGTGTTGGCATCTGGTGTTTACGCTCTGCGACGCTGCTCTTTTTCAAGTCGCTGTCGGATTCGCTGTCGCTTCAGAGGGCTTAAGTAGTCGACAAAGAGCTTGCCTTGCAAATGATCCATTTCGTGTTGAAGGCAGACGGCAAGTAAGCCAGTCACTGTCTCGTCGATGGTGCTCCCATCGCGATCAAGGGCATTGACGCGGATCGCTTTGGGCCGTTCAACAGATTCGCTAAATCCGGGCACGGACAAGCAACCCTCTTCAAAGCCATCGAGAGTCTCGTCGATGACTTCTACCTTCGGATTAACAAACACCCGTGGGGTTGATCGATCGCTGGCAAGGTCAATAACGATAACCTGCTCGTGGACATCGATTTGTGACGCCGCCAGCCCGATTCCATTAGCGTCGTACATGGTCTCGAACATGTCATCAATCAGCGTTTGTATTCTCTCATCCACAACCTCAACGCTCGCCGCACGGGTTCGCAGACGCGGATCGGGGAATTCAAGAATTTTTCTGATGGCCATAGTCATCGCTCAGGTATGGGTATGGATGAAAAAGGTGTCAATTGCACCGTGGGAACCTTGTCAGGCACGAACCGTCGGCGCTCTCAGCTTAGTATACCGCTTAGCGGTGATACGCCAATGTATATCGCGTCGTGCGCCAAACGCTTGCTCAAGTAGAGATCGGTGGGCAGCTAACCCGCAAAGGCCAAGCTTATTGGACCCGCACGCAGAATTAGTGCGGTAAAATCATGTCGTTATTTTGGTTACTGGGAATGTGAGTTATGGCCTCGTTATGGCGCATAAAAGAAGCAGCAGCCTCCATAGAGGCTGGCGGTGTCCTTGCCTGTCCTGCGGAAGCCGTTTGGGGTTTGTCCTGTGACCCATGGAATCTATCGGCAGTCGCTTTTCTCTGTGAGATGAAGCAACGCGCGCTGTCTAAGGGTGTCATTGTGGCCAGTGGCGATGTGGCGCATTTCGCTCCGTTGCTCGACCCTCTAGATGATGATGAGCGCAGTCGCGCGCTGTCCTCATGGCCCGGGCCCGTTACTTGGCTGGTCCCTAACCGCGGTTATTTCCCTTTTTGGGTCACTGGAGAGAGCAACGAGGTCGCAATACGTGTAACCTCTGCACCAACCTTGTCCAGTTTGTGTCGCGAATTGGATAGTCCGGTGGTGACAACTAGTGCCAACTGGGCGGGCGCGCAGCCGGCGAAGCACCTCTTTCAGGTGCGGCGATACTTCGGCTCGGAGATTGCGGTGGTGCCCGGTGACGTGGATCTGGCCGGTAAACCATCCACGATAAAACGAATAAAAACAGGCGAAGTGTTGCGTTAATCATCGCCTAGACCAGGGGAAGGCTATGGATTTGCCGGCGGTAGAGCAGTACTTGAAGGGTCTGCAACAGTCGATTTGTGATGAGTTGAGTGCCATCGATGGTTCCGCGCAATTTGAAACAGAGTCCTGGGACCGACCTGAAGGCGGCGGTGGCATTAGCCGTGTGCTGGCTGAGGGGAAAGTCTTCGAAAAAGGGGGTGTTAATTTCTCGTATGTAGAAGGCGGTCAGATGCCGGGTAGTGCCACTCAACATCGACCCGAGCTTGCGGGCCGCAGTTTCAAAGCAATGGGCGTCTCGCTCGTGATGCACCCACAAAACCCCTACGTACCCACGTCTCACGCCAACGTCCGGTGTTTTGTCGCTGAAAAAGAGGGCGAAGCGCCCGTTTGGTGGATGGGCGGTGGCTTTGACTTAACCCCCTACTACGGCTCGGAGGAAGACGCTGTGCACTGGCACCAAACCGCCAAGGAGGCCTGTGAGCCTTTCGGCGATGGCGTGTACCCCAAGTACAAAGCTTGGTGCGACGATTACTTTTTCTTGCCCCATCGTAATGAACCCCGAGGTATTGGCGGGCTGTTTTATGACGACCTGAATGAGTGGGGTTTTGAGAAGACGTTCGGCTTTATGCAGGCCGTTGGCAACGCCTATTTGAAGGCTTACGTACCCATTGTGCACAGAAACAAGGACAAGGCGTTCGGCGAGCGTGAGCGGCAATGGCAGTTATATCGTCGCGGACGCTACGTGGAGTTCAATTTGGTTTTCGATAGAGGCACCTTGTTTGGCCTTCAATCAAACGGTCGAACGGAAGCTATTCTGATGTCTCTACCACCGCTAGTTCGCTGGGAGTACGGCCTGACGCCAGAGGCAGGCACGCCCGAAGCAGAACTTCTAGATTATTACCTCAAGCCGCGTGATTGGGTGTGAGATACTGAGTTTAGGGGTGCGCAAAAACCTCTATCTATTATTGGTTTCGACCCCTTGCACTTGGAGTACCACATGAGGCGGTTCGCCGTACTGGGCAATCCTATCGAGCACAGCAAGTCGCCGGAAATTCATCGCGTGTTTGCCGAGAGCTGTCGGCATGAGATCGACTATCAGAAGGTGCTGGTTGAGGCAGGTGACTTTGATCGTGTAGTCACTGAATTTTTTGCAAGTGGTGGCATCGGGTTGAATGTGACTGCCCCGTTCAAGGGCGAAGCCTTCGCATTGGCCGAAGTTCATACCGAAGATGCTGTTGACGCCAAAGCCGTGAACACCCTATGGCGCGATGATGAGGGGCGTGTCTGTGGCCACACGACCGACGGAAGCGGTTTGGCTCGTGACCTTGAAGTGAACTTGGGGTGGCGGTTGGCTGGAGCCAACATTTTGCTTCTGGGTGCCGGCGGCGCCATGCGCGGTATTCTTGGTCCGCTCTGCGATCGTGCCCCAGCATCGATTCATGTCGCGAACCGCACACCTGAAAGAGCTGAAGATCTCGTGGCGTTGTTTGAGGCCAGGGGGTCACTGACTGCGGGGAGTTTGACGGCAATACCTGACAGGGAATGGAGCGTTGTAATCAACGGCTTGAGTAGCGGTTGGGCCGGTGATTTCCCTGACCTGAATATTCCGACGATCTCCAGCAGTGCCTCAGCCTACGATCTGATCTACAGCGACAAACCCACCCCCTTTATGACCTGGGCAGCTGCCCGAGGATTTCAGCAGGTCACTGATGGGCTCGGCATGCTGGTTGAGCAGGCTGCGGATAGCTATCACATATGGAATGGTGATCGACCACAAACTAGCCACGTTCTGGCGATGTTACGACCCTAGCACCCGCTACTTTGTTGGCGACTCGTCGAGAAAGCGGTTTTTCAACTTTACGTAGTTCTGCGCGGAATAACTGAGAAACGAGCGCTCTCGCTCGGTGATTTCTCGCATGGGCTTTGCGGGTGACCCGGCATAGAGCCAGCCTCTTTTGAGTGTTTTGCCGGGCGTGACGAGACTTCCTGCGCCGATCATCACCTCGTCTTCAACGGTGACGCCGTCCATCACGATGGAGCCAATCCCCACAAGCACGCGGTTGCCAATGGTGCAACCATGTAATACGACACTATGCCCTACCGTAACATCGTCACCGATCGTGAGCGGCCAACCCGCTTCACTGAAGTCGCCGGCATGGGTGATATGTAGAACCGAATTGTCTTGAATGTTAGTCCGGTGCCCAATGCGAATCAGGTGCATGTCAGCACGGATTGCACATTGCGGCCACACGCTAACATCGTCGCCCACAACCAGATCGCCCAGAACGACAGCACTAGGATCTATCATCACCCGCTCGCCAAGCGATGGGGTCATGCCGTCGTATGACCGGATATTGTCGGGGCCGTGATAGCTTGGTTTGGACATCTTTACCTGCTCGTATTCCGTATCGCTGATAACCTTGGCACGGTCGTCATGCGACATTCAACTGCTAAACGAGATGAACCGCGAACATCATGTCCAACGAAGCAACCCCACAGGCACCTAGAAGACCGCGTTTTATTGCAGGTGCAATCTGTCCCTCCTGCAAGGCCATGGATCGGCTGGTGGTCGATATGGAAACTGACGAGCGGTCCTGCATTGAGTGTGGATTTAAAGAGAAAAGACCTCAGCAAGTTGCAGAAGAACCCACTACTCGTGTGACTCGTGGGAGTGCCCGTTTGGTAGAAACAGTCGCTGAACCTGTACGGTTGATGTCACCAGACCTCGATAAGGACTAAATTACTGTTAATAAATGCACGGTATTTGTCTAAGAAACGTGTTTCCGCTGTGAATCCAATTTGACTTCGTTATAATCGCGCGGCTTAGAAAAAGCGGGGCCCAACCACGGGGGCGGGGCCACTCTACCGCGATTATGGGGAAGAAAAGATGCTAAACGCACGCGCACTTGCCGCGACGGCGCCCCTGCCGCTCGCTGCCAATGCACAAAACCAGGTCAACATGTCGACCGGCGTTTCCGAAGCCGGCGCTGTAATCACTGATCTTGGTGTTGAAATCTACGACCTTCACATGCTGATTTTTTGGATCTGTGTCGTCATCGGTATTGGCGTTTTTGGCGTCATGCTGTACTCGATTTACGCGCACCGTAAATCCAAAGGTGTCGAGCCTTCGCAGTTTCATGAGCACACAGGTGTCGAGATTGCCTGGACCATCGTGCCGTTCTTCATTTTGATCGGCATGGCCGTACCGGCAACATCGACTTTGCTCGAGGTGTACGACAACGACGACGCTGAGATGAGTATCTTGGTGACGGGTTACCAGTGGAAGTGGAAGTACGAGTACCTCGATGCTGACGGCGAGAACGTTGCGTTTTTCTCAAACCTCGCCACATCGCAGGAGCAGATCTACAACACCGATACGAAAGGCGAAAACTACCTTCTCGAAGTCGATGAGCCGCTGGTCATTCCTGTTGATACCAAGGTGCGATTCTTGATCACGGCTAACGACGTCATCCACTCATGGTGGGTACCTGAGATTGCGGTCAAGCGTGACGCGATTCCGGGCTTCATTAATGAGGCATGGACACGCGTTTTGGCGGAAGGTGTGTACCGCGGACAGTGCACCGAGCTGTGCGGCGCCTACCATGGTTTCATGCCTGTCGAAGTGCACGTAGTGGGCCAGGATGAATTTGACGACTGGATGGCAGCGAAGAAAGGTGCCGCTGCCGCTGATGCAGCATTGGCTGCCACAGAGCTGTCGGTTGATGAGCTCATGGCGCGTGGCGAGGACGTTTACAACGCAAGCTGCCTCGCTTGTCACGGCGCCAACGGTGAAGGCGGCCTTGGCAATGCAATTGCGGGGAGCGCCATTGCAATGGGTGGGCTGGACTCTCACTTAAATGTCATCGTGAACGGCGTGGCCGGGACTGCCATGCAGGCATTCGGTGCGCAGTTGTCAGACGTTGATGTTGCCGCGGTAACAACCTACCAGCGCAACGCTTTTGGAAATAACACTGGGGATGTGGTTCAGGCGTCAGACGTCGTGAGCTACAAAGAAGGGTAATCGGAGGAAATAAACATGGGCGATCATCACCACGGTCCAGCTGAAGGCCTCTCTCGTTGGCTGTACACAACTAACCACAAAGACATCGGAACCATGTACCTATGGTTCTCATTCGCAATGTTCCTCCTAGGTGGCGCTTTTGCCATGGTCATCCGCGCAGAGCTGTTCCAGCCGGGTATGCAGCTGGTCGAGCCTGGCTTCTTCAACCAGATGACAACCTTGCACGGCCTTGTGATGGTCTTTGGCGCCATCATGCCGTCCTTTGTGGGACTGGCTAACTGGCTTATTCCCATGATGATTGGTGCGCCTGATATGGCGTTGCCACGCATGAATAACTGGAGCTTCTGGATTCTTCCGCCTGCATTCCTAATGTTGGCATCCACACTGCTTATGGAAGGCGGTGCTCCAGCGTTTGGATGGACGTTCTACGCGCCACTGTCGACGACGTATGCGCCACCTTCGGTGACGTTCTTCATTTTCGCGATCCACATTTTGGGTGTGTCATCCATCATGGGTTCAATCAACATCATCGCCACCGTGATGAACATGCGGGCTCCTGGCATGACGTATATGAAGATGCCTCTGTTCGTGTGGACATGGTTGATCACCGCGTTCTTGCTCGTTGCAGTAATGCCAGTTCTGGCGGGTGCTGTAACGATGATGTTGATGGATATCCACTTTGGCACGAGCTTCTTCTCGGCTGCCGGTGGTGGTGACCCTGTTTTGTTCCAGCACATTTTCTGGTTCTTTGGTCACCCTGAGGTGTACATCATCATCCTGCCCGCATTCGGCGTGATTTCGCAGATTATTCCTGCGTTCTCTCGTAAGCCGCTGTTCGGGTATGCGTCAATGGTCTACGCGACAGCGGCGATTGCCTTCCTGTCGTTCATTGTATGGGCGCACCACATGTACACGGTCGGTATGCCGGTCGCTGGTGAGCTGTTCTTCATGTACGCGACCATGCTGATTGCGGTGCCCACCGGTGTGAAGGTTTTCAACTGGGTAACCACTATGTGGCGCGGTGCGATGACGTTCGAAACACCCATGCTGTTCTCCATCGGCTTCCTGGTGTTGTTTACCATTGGCGGGTTCACCGGATTGATGCTGTCGATTGCGCCGGCTGACTTCCAGTATCACGACACCTACTTTGTCGTAGCGCACTTCCACTACGTTATGGTTGCGGGCGCTGTTTTCTCAATGACCGCAGCGATCTACTTCTGGTTGCCCAAGTGGACGGGTCGTATGTACAACGAAACCATGGGTAAGGTGCACTTCTGGGTGTCTTTCATTGGCTTCAATATTACGTTCTTCCCGCAGCACTTCGTTGGACTGGCGGGTATGCCACGACGTATTCCGGATTACGCACTGCAGTTTGCCGACTTCAATATGATGTCCTCGATTGGTGCGTTCATCTACGGTGCGTCACAGCTGCTCTTCCTCTACAACGTGATCGCAGCGATCGTGGCGGGCGAGAAAGTCTCTGACGAGAAGGTATGGGATGGCGCTGAGGGTTTGGAATGGACATTGCCTTCACCACCGCCCTACCACACGTTTGAAACGCCACCCAAGATTGAAGAGCAGCCTGCTCACTGAGTCTCGGGCGCTAAATAATGAGACAGAGCCAAGATTCCACCATAGACACAGTTGCCAAGCTTGGCGCTGTGTCTGTGGCTATGTTTGCGTTTGTATTTGTGGTGATGGTGCCGCTTTACAACGTTCTGTGCGATGCGCTTGGGATCAATGGCAAAACCTCGTCTGAGGCGTACATTTCGGTGTCCGCTGAGGTCGACGAGTCGCGCTCTATCAAGGTGCAGTTCATTGCCACCAACAATGATGGTATGCCCTGGGCATTTTCGCCACAGGTGACTGAGATGCTTGTGCACCCCGGCGCTGCCAATGACACGGTATTTTTTGCGGCTAACCCAACCGTGAATGCCATGGTGGCGCAGGCGATACCCAGTGTTTCGCCGTCCAGAGCCGCAGAATATTTTCACAAGACAGAATGTTTCTGTTTCGAGCAACAACCGCTCGACGGTAATGGTGAGGCGGAGATGCCGCTCCAGTTCATTGTTGATCAGGATTTACCGGCGGATATTAAAACCATCACGCTGTCTTACACATTGTTCGATGTGACGTCACTTATGAGTGATAAAGTCGCTTCGAGATAAACAAAAGGGGGCCCCGGGGGGACGGGGAATAAGGAAGAAAAATGTCGAGTGCCGAAACTTCAACTGAGTACGAAAAGTACTATGTACCCGAGAGCTCCAGCCTCGCGGTTCGAGCCACAATTGGTTTAGTGCTGTCTGTTTTTGGCGGTGGATTAGTTCTCAATGAGATGACCTTTGGCGGCACGCACGATACGGGCGGTGCTGCTAAGTGGGTGCTCTTTGCGGGTCTCGCAATGTTCATTGGAACGCTAACCTACTGGTTCAGAACAACCATCAAGGAAAACAAGGCTGGTATGAACAGCAGTCAGTTGAGCAATAGTTATGTGCTCGGCATGTTCTGGTTCATTTTCTCTGAGGTGATGTTCTTCGCTGCATTCTTCGGCGCCTTGCTCTATGTCCGTTGGTTGGCAGGTCCCTGGCTCGCTGGTGAGGGCGAAGCAGGGCGAATGAACTTCCTTTTATGGGAAGGGTTTGAATACACCTGGCCGCCTGTGACAACACCGCAGGAAGTGGTTGGTGGCGCGCTGAGCCAGCCAATCGCCAACAATGGCGCCTTTGTTTCACAGCACACATCAATGTCATTTGCGGATGCGCAGGCATGGTACGCATGGCTCCCACTTTGGAACACGATCATTCTTCTTACTTCAAGCGTGACCTGTGAGTTCGCGCACCGAGGACTGTCGCAGGGCAATATTAAGAAATTCGAAGCGTGGCTCGGTGTAACCGTTGGTTTGGCCATCATCTTCTTGTTCCTGCAGGCTGCCGAGTATTACGAGGCGTATGAGATGTTTGGTCTGACGCTGAACTCAGGTATCTACGGCTCTACTTTCTTCATGTTGACCGGCTTCCACGGTTTCCACGTGGCCATGGGTATGACGATGTTGCTGATCCAGCTGATTCGTTCAGTTCGCAACAAGCATATGACGCCGACCGACCACTTTGGATTCTCGGCTTCAAGCTGGTATTGGCACTTCGTCGATGTGGTTTGGGTCTTTCTCTTTATCTTCGTCTACATCATCTGAAGACGACGAAAGAATGTTTAAGGGCGGGTTAATCCCGCCTTTTTTTATTCAGTAGCTTCTGCGGTTGGACGCGCGTCCCAGGGGCTGGGGTGGCCGAGCTGCCCAGTCGCTACACCGTAAACAATGAGTGCCATGAGTGTCCCAGCGATACCGACACGCACACGGAGTGAGTTAACGAGTCGGGTCTTCTTTACATCTCCCTGGTCGATCATAAGGAAATAGAGTCCCGCGCCAAGGGTGATCAGTAACGCGATCATGAGTAAGACAATGAGACCTTTGAGCATGCAAAATCCTTACACTAGGGGTAACTCGGGCTTCGAGCCTGCGAAGCGTGTGGGTGAACAGAGCACGGAGTGTAGCGAAACCTAAATGAAGTTGCGCGTTGAACTTGATTGGCGAACGACATTGGCCACAGCTTTACTGCTGCCAACCCTACTCAGTCTAGGTTTTTGGCAACTCGATCGAGCAGATGAGAAAGCCGCGCTGATCGACCGCTTGGAGGCGAGACGAGCGCTACCCGCGATTACTCCTCAGTCAGCACTGCGGTTGCCGGGCGATGAGCGTGCAGATCGGCAGGTGGTCATGGACGCGCGTTTTACACCCAACCACTTTGTCTTGCTGGACAACCGACTGCGCGGTGGCAAATTTGGTTATGAGGTTGTCGCCCTCGCCGAGGTAGACCAGCTCGCGGTGGCGCTGAACTTGGGTTGGGTTCGCGGCGACCCCTCGAGACAGACACTGCCGACTATCGTCTTACCTAGTGGCGTGCAGACAGTGAGTGGGCGGATCTACCAGCCCAGTGGTGATGCCTTTATGTTGGGTGAAAATCGGCTGCCGGCGCAGTTTCCGAGCGTGGTGCAACAGCTGACGTTGCCCGCTTGGGAAGAAGAGCTTCAAAGCCGGCTCGACCAACCGATCTTCCCGCTTGAGATCCGTGTTGATAAGTTTGAATCCGTCGCGTTCGATGCGACTTGGGCGATTGTTAATCAAACACCGGCAAAACATCAGGGTTATGCCGTCCAATGGTTTACTATGGCGGCTGCTTTGGGTTTGGCCTTTATTTTTCGTAGCACCAATCTATGGCGTTGGCTGCGGCATCGCATCGGCAGACCTTAATCATCGCGTTTCACTGGGGGATAACTGAGTGACTCAACATACAGATCAGCGGGG
>Ga0213865_10001084_pt1 | contig 17953 bp, 24 predicted proteins | sample PICome_6_FD_160100 | JGI IMG/M metagenome (GOLD analysis project Ga0213865, IMG submission 160100) | Coastal seawater microbial communities near Pivers Island, North Carolina, United States - PICO282 | ecosystem: Environmental > Aquatic > Marine > Coastal | place: USA: North Carolina...
TAACGATGGTAACAATGGTTCATCTGGTACAAGCGGTGTAAACGGTAACGATGGTAACGATGGTAACAACGGCTCATCTGGAACTTCTGGTGTAAACGGTAACGATGGTAACGATGGTAACGACGGAAACAACGGCTCATCTGGAACTTCTGGTGTAGACGGAAACAATGCCGGTATAACATCATATACTGGAGGAACTAATAATAACGTATTAACAGCCGTAAGTTCAACTGCAATTCAAGGTGAATCTAATTTAACATTTGATGGTAGTACTTTATCTGTAGGTACTAAACTAACAGTTGGTTCTTCACATACAAATACAAGTACTTTATCTTCTATAGCAGGTGGTACTCTAAACAGAGCCACAGCAAACTGTACTTTTATAGGAGGTGGTAGACTAAACACCGCTTCAGCAGATTTTACTTTTATTGGAGGTGGTTGTAGAAATTTTATTGATATTACTCAAAATTGTTTTGATTTTATAGGAGGAGGACAGCAAAACTGTATAGCTGGTGAAACTGGATGTACTGCAATAGTTGGTGGGTGTTGTAATTCAATTAATGGGACTACATTTTCTAGTTTTATAGGAGCAGGTAAACAAAACTGTATTACAGGAGCATATAGTGGTATAGTAGGAGGTCAACAAAATACTAACTCAGGAAATTGTAGTTTTATAGGTGGTGGTAGTACAAATAAAATATGTACTAGTGAAACCTTTAGTGTAATAGGAGGAGGAAACCAAAATACTATAGATTCAGACTATAGTGTAATAGTAGGTGGATTAAAACATTCCTCTTTATACAACTGTACATTTATTGGAGGGGGTTGTTGTAATAAAGTATGTACGGGTTATGCTGTTGTAGTAGGGGGAAATTGTAATTTTAATTCTTCTTGTAGAGGATTTATAGGAGCAGGGTTTGGCAATTGTATTTCTTCATATGGAGAAAGTGGAATAGTATCAGGTTTCTGCAACTCTATTATCATTACAGGATTGGGTGGTCAATCATTTATAGGAGGGGGTAGTAATAATTGTGTTGGAGGTTGTCAAAATTCATATTCTTCAATTGTAGGAGGTTTACGTAATACTTCATCACTTGCATGTTATAGTTTTATAGGAGGTGGTTGTGGAAATCATGTTTGTAATACCTATAGTTTTGTGGGAGCTGGAACAGGCAACCATATAAAATCAGGTTCTCTTAGTGGTGTTATAGTAGGAGGTGGATATAATTGTATCACAGGATCATATTATTCAGCTATTGGAGGAGGTTATTGTAACCATATCAGATGCAAAACCTATAACGGATCAACGGATTATTCTGTTATAGGTGGAGGGTTTTGTAATATAACCCAAGGAGCTTATGCTTCTATACTAGGAGGATATAAAAATGCAATATATGAAGAATACCATGGAGCAGGTTCTATTGCAGGAGGTTATTGTAATGCTATTGGTTTTGGAGGTCGAGGTTTTATAGGTAGTGGTTGGTGTAATCGTCTTTATTCTTGTGTTAGCATGATTGGTGCAGGTTTAAAAAACACTGTTGGTGGTTATGCTAGTAGTATTGTAGGTGGATTAAATAATTGTGTTACTGGTGATGGTTCAGGTATTTTAGGAGGATGTAATAATAAAATTACTCATGAACGTTCATTCGCAATGGGGAATGCATTAACATCATCAGCTGCATCTACTACTTATTTAAACAATGCTACAGTAGCTTGTCATTTACAAGTTGGGGGTACCACAACAATGAATACAACTACAGGTAGAATTGATGCAACAAATGATGTTGTAGCATTTGCAACTTCTGATAGAAGATTAAAAGAAAATATTCAACCTATTAATGATGCTTTATGTAAAGTAATAGGAGTATCAGGTAATACTTTTGATTGGAAACCTTTAACAGAAGAAGAAACAAAAACCATACATGGTAATACAGGTAGAGATGTAGGTGTAATAGCCCAAGAAATTGAAAGCATACTCCCAGAAGCTGTTACTACAAGGGATAATGGATATAAAGCAGTTAATTATGAAAAAATTGTTCCTCTATTAATTGAAGCAATTAAGGAACAACAAAAACAAATTGATGAATTAAAATCTAAAGTATAATGGCTTTACCAAACTCAGGACCAATAAGTGGGAGCCAAATAGCAAGTGAACTTAGTGTTTCATCTACTAATGTATCATTAGCAGGTATGGCAGATACTGCAAGTTTCTCAGCACCAGATGCTTACAGTGATTTTTATGGATATTCAAATATTCCTTTAGGTTTAACTAGTGCATTATATACTCAAAATTTATCATCTAGTACTGCTTGGGATATATTTCAAGGGGATAATGAAATCAATTTAACCCCCTACAGAGGAAAAACCGCTAGACTTGTTATTCATTATACAAATGGAACAAGTGGTACTTCATATCAAGGAGATTTTCAAATAGGAAGTATAGTATATTTTGGAACAGGTTCATTTAATTTTCAATATAGTTTAACTAACTGGCAAACATCAAGAACAAATAGCAGTACCAGTTCATATGCATCTTCAACTTTTTATACTTTAGCAGATGGAACAACATCAGGTAGATGGAATAGAAGAAATACAAGTGCCCCCCCTTCCAGTGGTACAGGATTAACTCCTGATACAACAGTAACAAATTCACAATATTATGCCTATACTGAAACTTCTGGTGGTAGTATGTTAGGATATGGATTTTGGCTTAGAAGCCCTCAAGTAGTATTTCCTACAAATACAGATCCTTCATTAGAATTTGCATTTGCTCATTATGGTAGTAATGTAGGATCAATGAGAGTGTATTTAGACATTATAGCTTAATTAAAATTTTAATATTTATAAAATATGGAATATATTTGGAACATAGGAAATTTAACAAGAAACTCTACAGATGGATTAGTATATGATGTAGAATATTCATATGAAACTTATATGAGTGGGTCATCAGCAAGAAAGTGGGGAATAATTACAGTTACAGGTTCAGCATCAGATCCTAATTTTACACAATTTGATGACTTAACCCAAGATATAGTATTAGGATGGATTACAGGAAGTTTTGATATTCCGGCTATACAAATAGAATTATCATCTTCTTTAAATAAATTATTAACTACTCAATCAATTGATGGAACCCCTTGGTAAATAGGTTGGAAATTTAAAATAAATATATTATATTAACATTATGAATACATCAAAACCAAACTTTATTATAGCAGGAGTTATGAAAGGGAGCACATCTGCGGCTGCCGTTAACCTTAATAAACATGAAGATATATATTGTGTTACAGGGTATTGGAAATCTAAAGTAAATGCTTATTATAGTATTGATCCTTCAACAATGTCTGGGGGGTTAAGTGAAACCGTAAGTAAAGAATTAGATTTTTTTAGCATAGAACCTAATTATAATTTAGGAATAGATTTTTATAAACAGTATTTTCCAAGACCTAATAAAATACAAGGAGAAGCATCTCCTAATTATTTTGCTGCTAATGAAACTTCTAATGAAGTTGTTACTAGAATGCATACTCACTTACCTGATGCTAAAATTATTATTATATTAAGAGATCCAATTACTAGAGCATATAGTCATTTTAACATGATTCAATCTAAAAACCCAAGTTGGGGTAATCGTTTCTATGGTATAAGTTTTAATTCAGCAACTGAACAAAGCCCATTAAATAATAATATTTTACAAAGAAGTACATATTTATCAAATTTAAATCTTTATAGAAATACTTTTGGAAGTAGTAATGTATATGTTACTTTACAAGAACTTATATCAGCAGACCCAGTAGGAGAATATGATAAAATATATGAGTTTTTAGGAGCTGAAACTTTGGGTAGTGACCCAGGATATAAAAAGTCACATATTACACAATATTCAGGTTCAATAGATTCACAATCAGAAACATGGTTAAAAAACTATTTTAAATCAGATGTAGATGCTATTAAAACTTTATACCCTGATTTAGATTATTCTCATTGGAATATCTATTAATATTAAAAAAATAAGTTATGAATATAGATATACATGCTATTACTGTATGTGTAAACTACGCACATTTATTTAAACATTGTATTAAAAATAAACTTTTTTTTAAAAGATGGGTTATTATAACTACTGAAGAAGATACTGATACCATTAACCTTTGTAAAGAAAATAATTTAGAATATATTATTTCTAAAACTTTATATAATAGACAATTCTCAAAAGGTGAAGCTATTAATGAAGCAATGGATTATTTGGGGTATAATGAAGAATGGTACCTCCATATAGATGCTGATGTCTTACTACCTGATAATTTTGGAGATACTTTTCCTATAGATGAAGAAACAGGAAGAGTAAAAGTTATTGGGCTAAGAAGATTAAAATGTATTGATACCGAACATATGGAAAGAACAGGTTACTATAGATACTATGAAGAATTTGTAGATGAACCTTTTTCTGCTTTAAATTTATATACTATGGGTAGAGTAAATGTAGATGAAGAAGAGGATTTTGAAATGTTTGTCCCCCAACAATATTTTAATCAAACCGAAAATATAGTTCAAAAATTTAAAGGATATGGTTATTTTCAATTATTCCATTTACCTTCATTATTAGAAGTATATCCTGACTTACATCATATATACCCCTCAATGTCTAAAAATGCAGGTCATGATGATTGGATATTTTCAAAAATATTCTATCAAGTAATAAGTTTAGATTCTTATTGTGTGCATCTTTCCCCAGAAAAAGTTAATTGGGATGGAATTTAATAATATTTATAATAAAAAATTAACATGAATCATACTTGGTCTATACTTAATCTTAAAAGAACTACCTCTACAGGAGTAGTAACAGAAGTCAAATATCAATGCTTATCAGAACATGATAACATGATAGACAGACAAATTGAAAAACTAATAATTACTGGGTCTACTAGTGATGAAGGATTTATTGAATATGGTAATTTAACAGAAGAAAATGTATTAGGTTGGGTTAATAATTTAGTTGATACATCTTCAATTGAAACTTCCTTATCCTCATCAATTGAAGATATGTTAGAAGTTATTTCCCAAAATACTTCCTCAGAAGGAACTCCTTGGTAAAATAATTAGGAGTATTTAAACAATTTATGTATATTGGTTTTACTAAAATTAAGTTATAAATGAATATAATTTTTCAAATAGACGGTGGTCTAGGAAAACACATCATGGCAACCGCCATGGTAAAAGTATTAAGAAAAAGATACAAAAATGCCCATATTGTAGTATCTGCAGCTTATCCTGATGTATTTTTAAATAATCCCCATATTAACGAATGTTTTAATACTAATCAAATGAATGGGGCATATTTAAAATATGTTAAGGATCAAGATTGTAAAATCTTTGTTGCAGACCCATACCATCACACCTCATTCATTACAGAAAAAGAACATTTATACAAAACATGGTGTAAAATATATGGTTTACATTATAATAATGAACAACCCGAAATATATTTAACCCAACCAGAAAAAGATTATTTTAAACCCTTTTATAATGTAGAAAAACCTATTATAGCTATTCAACCTAATGGGGGACCTATAAACCAACCTTTTAAATATTCTTGGACTAGGGATATTCCCGAATCTACAGTTAATAAAGTAATTCAACATTATAAAGATAGTTATAGTATTGTCCATATTAAAAGAGAAGATCAATACACATATCCCGATACTATGCAAGCTTTAGATGGATTTCGAAGTATAGCTATTTTATTACAATTATCTAAAAAACGATTATTGATAGATTCTTTTGGGCAGCATTTAGCAGCAGCTTTAGGTTTAAAATCTACAGTTTGTTGGGTTACTACAAAACCAAAAATCTTTGGCTATAAATTACATGATAATATTCAAGCTAACCCATTTACAAAAGAACCCCAAATTCAAAATACTATTTATCAACCTTTCGACCTATCTCAAGATATACATTCAATTCCTTATTATAATTTAGATGAGGTATTTGATGCAAATAAAATTATAGAATCTTTAAATAAACAAAAATGATATATTGGTTTACAGGACAACCAGGATCTGGTAAAACAGTTTTAGCAAATTTACTTAAAGAAAAATATCTTCCTCATGCTTATCGAATTGATGGGGATGAAATGAGAGATTTATTTACAAATAAAGATTATTCTATAAAAGGTAGAATAACTAATGTAGATGCTGCTCAAAAAATATCTCATTATTTACACAATCAAGGTAAAGATGTAATTGTATCTTTAGTTTCTCCCTATTTAGACCAAAGAGAAGAATTTAAAGATATAATGGAGTGGCAATTACATGAAATTTTTGTACATTATGACTTAGATAAGGGATTTAGAGGTAGAGAAAATTATCATGTTATGCAATTCCAAAAACCAGATTTAGATTATATTGATATTGATACTACCAACCATACCCCAGAAGAATCATTAAATATAATATCTAAAAAAATAGGTTTATGAGTAAACAATATTCAATGTTTATTGGTCGTTGGCAACCCTGGCACCCCGGTCACCGTTGGTTAATCGACCAACGCTTAAATAACGGCAAAAACGTATTAATTTGCATTAGGGATGTAGAACCAAGTGATAAACAACCTTGGACTGCTGATGAAGTAATGTTAAATTTATCTAAAGAATTAAAAGATTTACTTAATGAAGGTAAAATTAAAATTATTAAAATACCTGATATCGAATCAATAAATTATGGTAGAGGAGTAGGGTATGAAGTAATAGAACATATACCTCCTGAAGATATAAAAGAAATATCTGCCACTAAAATTAGAGCTAAAATGAGAAAAGATGGTAAGTTATAAAAGACACATTGCAAAAACAATATCATGGAGAATAATAGGAACAATAGACACAGTAATTATTTCAGGACTTATAACGGGTTCTTGGGGAGCAGGATTAGCTATAGGAGGGGTAGAAGTTATCTCCAAAATGGCGCTTTACTTTCTACACGAAAGAGCTTGGTATAAATTTACTAAATATGGTTTAAAAAAATAACCAATATTTATAAATAACTTTAAAACACACATATGAGTTGGACCTATAAAACACATAAAATAGGGGACATCACTCAATTTCCAGAAAATACATTCGGTTTCGTTTATATAGTTACACACAAACCCACTGGAAAATCATATATTGGGAAAAAAGTCTTATTTCATAATAAAAAAAAGCGACTTGGTAAAAAAGAGTTAGCTGCATTAACTGGAATTGTTGGACGTCGTCCTACCTATAAATTGGAAGTCAAAGAATCGGATTGGAAAAAATATTATGGATCCCAATCAGATATTAAACAACTACTTTTAGAAGGTAAAAAAGATGAATTTGAACGTACAATTTTAAAAATGTGCCCTAATAAAAAGGCAATGACATATTTTGAAATTAAATTTCAGATGATATATCAAGTATTAGAAAAACCAGACGAATTTTTTAATGATAATATTTTAGGTAAGTTTTTTACAAAAGATTTACAAGATATAGACTTTGATGAAAATCTCGTGCCTGAAGTTAAATAGTTTCATATATTGAGGGTTATGAATGAAGAATTAGTTAAGTTATATCACTTATTAGTAGAAAAATATCCTTATGCTAAAAAGGAATTGATATGGAATTATAATAGATTACACAATTATATCCAACATCAAACCCCAACTAATTTTATTTTTAAAAACGCTATAAAAACCACATTTCTATTCCTTAAAAACCCAGATAAATTTGTAATATCGGAACCATGCTATGTTAATCCTAAACAATTAGAAGATTTAAAAATTCCTTTAATGCAACATATTCCTAACCTTCACCAAATAAATTTAAAGAATTTAGAACAGTTTGATAATGTACAATTAATAGGAAAAAAAGATAAAATAATTGGTATTTGGGATGGAAGTCATAGAGTTACTATTTATACTGCTTTACTAGCCCCAATAAAATCTATAATTATAAAATCTCATTATTACAATGATCACCCTAATAATAAAGAAATAAAAGAAATAGCAAATTCTTTATATAAAAAATTATTTTTAAAATAAATGGTAAATCAATTATTGGTTACGTTAGTAAACTCCGTGTTGGGTTCAGGCAAAGCTACTGCTCGAAACAATTATGCCTACCATTGTCCTTTTTGTAATCACCATAAGCCAAAGTTAGAGGTTAACTTAACAGAAAACCGCGAAGGTAAAAATCCTTGGCACTGTTGGGCTTGTGATGTAAGAGGTACTACTATATATTCTTTATTTAAGCAATTAAAAACTGATGTAAGTAAATTTACAGAACTTAAATCTTTAGTTAAAACATCAAAATCAATAAAAGATACACAAGTTGTATCTAGTGTTGTATTACCTACCGAATATATTGGCCTAAATAACGTTGATACTAGCGATATTATGGCTAGACACGCGCTCGCGTACCTAAAAAATAGACACGTGAGTAAATATGATATCATAAAGTATAATATAGGTTATTGTAAAGAAGGTCTATATAAAAATATGATTATTATCCCAACATATGATGCAGATGGTAGGTTAAATTACTTTACTGCTCGTTCATTTGAAAAAGAACCATACGTTAAATATCGTAACCCATCAGCAAGTAGAGATATAGTACCAAATGAACATTTAATAAACTGGAATGTACCAGTTATTTTATGTGAAGGACTATTTGATGCTATGGCTATAAAAAGAAACGCAATCCCCCTACTAGGGAAAAACATACAGAGTAGTTTAATGAAAAAAATAGTTACCTCTGTAGTAGATAAAATTTATATTGCATTAGATAGGGATGCAATTAAACAAGCTTTAAAATTCTGTGAGAGATTAATGGCAGAAGGCAAAGAAGTCTATCTTGTTGATATGCAAGATAAGGACCCGAGTGAGATGGGTTTCGAAAATTTCACTAGACTTATACAAAATACAGTTCCACTTACCTACTATGATTTAATGGAACAAAAACTAGCTATATGATCAAAAAATCATACAAAAGATTACTAGAAATTTCAGATGATTACCAACAAGTTACAATGCCTGATTCAAGGTATTATAGACGAAATGGTAAATACTACCCTTCAGTAACCCATGTTTTGGGTTCCTACCCAAAGGGTAAATATTTTGAAGACTGGCTTAAAAAAGTAGGTTATAGTGCTGAATGGATTGTTAAAAAAGCAGCTGAAGAAGGAACATTAGTCCATGAAATGATTGAAGATTGGTTAAATGGTAAAGAAATTACATTCTTGTATAAAGATGGTAATCCTAAAATGCCAACTCATGTATGGCAAATGTTCCTTAGATTTGTAGATTTTTGGGAAACTTATAACCCAACATTGATCGAAGCGGAAGTACATTTATTCTCAGATAAAATACAAGTAGCAGGTACCTGTGATTTAGTATGTGAGATTGAAATAGATGGTAAAATGGAACGTTGGATCATAGATTTTAAAACATCTAACCACTTACAAACAACATACGATTTACAAAGTGCAGTATATGCTCAATGTTATGAAGAATGTTATGGTAAAAAAATAGATCGTATTGGAGTTTTATGGTTAAAGTCTAAATCAAGAGGTGAAGATAAATCTGGTAAACGTTTAAAAGGTAAAAATTGGGAAGTGTATGAGTCACCTCGTACTCAAGAAGAAAATATAGAAATATTTACTCATGTTAAAGCCTTATTTGACATTGAAAACCCAAAACCAAAACCATACACAAATACATTTAAAACTACTTCTAAGAGAACCGCGTAAAAATTTGGCTACCCGGGATATCTTTCGTATATTTACCATGTTGATAATTAAGTCAACGCGTTAAATAAAGGTTATGCAAGTATTAAGATTTTTCACAGATGAGTTAAGTGGTGATGAATGTGCTATTGTTTGGAATGGCACAGAAGAAGTTTGTATTACAGCAGATGAAGCTTGGGATATAGAAGCTATTGCTCAATCCCAACAAGATGCATATGAACTTAGATGCGAGAGAGGTTGGTAATCCGATCTTTCTTTCGTATATTCACCACGTATTAATGATTAAAAATAAAGGTTATGTCAATTTTAAGTAAAAAAATCAAAAATCTTAACGACGGAGAAAGTTTTAACTTTAACTATAAGAATAAAAAATATGAATTTTGTTGTTATTCTTATTCAGATGAAAAAAAACACTATTCAGTTCGTGATGCAAGCAGCTTTTTAGGTGCAGGTATGAATGTTGAAAAAATTACTAAAAAGTATATTTCATTATATGATTATAACTTATTTAATGTTAGATCAACATATAAAATTCCAGTTAATTCAATAGAAGTTTAGTTATGAAAAAGATAGTATATTTACATGGTTTAGAAAGTGAAGCAGGAGGTCCAAAAGTGTCTTTCCTAGCTGAAAAAGGTATGGTTTATGCACCTGCTATGAATTATGAAAGCTTAAACTTACATGAATTTATTTATACTTTAGGTATGCCTGATTTAATTATTGGCTCTAGTATGGGTGGTTATGTTGCAGATGTTATTGGTTCAAGATTAGGAGTAGATGTTTTATTATTTAATCCTGCATTACATAATAGATCAATCCCAGTAAACCATGAATATTATGGTGAAACTTATAAACGTACAATTATTTTAGGTACTGAAGATAATGTTATTAATCCTGAAATAACTAAAAAGTTATGGCCTGTCCATCATAATGAAGCAATATTTGATGAAATAGAAGGTATGGGTCACAGAACACCACTTGATGTTTTCATCAATATGTATAATAAACATGCTTAATTATGATCAAATTAATAGATCTATTAAATGAAATAGATATACCTAAAAATAAATGGGTTACTATTCCTGCTTCCGAATTAAAGGATTATAGTGAAGAAATTTATAAGTTAATTGATAACGCTTATGCACAAATAGGCGGTCATCCTAACTATAAATCAGCGGACAATGTAACTGGTAGGGAAGCAGAAGCTGAATATGAAGTAATAGACCTAGATGATGATCCTGAAATTGATGCAGTATCAGCTGCTAAACCTAAAGCAGCAGGTAAAAAGTTTACAGCAACAGGACATGATGGTTCTAGTGCAGCTAAATCTAAAGTAGTAAACCATAAAGCTGACCAATTAAAATCAGATGGTTATTATATAGAAGTATCAGGTAAAATAAAAGATATATTTAAAGCTAAAGGTGTAGAACCTATTAACGATGAAGAATTAGTACGTAAGGTACTTAAAGGAAAAGAAATTGAGTGGTTAGGAAACGGTGAATATAAAAGAGCAATTGCTGGTCAAATATTTACAAAATCATTAATGGGAAAACCAACAATATGATAAGTTTAGTACAATTATTAAGAGAAGCACAAGGTAACCCAAAAGCGGTTATCTTAGCAGGAGCACCTGGAGCAGGTAAAGGATATGTTTTACGTGGTCTAGATTTAGGTGGTCTAAAGGTAATGAATGTAGATGATATTTACGTTCCTTTACTAAAAAAAGCTAACGTTAGTTTAGATTTAAAAAATGCTACACCTGAAGAAAGAAGTGAGCAAGCCAAACAAATGGCAGCAGCTAATAAACAATTCAAAGGTGAATTAGAACAAGTAATAGCTGGTAAAGAATCATTTATATTAGATGGTACAGCAGCTTCATTTAAGAAAACAGCAGAATTAAAATCAGAACTGGAAGAAGCAGGATATGATACATTTATGCTTTATGTTTATACAGATTTAGAACGCTCGTTAAGCCAAAACCAAGACAGATATGTAAAATCAGGAGGTGAAGATAGAAGTTTAGCACCTGCAATTGTAATGCGTACTTGGAAAAGTGTAACAGATAACTTACCTAAATATGAAGAATTATTTGGTAATAATTTTGTAGCAGTAGCTAATACTTTAGATGATAGAATGCAAGATATAGATAAAATTATAAAAAAATATCTTAAACCATTTACCCCTCAAGATACTAAACCTAAAACACCAGCTCAGCAAAAGAAATCTGATGAACGAAAGGCTAAGGACAAGGAAGAAATCCAAGCTATGTTGGATGACGATTTTATATATGATGTAATTGAATACACTATGTCTAAGGAAGAGGCACAAATGCGATTAAAACAATTTTTATCTAAATGAGTTTAGTAAACGAATTAATAAAAGGGTTATTACCTGAAGAGGAAAAAAAACAAACTACAGCAGTATATGCTGGTGGTTTTAAACCTCCTACAGCTGGGCATTTTGAAGTTGTAAAACAAGCTTTAGAACAAAACCCCGAAATAGATGAATTTATCATTTTTATAGGGGCTAAAGAACGAAATGGTATTTCTCAAACAGAATCTTTGTTAATTTGGGAAATATATAACAATTATCTTCCATTTAAAGTTAAAATAGAACCTACTTCTATTCCTCCTATTAAAGCAGTATATAATTTTGCTAAAAACCACCCTACAAGAGAGGTATTATGGGTTATAGGTGCTAGAGAAGGTAATGAAGAGGATTTTAAAGATATTACTTCACGCACTAAATCAATTTCAAAATATCCAAACTTAGAACTTCGTACTATTATAACAGCAGGTGGAGTATCAGGTACAGCTGCAAGAAATGCAGCTAAAGTATCTCAAGAAAAGTTTGAAAAGTTTTTACCTGGAATGTTAAACCCAGAAGAAAGAACAGAAATATATAATATTGTAGCAGATAAAATAACAGAAAATGCTACCTATTCTCAACAAATAGACATAATAGGTAAGGTAGCTGAACTTACTAATTACATGATAGAAAGTGGTATGAATATTGAACCACTACCTAGTATGGAATTTATAGATGGTGATTCAGAAAATGCTAAAGACTTCTTTGGTAAAACAGCATATTATGATCCCAATAAACAACATATTGTTTTATATACTGAAGGTAGACATCCTAAGGATATATTACGTTCATATGCACATGAAATGATACATCATATCCAATATTTAGAAGATAGATTACATAACATCACTACTACAAATACTAATGAAGATGAAGATTTAGATGCTATTGAAAAAGAAGCATATGTAAGAGGTAATATGACATTTAGAAACTGGACTGATTCTATTACAGGTAATAAATTAAATGAAGGTAAGAAAAAAGACCCATTTGGTTTAAATGCATATGCTATGGAATTAGGTCGTTTACGTGAAGAAGAAAGCGAATATAAAGTCTATTTAGATATGGATGGTGTATTAGCTGATTTTGACCAACGTTTTAGAGACATATCTGGAATGGAACCACGTGAGTTTGAAAACAAATATGGTACTAAAGAATTTTGGAACCTTATAGATGAGGAAAACAAAATTAAATTTTGGGTTGGTATTCCCGTAATGTCAGGTGCTGCTGATTTAGTAGATGCTGTTAAAGATTATAATTATGAATTATTAACATCTCCTTCAGCTAAAAAACAATCATATTTAGGAAAAATACTATGGGTAAGAAATCATATAGGTGACGTGTTTCCCTCAAAACCTCGTATTAACTTTAAGAAAGCAAAGGAGAAACACCTTGTTAAACCACAGTTAGCAAAAACCGATATTCTAATAGATGATCGAGAAGATACAATTGGAAGATGGAATGCAGCAGGTGGTACAGGTATAGTATACAAAAATATAAGCCAAGTACTAAATGACTTGGGTAAATTAGGTTTATGAGTCAATTAAAAAAAGAATTCCAAGAAAAAGACGTTCAACGTCTTAGAAATTTAGTACAAGGAAAATATGGGGAAAAAACACATTCTAGTGTTGGTTTCTCTAAAGCAGATGAATTTCATGCTGAAGGAGATGTTTGGGAATCAGATGGTCGTACTTGGACTATTAAGGATGGTATTAAACAAAACATTACTAAATTAGATAAAGCAAAAAAGGCACATAATACCCCTTTATTTTGTCCCAATTGTAAAAAAGTAATGAAAAAACGTAATGATAAACCTTTTTATAATATACATAAAAAATGTTATGACTGTGTTATTGATATGGAACATGAGTTAAAAAAATTAGGAAAATGGGAAGAATACGAAAAAAATATTAAAAACAATGAAATAGATAATCGTATTAAAGATTTTAAAGTTTGGGCTAAAGAACATATAAATGAGTCTAATAATTCTTTTATATCAGAAGATGGTGATGTAGAAAAATGGGTTGGCGGTTTAAGTAAAAATAAAGTAAAACAATATGTTAAAGAAGTTGAAGAATATTTAACCTCACTCAAACAGTAACTTTATATATTTATAATATATCATATAATTTAACTATGGACAATTTTGACGTACACGAATGGAATAAAAAACGCTATTTAAATAAAATAGAAGAATCTGATGACCCTAAAATGGGAGCTGAACTTGAAGCAGGTGTTGAAGGAGATAGAGTAGAAGAAAATAAATCTCACCTAGAATTTTTATCTAAGTATTTAGGTTCTATGCATCCGGATTTGGATTTCTATGTTTCTGACCATACTGATAGAATTGATGTAAGAGGATCACAACAAGACATGATGGATTGGGGTAATAAAAATCATGGGAAAAAATTTGGGGATTTTGAAGTATTCCATACAGATGATGATGATAGAGGAGAAATTGTTCGTATTGTAAAATCTGATTCTATAATGAGAGGTAAATTAGAAGAAGGTGTAGTTAAAGATATGCATACCTTTTTAAATGATTTAAGAGACTCAGGTGTAACTAATATGTTTGGTGCTGCTCCTTACCTACAAAAAGAATTTGGTATAGACCAAAAATCAGCAAGAGAAGTATTAGCTAATTGGATGCAATCATTTAGTGAGAATTTAAATGAATATTCTAAATACGATAATGTAGCTAGTTATGGTTATAAAGGATATAAAGATAAACACTTTGATATTTGTCCAGCAGCTGAAGGTTTAAGAGATAGATTATTAGCAGGTGAATTTAAAGATAATAAATGGGCTACAGGAACTAATTTTGAAAAAGAAGTAGGTGAATGGCTTTATAGACATGATATTTTATTTCAAATTGAAAAACAAGTATTAAGAGATAAAGAAGGTGATCAAAGCGATGTAGAAGATGCAAAAAAAGCTGTAGATAGAATTGTTAATTTATCTCGTGATTTAGGTATCCCCGCTGCCGAAATTTCTTATTTAAAGGCACATCTTAAAAAAATTAAAGATATAGTTGAATATAGTTCTTTAACAGAAAAAGAAGATGATGAATTTGCGGGATCTGATCCTAAAGCAGGTTCTACTATTCAAGGTACAGGATTCGATTGGAAAAAAAAGGATTCAATTAAAGAAACACTTCGTTTCATCAAAGAACATAATCCAGAATTTACTAACGAAGAGATCAAAACTGAATTGAAAGAAATTAAAGAATTAGGTAGTCAATTAAACGAAAAACTTTGTAAAAAAGGCGAAGCATATCGTAAACGTAGAATGGCTGCTGGTGAAAAATCATCTGCCTATTTATCTGGTCGTGCTGTAAAAGTATGTAAAGGCCAAATGAGTGGTAAGAAAAAGAAAAAATAGTGACACAAGACCAACTAACAGAAAGAATACAAGAATCACTACGTGATTGGTTTAAAAAAGAAGATTGGGTTAGAATCAATACTTCAGGTAATATTTCTGGTAAGTGTGGTACAATGAAAAAAGGTAAAGCTACAACTAGATGTTTACCTAAGAAAAAAGCACAATCCTTAACTAAAGCAGAGCGTAAAGCTACAGTTGCTAAAAAAGTTAGAGGAGATAAAAAGGGAAAGCAATTTGTAAAAAACACAAAAAAAGCAGAATATAAAAAGAAATAAATGAGATTTATATATTTACTATTTATACTACTTTTTACAAGTTGTGGAATTGGATTCCAATACACAACATTAAATCATGCTGGTCACATTGACGGTATTTATTCATCTGATAACTACACAGTAGATACATTAAGTGATTTTCAAGTAAGACATAAACTAAGAACAGATTTTAACTTTAGATATGATGTCTCACAGTATGCTTTATCACAACCAGCTTCATTTGATTGGAATAACAGATTACTAGGTAACAGATATAATTGGAATAGACCTTATTGGGGTTATAGTTACTATTGGGATAGAACACAAATGTGGAATGATTGGGTTTGGGGTTATCCTTATTCTAATTGGGGTTATAACAATTGGTATGGTTGGAATAGACCTTATTGGGGATGGAATAATTATGGATGGAACAATTGGGGTTGGAGACAACAAATGAATAATTATGCTTGGATGTATAGAAATAGACCTAATACTGTTCGTATAAATGGTTATAGAACTTTAAATAGAACATCTACTCGTACGGTTTTAAATAATACAAATAGAAGAACAACCCCTTCGGTTAATGTAAATAATAATAGAACTGTTAGAGTAAACAAACCAAGAATTAATAATTCTAGACCTACAATTAATAATAACCCTAGACCAAGAGTTAGCACTCCACCTAGACAGTCTTCAACAATAAGAACAACTCCCCGTACTTCTACACGATCTAGCAATACTAGAACAGTAAGAAGTAATTCTAGGAGAAAAAACTAATATTTATAAATAAAAATATACTACAATGAGCGATTTTAATTATCAAGAATATTTAAAAAATAATCCTTTACTTCAAAAAGAAGCCGAAGAGAATAAATTAATCACTGAATCCCAAGAAATTGAAGAAACAGTAGAAGAAACTGTTGAAGAAATAGTTGATGAAACTACTGAAGAAATTCAAGAAGAAGTTCCTTCATCTAAAATGAAAGTATCTGAACTTAAAGCTAAAATTAAAGAAGATATTATTTCATTACTTAATGAAGACGAAGAAGAAGTAGATATTGAAGACGAAATTGAAGCTGATGATGTTGAAGCTGATGATGTTGAAGTTGATATGGAAGAACCATCTATAGATGCTACACCCTCAAAAGATGTTGGTCTTTCATCAGATGAACAAGAAATTCAAAATAGCCTAAAACTAGCATATGATAATGCAGTTGCTATTGGAGACGAAAAACTAGCCGACCAAATCGGTAACTCAATTACATTCTTTACTAGAACACACGTAGTAGAGAGATAAGATGTTAAACGAACGTAAACTCACCGAAAATGAGATAGAGCAAAGGAAAATCGCTCTCAAAGGTTTGTTGAAAAACAAACGTGCTCTAGTTAAAAAGTACGGTGCGGATGCAGAAAAAGTTATGTACGGTATAGCCACTAAACAGGCAAAGAAAAAAGTTGAAACTATGAACTTGGACAAACTTAAAGAGATGATCCAGGATGCCCTTACTGTTAAAGAGGCATCCCCTTTTGTATTAGCAGCAGACGCAGCTAAAGATGCAGGTAAAAAAGAATTTGAATTTCCTGAAGGAAGTGGTAAAATGCACCCTGTTACAATTAAAAAAGATATCAAAGAAGATAAATTTAGTGAAGCAGCCATGGATGATGTATTTCAATCTATTAGAAATCTTGCCCATACTACAGGTATGTCAGAACAAGAAGCAGCAGAAAATGCAATAGATGAAATTAAATTTAAGTTTGGAGTTGATGCTATGTACGAGTCATTAAATGAAGCTCTCAACCCAGAAGTAACCCAAAAAGTAAACCAGTTTATTAAAGCAATGGCTAAACGATATAGCTACAGCGAACAAGATGCTGTATTTGCTATTATGGCTGCTTTAAAACAAAGAAAATTTGATGGTTTAAATGAAAACATTACCCAAAAAACCATAGACGATATAGAAAACTCAGGTAATATTGATATTGCTTACAAAAAAGCTATGAAGTTACTTAAATCTATGATTAAAGAAAATATAGGTGAAGATCTAGACGTCGGACATCAAGATGATGAACCACAAATGCTAAAAGCAGATTTATATAGAATAGCTAAATATGCAGCTGAACTATATAAAATGATGGATAAATACGATCAAGGTGGAGAAGTAGATTTCCCACATTGGTGGCAAGGTAAAGTTATCA
>Ga0213865_10001085_pt1 | contig 17952 bp, 27 predicted proteins | sample PICome_6_FD_160100 | JGI IMG/M metagenome (GOLD analysis project Ga0213865, IMG submission 160100) | Coastal seawater microbial communities near Pivers Island, North Carolina, United States - PICO282 | ecosystem: Environmental > Aquatic > Marine > Coastal | place: USA: North Carolina...
CGTATATTTCCTGATAAACCTATAACTAAAAAACCATTAGAAGTGAGAATGGGTAAAGGTAAAGGTAACGTTGAATATTGGGTAAGCCTTGTTCAGCCTGGCACAGTTTTATATGAAATGGCTGGCGTATCAGAAGAAGTTGCTAGAGAGGCTTTTAAATTAGCTGCAGCTAAGTTACCAGTTAGAACAACATTTATTAAGAAGGCATTATAAAAATGGCAAAGTTAACAAGTGATCTTCAAGACCTTCGCAAGAAAGATGTTAAAGCTCTTGAAAGTTTAGTATTAGAAATAAGAGAGAATCAATTTAAAAACAGGATGAAACATAAAACTGGTCAGCTTACAGAATCTCATTTACTTACAGTTGATAGAAAAAAAATAGCTCAAATTAAAACAATCATTAATGAAAAAAAATCTGAGGAAGCATCCGCATGAATACTAATCCAAGGCAGTTGACTGGCGTGGTTATCAGCGATAAAGCCGATAAAACTATTACTGTAAAAATTGAACGTAAAGTTAAGCATCCTACATATAGCAAAATTATGAAGCGTTCTACAAAAGTTCATGCTCATGATGAAGGAAATACTGCAAAAATTGGTGATGTGGTTACTGTGCAAGAATGCAAACCTTATTCCAAGTCTAAAACTTGGAAGTTACTTTCTGATAACCAAGTGGCTTCATCTGAAACAGAGACTCAGGAGAGCCAGTCATGATTCAAATGCAATCAATACTCACTATAGCTGACAATAGTGGAGCTAGAAGTGTTATGTGTATTAAGGTTCTCGGAGGATCAAAAAGACGTTATGCCAATATTGGCGACGTTATTAAAGTAGCAATCAGAGAAGCCATTCCAACCGGAAAAGTTAAAAAAGGTCAGGTTGTAGATGCCTTGGTGGTAAGAACAAAAAAAGGTGTAAGGCGAAGAGATGGATCTTTAATTAAGTTTGATGAAAATGCAGCTGTATTAATCGGTGGCAACAAAGCTCCCATTGGTACAAGGGTTTTTGGACCAGTTACTAGAGAGCTGAGAGAAGGCAAGCATATGAAAATTTTATCACTAGCTCCGGAAGTTTTGTAATGAAAAAAAATAATGAAACAGTAACGAAATTAAGAACCGGTGACGAAGTTATTGTTATTGCAGGAAAAGATATTGGAAAGAAAGGAACTGTCCAAAAAATTTCTAAATTCAATAATAAAGCAGTAATCACAGGCATTAATATGATGAAAAAACATACTAAGCCCAATCCTCAACTGGGTGAAACAGGCGGAATAGTTGAAAAAGAGGCCGCCATAAATTTATCAAATGTTGCGATTTGGAACCCTAAACTAAAGAAGGCGGATAGAGTTTCTTTTCTAGTAGATGGAGAAAAGAAATTAAGAGTTTACTCATCAGATAAAAAAGAAATTAAATCATGAATCTAAAAGAAACCTTCAACAAAGAATTACTTCCTCAACTTCAGGAGAAATTGGGAATTGATAATATTATGGCAGTACCTAAGCTAACTAAAGTAGTTATCAACATGGGTGTTGGAGAAGCTTTAACAGATAAGAAGCATCTTGAGTCTGCAGTTAACGATTTAGAATCAATAGCTGGCCAGAAAGCTGTTGTCACTAAAGCAAAAAAATCTGTTGCAAGTTTTAAATTACGTGAAGGATGGCCGGTAGGATGTAAGGTTACTCTTAGGGGTGAGAGGATGTATGACTTTATAGAGCGTCTAGTTAATGTTGCGATTCCAAGGGAAAGAGATTTTAGAGGCTTAAACCCTAAGTCATTTGATGGTCAAGGTAATTACAGCATGGGAATAAAAGAACAAATTATTTTTCCTGAAATCAACTATGACAACATCGACAAGATAAGAGGTATGGATATATGCATTAATACATCGGCCTCAAACAAGGAAGATGCCAAAGCACTTTTAGAAGTATTAAATTTCCCATTTAAAAAATAAGGTAAAAATAAATGACAAGAAAATCTGTAATAGCTCGAGATGTCAAAAGACAGAAAACTGTAGAACGTTATGCAGCAAAAAGAGCTGCACTGAAGGAAGCTTTTTTAAATCCTGAGAATTCATACGAAGAAAAAATGGCAGCTTTTGAAAAATTACAAAAGCTCCCTAGAAATGCTAGCCCGTCAAGAGTTACAAGAAGATGCTCATTGACTGGGAGGCCTCATGCTGTGTATAGAAAGTTCGGACTCAGCAGAATCAAATTACGGGAAGCTGCTATGCGTGGTGACATTCCTGGATTAGTTAAGTCAAGTTGGTAATATTATGAGTTTTCAAGACCCTACATCAGATTGTTTAACAAGAATTAGAAACGGCCTCATGCGCGGCAAAAAAGTTGTCAACGCACCTTTTTCTAAATTTAAACATGAACTAGTTTCATTGCTTGTGAAAGAAGGCTATATAGCCTCTTGTGAAAAAGTGTCATTAGATGGCAAAGACTCATTGAGCATTTCTCTTAAGTACATTAATGAAGCTCCTGCGATCAGGGAAATTAAGAGAATATCTAAACCCAGCTTAAGAAGATACTCGTCTTCTTCAGATCTTCCTGAGGTAAAGAATGGTTTGGGTATGTATGTTCTCTCAACCAATAAGGGTTTGATGAGCGATAAGGATGCCAGGTCACAAAATATTGGTGGCGAAGTTATTTGTGAGGTTTTTTAATTATGTCAAGAGTTGCTAAAAATCCAGTATCAATTCCATCAGGCGTAGAAATTACCCTGAATGATAAAACTATTTCAGTATCCGGATCTAAAGGTAAATCTGAGTTTACATTCCCGCACTCAGTATCAGCTTCGCATGCAGATGACATAATTACAGTTTCTTATGACGAGTCTTCATCAGAGTCAACAGCGCTTGCTGGCACAACTCGATCTTTAATCAACAATATGATTATTGGAGTTTCTGAAGGCTTCCAAAAAACATTACTGCTTGTTGGAGTTGGATACAGAGCTAAAGCCAGCGGTAAGAAATTAGAACTTACTCTTGGCTTTTCCCACCCAGTTCATTATGAGCTTCCTGAGCAAGTTGAGGTTGAAACACCTTCGCAAACAGAAGTTGTTCTTAAGAGTCATGACAAGCAAATATTGGGCCAAGTGGCAGCAGAAATAAGAGCATTCAGACCACCAGAGCCATACAAAGGCAAAGGTGTTAAATATGCTGATGAAAACATTAGAAGAAAAGAAGCTAAAAAAGCAGCAGGAGCATAACCGATGAATTCTAAATCAGATTCTAGAATAAGACGCGCAGCAAAAACGAGGATTAGAATTTCTCAGCAAGATAAGCCCAGGCTATCAGTTTTTAAATCTTCTCAAAACTTATATGCTCAAATTTTTGATTCCACTGGTGCGAATGTTTTGGCTTCAGCTTCGACTAATGAGAAAGCAGATAAAATGGCCTCAAATAATTTAAGCTCCGCTAAAGCTATTGGTCAAAAGATAGCAGAGAGAGCAATTGAAGCTGGCATTAAAAAAGTAGTGTTTGATCGATCAGGATATAAATATCATGGCCGCATAAAAGCCATTGCAGAATCAGCTCGTGAAGCTGGATTGGAGTTTTAAAAAATGAGTCAACAAAATAATAGTTTGCAACAGCAAGATGCACTTGAAGAAAAACTTGTTCAGGTAAATAGAGTTGCCAAAGTTGTAAAAGGTGGACGTATTTTTGGATTTACAGCCTTGTGTGTTGTTGGTGATGGAAAGGGAAAAGTAGGGTTTGGAAGAGGTAAGGCTAAAGAGGTTCCAATTGCCATACAAAAAGCAATGGAGAACGCAAGAAGAAATATGGTTGATGTTAGTTTAAATGCTTCTACTCTATGGTACCCAGTTAAGGCTAAACATGGTGCTGCTAAAGTTTATATGCAGCCAGCTGCTGAAGGAACAGGAATTATTGCTGGTGGTGCAATGAGAGCTGTTTTAGAGCTTGTTGGAGTCCAAAATGTTTTAGCTAAGTGCTATGGATCAACCAATCCAGTCAACGTTGTTCGGGCAACCATCAACGCGTTACGTTCAATGGAATCTCCTGAAGAGGTAGCTTTACGAAGAGGTAAAAAAACAGCTGAAATATCATGAGTAATAAAACAATAGATATCAAACTTATCAAGAGCAGTATTGGCAGACTGCCTAATCATAAGAAATGTGTAAAAGGGCTTGGTTTTAGAAAGTTACAACAGACCGTGACTGTTGAAGATACTCCAAGCAATAGAGGCATGATAAATAAAATAAGAGATATGTTGGAAGTTATAGAGAGCTAATAATGGAAAATTCAGAAACAAATAATTCCTTAGGATTAAATACTCTTACCAGTACAGGCACAACAAAAAATAGAAAGCGTGTGGGAAGAGGTATTGGTTCTGGAACTGGTAAAACGGCTGGAAGAGGTCATAAAGGTCAGAAATCTAGGTCAGGAGGCTCTATAGCTAGAGGTTTTGAAGGTGGTCAGATGCCATTGCAGCAGAGAATACCTAAGTTTGGTTTTTCATCTAGAGTAAATAGAGGCTCGAAAGAGGTTAATTTAAAAAATATAGCTTCTATGACTGAAGTTAGTTTAGATACCTTGAAAGCTAATAGAGTTATTTCCCAATCAACTAAAAAAGTTAAAATTTTTGGTGTTTGCGATGTTGCTCAACCAATGAGCGTAACTGGAATACTTGTCACCAAAGGCGCTAAGGAGTCCATAGAAAAAGCTGGTGGAACTGTTGCTGCAATTGAAACCAAACCTACTAAAGAAAAGTTTGTCAAAACTTCAAAGAAAACAGATAAGAAAACTCCTGAAAAAATAGAGGAGTCTTCCGAGTAATTTTTATGGCTGATCAAAATAAAGGAATGAGCGATCTATGGAGAAGACTAAGATTTGTCTTCATGGCCATTGTTGTTTATCGCCTTGGAACTCATATTCCTATCCCTGGTATCGATCCTGCTAGACTGGCGGCTTTGTTTGATCAGAATCAAGGCACTATCCTCGAGATGTTTAACCTATTTTCTGGCGGCGCATTAGAGAGGATGAGCATTTTTGCTCTTAATGTGGTGCCATATATCTCTGCTGCGATTATCATGCAATTATTCTCTAATTCAATCCCGTATCTACAAGAGCTAAAAAAAGATGGTCAAGCTGGACGCAATCAAATTACTCAATACACAAGATATGGAACCGTTGTACTTGCATTTGTTCAAGCGTCAGCCCTAGCGGTAACACTTGGAGCAAGCGGGCTAGCTTATGAACCGGGTACTTCTTTTTTTATTTCAGCGGTCTTTAGTGTAGTAGCAGGAACAATCTTTTTAATGTGGCTTGGAGAACAAATTTCAGAGCGAGGAATTGGTAATGGAATTTCTATCATAATTGCTACCAGTATCTTGACTGGAATTCCTGGTGCTATTGGTCAAGCTTTAGAGCAGGCCCGTCAAGGCGATTTAAATATTTTATTACTTTTGGGCATTGGGGTTTTGGCAATGCTTGTTATAGCGATTGTCGTATTCATTGAAAGAGGGCAAAGAAGAATTACAGTTAACTACGCGCAAAGACAGCAAGGTAGAAAGCTCATGCAAGCCCAGGCTAGCCATCTACCATTTAAAGTAAATATGGCAGGCGTAATTCCTGCAATTTTTGCTAGTACTTTTTTGCTATTCCCCGCTTCACTTTCTACGTGGTTTGGGCAAGCTGAATCTTTTGGATTCTTGCAAACAATCTCACTAGCTCTTAATCCTGGCCAACCTTTATACATACTCACATTTTCCGCACTTATTATTTCATTTTGCTTTATCTGGTTAGCACTAACTTTTGATACCAAAGAAGTAACAGATAATCTAAAAAAATCAGGAGCATTTGTACCTGGAATTAGGCCTGGAGAGCAGACTGCAGCATACGTTGATAGTGTTTTAGCAAGGCTAACCGTATTTGGCAGCATATATTTAACACTTATATGCTTACTTCCTTTGGCTTTAATTAACTTTGCGGGTGTGTCTTTTTATTTAGGCGGCACCTCTGTATTAATTATCGTAGTGGTATTGATGGATTTTATGTCGCAGGTTCAGTCACACATGATGTCCAGTCAATATTCTTCGTTGTTAAAGAAAGCTAACTTAAAAAACTATAATAGATAAATATGAAAGTTCGAGCATCAGTAAAAAAGATTTGTAGAAATTGTAAAACAGTCAGACGTAAGGGAGTTTTGTATGTGATATGCAAAACAGATCCTAAACATAAACAAAAGCAAGGGTAATAGAATATGGCTAGAATCGCAGGCGTAAACATACCGGAAAACAAGCATCTCGAGATTGCTCTAACTCATATATATGGGATAGGGAAAAAAACAGCTCAGAATATTTGTACTAGTGTTAAATTAGACTACTCTAAAAAAGTATCAGACCTTTCTGAAGAGCAAGTTGAAACTATTAGAACTGCTGTTGCTCAATATACTGTAGAAGGAGATCTTCGTCGATCAGTAAGTACAAATATCAAGAGACTGATGGATCTTGGTTGCTATAGAGGCATCAGGCACAGAAGAAAACTTCCAGTAAACGGTCAAAGAACCAAAACTAACGCTAGGACCCGTAAAGGCCCTAAAAAACCAATGAGGGCTTAATCGATGGCAACTGGTAAAAAAGTTAAAAAAGTTATTTCAGATGGCATAGCTCATATACACGCATCATTTAATAATACGATCATCACAATTACAGATAAGCAAGGTAATGCTGTTTGCTGGGCAACCTCAGGAGGCTCTGGATTTCGGGGTTCAAGGAAAAGCACACCATTTGCTGCTCAGATAGCAGCAGAAAAAGCAGGTAATGCGGCAAAAGAATTTGGAATGATAAATTTAGACGTAAAAGTGAGAGGCCCAGGTGGCGGTAGAGAATCTGCAATTAGGTCCTTGAATTCATGCGGCTTAAAAATTAAAAGTATTACGGATGTGACACCATTACCTCACAATGGCTGCCGTCCTTCAAAGAAACGTAGGGTATAGGGGAATCACATGGCAAGATATAGAGGTCCATCACTAAGATTATCAAGAAGAGAAGGTACAGACCTTTTTCTAAAAAGTGGAGCCAGATCCATTGAATCAAAATGTAATATGGAAACAGCTCCAGGCGTGCATGGTTTAAGGAGAGGGAGACTATCAGATTATGGTGTTCAGCTTCGTGAAAAGCAAAAAGTTAGAAGAATGTATGGCGTCCTTGAAAAGCAGTTTAGAAATTATTATAAAAAAGCATCGAAATCAAAGGGAAACACAGGAGAAAACCTTTTGAGTTATCTCGAACAAAGACTAGATAACGTTGTATATCGCATGGGTTTTGCAGCAACACGGGCTGAAGCAAGACAATTGGTGTCTCATAAAGCCTTCCACCTTAATGGAGCTACAGTAAATATTCCATCATATCAGGTTCAGCCAGGTGATGAATTAGAGGTAAGAGAAAAATCTAAAGCACAACTAAGAATTAAAAGTGCATTAGATCTTGCCAGTCAAAGAGAAGCTTGTGAGTGGCTTGAAGTAGATTCTAAAACTCTCAAGGGTGTATTCAAATCTGTACCAGACAGAACAGATTTAAGTGCTGAAATTAATGAAAATCTCATTGTTGAGCTTTATTCAAAATAATACTTAAAAACGGAAGGAAATTATGGAAACATCAGTAATAGATCTTTTAGTCCCAACTGACATTCAGGTTGATGACCAAGATAACAATACATCTAAAATTACATTAGAGCCATTAGAAAGAGGCTTTGGTCACACATTAGGAAACGCACTAAGAAGAATTCTTTTGTCTTCTATGCCTGGTGCAGCAATCACTGACGTTACTATTGATGGCATTTCACATGAGTACTCAACTATTGAAGGTGTAAGAGAGGATGTCATTGATATATTGTTGAACCTCAAGGATATGCCCATTAGTTTAATTGAAGGCACTAGTGCTGTTATAAAATTAGATGTTTCCGGTCCTTGTGAGGTTACTTCTAACTCATTTGAAGTTCCGGGTAATGTTGAATTGCCTGATGCAGAGCATCATGTTGCATCCTTAGTTGATAAAGTAAGCCTATCTCTTACTGCAACCGTCAAGACCGGAAGAGGTTACGAACCTGCAGACTCAAGAGGTGAAGAAGAGACTGCTGTAGGAGCTTTGAAGGTCGATGCTTCTTTTAGTCCAGTTCGAAGAGTTGCATACACAGTTGAGAATGCAAGATTTGAAAAAAGAACTGACTTGGATAAGTTGATAGTTGAGCTAGAAACAGATGGCACACTGGATCCCAAGAAAGCGATTGAGCATGCCGCAACTATTATGCAGCAGCAATTAGCTGCATTTGTTGATTTAGATGCTATAGCTGAACAAGAAGCCAAGAAAGATCAAAATGACTTTGATCCATTCTTGATGAGGTCAATTGAAGAACTAGAGCTTACAGTTAGGTCAACAAACTGTTTGAAAGCTGAGAGCATCTTCCTCATTGGAGACTTGCTCCAAAGAACAGAGTTTGATTTATTAAAAACTCCAAATCTAGGTAAAAAATCATTAAACGAAATTAAGGATGTTCTTGCATCTAAAGGCTTTTCTCTTGGCACAACACTAGAGAACTGGCCGCCAATGGGTTAATTAAAATGAGACATAGAAAATCAGGAAGAAAATTAAATAGGAACTCATCTCATCGTAAAGCCTTGATGAAGAATCTTGCTATAGCTTTTATTGAAAGAGAGCTTATCAAAACAACAGTTCCGAAGGCAAAGGAATTAAGATCTTTTATTGAACCTTTAATTACAATGGCTAAAGATGACTCTGTAGCAAATCGAAGAAGAGCTTTTAGCAAGCTTCGACTAGATTCAGCTGTCAATAAACTTTTTACAGAAATTGCAATTAAATCAAAAGATAGACCAGGTGGCTATTTAAGAATTATCAAAGCTGGATTCAGACCAGGCGATAAGGCTGACATGGCATATATTGAGTGGGTTGATAGAGATATAGATGGCACATCTGAAGTAGCAGAACCTGAGCTTAAAGAAGGGTCCGCAGCTTAACTTTTTAGGATCTCTTTTAAATATTTGCCTGTATAGGATTTTTTTGACTGAGCCACTTTGCTCGGAGGCCCCTCAGCTATTATTAGCCCTCCGTCACTGCCCCCCTCTGGACCTAGATCTATTACCCAATCACTTGATTTGATTACATCTAGATTGTGTTCAATTACCACCACAGTATTGCCTTGATCAGATAGTCTTTTTAAAACCCCAAGCAGCAATTCAATATCATAAAAATGAAGACCTGTTGTTGGTTCATCTAATATAAATAATGTTTTTCCAGTACTTCTTTTAGAAAGTTCTTTTGCTAGCTTAATTCTTTGGGCCTCTCCCCCAGATAGTGTAGTTGCAGACTGTCCAAGGGTTATATAAGTAAGACCTACATCAGCCAGTGTTTGGAGTTTATTTTTAATTGCTGGGATAGCTTGAAAGAACTCAAGAGCTTCCTCTACAGTCATGCTCAAAACCTCGGCAATATTCTTGCCTTTATATTTCACTTCAAGAGTTTGCTCGTTGTATCTTTTTCCATCACAGACATCACACTTTACATAGACATCTGCTAAAAAATGCATCTCTACTTTTATCATCCCATCGCCCTGACATGCCTCGCATCTTCCTCCCTTAACATTGAAGCTAAATCGACCTGGTTTATACCCCCTTGTTCTCGCTTCTTCAGATTGAGAAAATAAGTCTCTAATATGCGAGAAGAGACCTGTATAGGTAGCTGGATTAGATCTTGGAGTGCGGCCAATAGGAGATTGATCTATCCCAATTACCTTATCTAAGTGCTCTAACCCTTGAATTTGTTTGCATTTAATTTCTTTATTGAGATTAGCTTTGTTCAGCAAAAAACTACTCATTGGCATCAGGGTCTGATTAATAAGTGAGGATTTTCCCGAACCAGAAACGCCAGTTATACAAGTAAAAACGCCTATAGGGATTCTTGCAGTTACATGCTGTAAATTATTTTCATATGCATCAACTATCTCAATAAATTTATCAGGCTTTTTAGCAGTTTTAGGGAAATCAATTTTTCTTTCTCCAGATAAGTAAGCAGCAGTCATGGATTCTTTGCTTTTCAATATATCTGTTAATTTTCCTTGAGCGCAGATCTCTCCCCCATGTTTACCAGCCCCAGGTCCAATATCAATAATATGATCTGCACATTTAATCGCTTCCTCATCATGCTCAACAACTATTACGGTATTTCCAAGACTTTTGAGATGATAAAGAGTTTTAATGAGACGTTCATTATCCCTTTGATGAAGTCCTATTGAGGGTTCATCAAGAACATAGGTTACCCCAACCAGTCCGGAGCCAATTTGACTGGCTAGCCTGATCCTTTGAGCCTCTCCTCCCGAGAGAGTTCCGGCACCTCTATCCAAGGTGAGATAGTTAAGCCCAACGTCTTCAAGAAACGTAAGACGTTCTTTAATTTCTTTTAGAATCTTTTCAGCAATTGTTGCTTTTGCACCCTCAAGTTCAATATTTTGAAAAAAAGATAATGCTTCTGATATTTTTTGATTTGTAATATTTTGAATGGGAGTCTCATTAACAAAAATATTTCTCGATTCTTTTTTTAGTCTGGATCCTCCGCAAGCATCACAGTGACTATCTGAGAGCATCTTTGCTAACTCATTTCTAATAAATTCTGAGTCCGTTTCTTTAAATCTTCTTTCGGTATTGGGAATAATCCCCTCAAAACGATGCTGCCGTACTATCTTGCTGCCACTCCTAAAACTTTTAGAGAAGTTGATCTTATCTTTCGATCCCCACAAAAGAATATTTTGGATTTCTTCAGAATAGGATTTCCATGGAGTATCTAAATCAAAGCCATAATGCTTAGCCAGACACTTTAGTTGATGAAAATAGAATCTATTTCTTCTATTCCACCCCTTAATAGCACCTTCATTTATCGTTGCAGAATTATCCGAGATTAATTTATTTTGATCAAAGTACTGAATAACTCCCAAGCCGTCACATTTTTCACAGGCTCCAAAAGGATTATTAAAAGAAAACATTCTTGGCTCCAACTCAGTTACCGAGTAGCCACATTGAGAGCACGAAAAATTTGAAGAAAAAAGCAGTACTTCTGATTCTTCATCAAGAACTTCTATCTGAACAAGGCCATCCGATAGATTGAGAGCAGTATCAATTGATTCTGACAACCTGGATCTATTATCATCATCCTTTTGCAATTTCAGCCTATCAACAATAGCTGAAATGTCATGCTTTTGATTTTTATTTAAACCTGGAAACTCATCTAATGGGTAAACAACGTCATTGATTTTTACCCTAACAAAACCTTCGGCTTTCAAATCCTCATAAATGCCTAGATGCTCTCCTTTTTTACCTCTAACCACAGGAGCCATGACCATAATTTTTTTATCATAGCCAAGTTCATATATTTCATCACATATCTCACTAACTGTTTTGGCCGAGAGCTCTTCGTTATGATCAGGACAAATTGGAATCCCAATTCGTGCATACAACAATCTTAGATAATCATATATTTCTGTAACAGTGCCAACGGTTGACCTTGGGTTATGTGAAGTAGATTTTTGTTCAATAGATATTGCAGGGGAGAGACCATCAATTTGATCAACATCTGGCTTCTCCATCATGGATAAAAATTGTCTTGCGTATGCTGAAAGAGATTCTACATAACGTCTTTGGCCTTCGGCATAAATAGTATCAAATGCCAAAGATGACTTTCCAGATCCCGATAATCCAGTTATTACAATTAATTCTCCTCGAGGAATATCTAAAGAAATATTTTTAAGGTTGTGCGTTCGGGCGCCTTTGATAGAAATTTTTTCCATTTATTTGCAGAATTTTTATCCAGCTGATTTGTTTCGAGTTAAACTTAAGTAATTATAAGAGGTAATTATGGCTAGAGGAGTAAATAAAGTAATTTTGGTAGGTAATTTAGGGCAAAAACCTGAAATGCGATACACCCAGACAAATACAGCAGTTGCTACACTTTCAATTGCAACTTCAGAATCATGGAAGGACAAAGATTCTGGAGAGCAAAGAGAGAAAACTGAATGGCACAGAGTTGTATTTTTTGGAAAACTGGCAGAAATCGCTGAGCAATATCTTGATAAAGGCTCTCAGCTTTATGTTGAAGGCAAATTACAAACTAGAAAATGGCAAGACAAAGAAGGGAATGATAGATACACGACAGAAATACTTGGTAACGAGATGAACATGCTTGGTGGCAGACAATCTTCAGGCGACGGAGGAGCGTATGATCAATCACAGCCAGCCTCTCAATCAGCTCCATCTCAAGCATCTCAAATCTCAGAGGAAGATATACCTTTCTAGATTTCGGTGACTTTCAAAACAATAACAATAGAACAGCATGAGGATATTGCTGTTCTATTGTTGAATAGACCAGATAAATTAAACGCTTTTACATTTCTCATGATGGAAGAGTTAATAAGTGCATTGGATGTTATAGAGGCTGATGATAATTTAAAAGCAGTAATTATCTCGGGAGCAGGTAGAGCATTTTGTGCTGGTGCTGACCTCAGTAGTGGCAAAGATACATTCAATCCGTCTTTTGATAGCTTTGCTGTTAAAGAGGATGATTTTAGAAGAGATTCGGGTGGTATTCTTACACTAAGAATGTATAAATTTTTAAAACCTATTATATTTGCTTGTAATGGCCCTGCGGTTGGGATTGGTGCATCCATGCAACTACCTGGCGATATTCGAATTGCATCTGAAGATGCTAGGTTTGGATTCGTATTCAATAACCGAGGGATCGTGCCTGATGCATGTAGTAGCTGGTTTCTTCCAAAAATTGTAGGTATTTCTAATGCTCTAGATTTAACTTTTTCTGGAAGAATTATTGAATCTCATGAGGCATTAGATATTTCGTTAATTTCAAGTATTCATAAACCAGAAAATCTTATTGATGATGCAATAAAGATTGCTAAAGAGCTTGTAGAAAAATCTGCACCAATCTCTATAGCTATAACCAGACAAATGCTTTGGCGGTCGTTTGGTCAAAGTGACCCTTATGATGCTCATGTAATTGAAAGTAAGGCAATTGATTCTAGGGGAGCATCTAATGATGCAAAAGAAGGTGTAAACTCATTTCTTGAAAAACGTCCAGCAAAATTTAAAAATCTTATATCTTCAGATATGCCTGAGTTTTTTCCCTGGTGGGATGACACAGATTAACTGTGAGCGTTTGGACATCAGACCAAGCATTTGACTGGTACAAAGACCAAGGATGGCTGGTAGGGTGCAATTTTCTTCCTAGCTCTTGCATCAATCAAATAGAGATGTTTCAAGAGAGCACTTTTAATATTGAAGAGATTGCAAAAGAGATTTCTTGGGCAAAGAACATTGGTTTTAATTCTTTAAGAGTTTATTTGCATGATCTATTGTGGGAGGAAAAGCATCAATTTTTGGTTCGATTTAATGATTTTTTAGATTGCTGTCAGAACTATGAAATCAAGCCTGTAATTGTTCTATTCGATGATTGTCATTATCCATTCCCAGAGCTTGGCCCTCAGCCTCTCCCAGTTAGGGGAATTCATAATTCAGGTTGGAAGCAAAGTCCTGGACATAAAATTGTTGCTGAGATCTTCGAATTAAATGCGAAACAGCATCTAGATAGATTGCAAAAATACACACAAGAACTTCTTGAGTTATATAAAGATGATGCACGAATCTTGATGTGGGATTTGTATAACGAACCTGGACAGTTCGGTATTGGAGAAAAATCGTTTACATTTCTTGAATATGTTTGGAATTGGGCTCATGAGATTAGACCTTCACAACCTTTGACCTCTTGCATTGATGGAGCAATTGGAGATTCAATTATTTCGTTAAATAAAATTAAATCTGACATCATCACTTTTCATACATATGAGGCTGAAAAGCTTGAGCCAACCATTAAAGAATTGAGAAGCATTGGCAAGCCTCTGATGTGCACAGAATATATGGCAAGAGAATATGGAACCACTTTTGAATTTTGCTTACCAATTTTTAAGAAATATAACATTGCTTGTTATAACTGGGGCTTGGTTGCTGGGCGCAGCCAAACTAATTTTAATTGGGAAACAATTTTACATTTAAATGAACAAAGAGGTCAGGGCAATCTCATTTATGAGGGTGATAGCTTAACGGAGCCCGATGAGTGGTTCCACGACATTTTCCGTCAAGATGGATCATCATTTAAAGATGAAGAAACTGCTTTTATAAAAAAAATATTACTTAACGAGGAATAATGATGAATGATTTGACTTGGGAAGAATTTGAAAGGGTGGATATTCGGGTTGGTACTATTCTTTATGCTGAAGAATTTAAAGAAGCAATCAAGCCCGCAATAAAAATGACTATAGATTTTGGACAAGAGATAGGAATTAAAAAATCATCCGCTCAAATCACAGATCATTACAATCCTCAATCTTTAGTGGGCATCCAAGTTGCAGCGGTTGTTAATTTTCCAAAAAAACAGATCGGACCATTCATGTCAGAGTGTCTTGTAACAGGGTTTACTCAGTCGGATGGAAGTATTATTTTGGCTGTTCCTCAAAAGGGCGCTTTAAATGGATCTAGATTAGCTTAATTTATTTGCTAAAAATTAAACTTGCGTTAGTTCCACCAAAACCAAATGAATTACTCATTACAGCATTTAATTTGTGCTCGATCATGGATTGGCAAATATCTAATCCTTCTGCTTCTTCAACTAAATTATCTATATTGATCGATGGAGCAATAAAATCATGTTGCATCATCAAGATAGAATAAATTGCTTCCTGGGCACCAGTTGCTCCTAAGGAGTGTCCAGTCATTGATTTTGTAGACCCAATTACTGGAGCATTTTTACCAAATACTGCTTTTATTGCGCTAAGCTCAGCAAGATCCCCAACAGGGGTGCTCGTGCCATGAGCATTAATATAATCAACATCAGAGCCATAAGCTTCGATTGCTTCACTCATGCATCTTATAGCGCCTTCGCCTGAGGGAGACACCATGTCATAGCCATCAGAGTTAGCACAATAACCTTTTAACCTTGCAATGATAGGCGCATTTCTTTTGATGGCATGCTCTTCTTCCTCTAGGATTAGCATTCCTGCGCCACCAGCAATAACAAATCCATCTCTATTGGCATCAAATGGCCTGGAGGCTCTTTCAGGCATATCATTATATTGAGAGGAAAGAGCACCCATGGCATCAAACATGGAAGATGAGGTCCAGTGTTCTTGTTCTGCACCACCAGCAATGATTATATCTTGTTTGCCTAATTGGATAAGTTCTGCTGCATGGCCAATACAATGAGCGCTAGTAGAGCAAGCAGATGAAATAGAGTAATTCACCCCTTTAAGCTTTAGCGTAGTGCCCAAGATGGCTGAAACAGTAGAACCCATTGTTTTTGTTACAGCATATGGCCCTATCCTCTTAGGCCCTCTCTCTCTTGCAGTATCCGATGCCTCTATTTGAGCTGCAGAAGATGCTCCGCCTGACCCAGCTACTATTCCAATTCTTGAAACATCCACCTCTTCTAAGTTCAAGGATGCATGATGAATAGCTTCTTCAGCAGCAATATATCCAAATCCAGAAGCTTCACTCATAAAACGAAGAGTCTTTCTGTCAATTAATTGAGCTAAATCGAGGTTTATTGCACCAGAAACATGACTTCTAAAACCCATATCTGCGTATGTAGAGTTTTTAGAAATGCCTGACTTTCCTTTTTTAAGACTATTTAACACCTCTTGAGTGTTTGACCCTATGCAAGAGACAATACCTACGCCAGTTACAACTACATTTTTCATTAGAATTCGCTAGTATCCTTAAACAGACCCACTCTTAATCCATCTGCTGAATAAACGTGACGATCATCAACAAACATATTCCCATCAGCAAAGCCAACGACAGCTCCTCTGTTAACAACTCGTTTTATATCAATTTCATACCTAACAGTTTTTGCACTAGGTGTTACCTGACCAAAAAACTTTACTTTATCTGAACCTAATGCTCTCCCATAACCAGGTAACTCAAGCCAGCAAAGATAAAATCCCAATAATTGCCACATAGCATCCAAGCCAAGACATCCTGGCATAACTGGGTCAGATTTAAAATGTACTTTAAAAAACCATAAACTTTGTTCAATCTCTAGATTAGCAATAATTTTTCCTTTGGAATATTTGCCTGAAGTTTTATCAATTTGGTCAATCGAGTCGAACATAAGCATCTCGTCAGCTGGTAATCGACCATTGCTTGGGCCAAATAGATCCCCATTTCCGCATGCAACTAAATCATCTTTTGTGTAACTTGAGGCAGGTATGAATGTCATATTTTCCTTATTTTGGAGTAAGTTATTAAGCTTAGTATCTCATTGTAGCAGGCATGATGCTTGAGTTTGTTTAGATGTTTTAAGGTTTCTTTTGTATATTTACCTAACAAAGCATCTATTTCTTTTTTAGTTTTATCATTTTGTATTAATTGATAGATTTTATTTTGATTATTTTTTGATATTTTTGATTGACCTAGTTGACTCAAAAGAAAATTTTTATCTTTTGTATTAGCTTGCTGAATTGCAAAATATAAAGGAAATGTAACTTTACCCTCTTTGAAATCCTTTAAAGCTGGCTTTCCTATATCCAGTTTTAGCGCTTCATAATCTAGAATATCGTCTTTAATTTGGAATGCTATTCCCAATGCCTTTCCCAGCAACCCAAATGTTTTAATTTCATCTTCAGACCCGCATGCAAGCATGGCTCCAGTTTTTGCAGATGCCTCAAACAGTCTCCCTGTTTTTAAATAGCTCACTTTGAGCAAATCTTTAAGTTCAATCAGTTGTCTTTTTTCAAAGAGTTCTAATTGAATGATTTCGCCTCTAGCTATGTCATTAGTTGCTTTTGCTAATTCATCTAATATAGAGGGAACCCCAAGCTTTACCATTAAGATAAAGGCTTTAGAATATATAAAATCACCCATCAAAACACTGTATGAATTAGTCCAGACTTGGTTAACAGATCTAGTACCACGTCTCAGATCTGATTCATCCACCACATCGTCATGAACTAATGTAGCTGTATGCAAAAGCTCAATAATACTAGCTAAATTAACTCTACTACTAGACTTTATCTCTGATGATTGAGAGGCGAGCAAGCATAATAAAGCTCTGGTTTTTTTGCCTTCTGCATTAAATATATATTCATAAATTTCTTGAATTATTTTTTCGCTAGCCAGCTCTTTTTTGATAGTGGATTGAACTCTTTTGAGTTCAGCTGAAGTAGTTTTTTTGAGTATGTGCATCTTAAATAATTAGAAGCCTAAAATTATACATAAGTATTGATAATTTCTTTCAGAAAGCGTATATTTTGCCACCTTTAGAGATAACTATGTACGCAGTAATAGAAGCAGGTGGCAAACAACATAAAGTCGAGCTAGGACAAGTCTTAGAAGTCGATCTTATGCAAGAGGAATCAGGAGCTGATCATGCTTTTGAAAACGTTATGCTATATGTTGATGGGGATGACGTTCAGATAGGCCAGCCATACATAGAGAACGCTACAGTTGTGGCTGAGATAGTTGAAGAAATGAAAGGTGAAAAAGTTTCCATTCTTAGGTTCCGAAGAAGAAAGCATAGCATGAGAAAAATTGGACACAGGCAGAGATATACTCAGATCAAAATTAAAGAAATCAACGTAGGTAAATAGAAATGGCACATAAGAAAGCAGGTGGTTCCAGTAAAAACGGCAGAGATTCCAATTCTAAAAGACTTGGCGTCAAGCGTTTTGGCGGCCAAGCTGTAAAACCGGGCCAAATTATAATCCGCCAACGAGGCACTAACACTCATCCCGGAGAGAATGTAGGAATGGGCAAAGATCATACTTTATTCGCTACTGCAGCTGGTCATGTGCAATTTACATACAAAGGCATCAAGCAAAAAAAGACAGTTAACGTCATTTCTCAGTAAATCATGAACTTCATC
>Ga0213865_10001094_pt1 | contig 17900 bp, 18 predicted proteins | sample PICome_6_FD_160100 | JGI IMG/M metagenome (GOLD analysis project Ga0213865, IMG submission 160100) | Coastal seawater microbial communities near Pivers Island, North Carolina, United States - PICO282 | ecosystem: Environmental > Aquatic > Marine > Coastal | place: USA: North Carolina...
TGCCGTTTTAACCAAAGCCTGCGCAAGTTTAGTAGCCTGGTTTAAGTCTGTCATGAATGCTCCAGACCCACATTTAATATCTAAAACTAAACCATCTAATCCCGAAGCAAGTTTCTTTGATAAAATAGAGGCTGTAATAAGGTCTAAGCTATCAACAGTTGATGTAACGTCTCTTACTGCATAAAGCCGCTTATCCGCTGGGGCAATGTCTTGACTGGCTCCTGAGATTACACAACCACACTTCTCAATAATTTGGACGAGCCTTTTGTCGGAGAGCATAACCTTCACACCTGGGATTGACTCAAGCTTATCTAAAGTACCACCTGTATGTCCTAAACCTCTTCCAGAAATCATTGGAACGCAAACACCGACTGATGCAAGAAGTGGAGCTAGAACAAGTGAAACACAGTCGCCAATCCCTCCAGTTGAGTGCTTGTCCAAAACCGGTGCTCCAACGTCCCAAGATAAAGTTTTACCGCTATCCCGCATTGCTAAAGTCCAGTGAGTTCGAGATTGCTGGCTACCCAAGCTGTTTAATGCAACAGACATTGCAAAGGCTCCTGCCTGTGCATCAGTAACCGTACCATTTGCTAACCCTCTCGCAAACCAGACTAATTCATCCTTCGTTAACGAGACCTTATTTCTTACTTTTGATAGTAATGATTGAGCAGTGAAGTTTTTCATATCTCACTAAAAAAGTCATTGCTGAATGAACCGGGTAAAAGGTCCCTTACCGAAGTGGTCTTTTCCTTTCCACTTATTGTGGCCATTGTTACGGGAACATCTGGCTTAGAAAATTCTGCCAGTTTTTGGCGACAGCCACCACATGGGGGAACGGGTTCTTTGCAATCAGCTATTACATAAACCTCTGCTATTTCCCTTTGACCAGTAGCACACATCGCTGCAATAGCTGCTGCTTCCGCACATGTCCCTTCCGGATATGCAGCATTTTCAACATTAACTCCTGAAAATATTGATCCATCAATAGTTTTAATTGCCACTCCAACCTTAAACTTCGAATATGGAGCGTAAGCATTTGACCAAACACTCCTTGCTATATCTTTCAGCATAAAACTACCCCTATAAGCCGGCACGTATAACCTTTATCGACTTTATAAGATTTGACAAGAAAGCTTTGTGGAAACAGCATATATACGAAAGTAATAAAATTAGTTTAATATTAAACTATATTTATAGAAATTAATTCCCACGGCTTATTTTCTTTGCAAAATAAAATATTATGGGGTGTGGCTTCATCAAAAATTGTTTCTCCGATTAATTACGTCGCGTGGTAGTTTGGGTAGACATATTGAGGGTTTTAAATAAGTTTTATATTGCCCTTTGTAGTACTATTACAGATGATTGCGTGAGAAAATGAATAAAAATTCTGAAATTAAAGACGCGGCCTCTGTAATATTAATCCGCAATAGTAAATCAAATCCATCTGTTCTTATGGGACAGAGGGGCAAAAATGCGAGCTTTATGCCTAACAAATTTGTCTTTCCAGGAGGAGCCGTTGAAAAAAACGACTTTCAGTTAAATTCTTTCAAACAACTAAACCTTAAATGTAGTGCCAGGATGGCTTATCAGTGTACCGAGGATTTAGTTTTTGCACTTAGTGTTGCAGCAATTCGAGAGCTTTTTGAGGAAACAGGAATTATAGTAGGTCATAAAAAAGAATGGACTGGGGTAATTCCGCCAGAATGGAAGCCGTTTGCAAACTTAGGGCTTGTCCCCGATGCATCTAACTTCAAATTTGTATTCCGAGCAATTACTCCACCTGGACGCCCACGACGCTTCGACGCTCGATTTTTGTATCTTGATGCAGATACCCTTTCCGAAGAAGCCAATCTAGATGATTTTTCGAGCGCTTCAGACGAACTGACTCATTTACAGTGGATACCCATTAAAGAAGTAAGGAAATTTGATTTGCCGTTTATTACAGAAGTTGTATTTGCAGAGGTAATTTCAAATTTAAGTAAGGATATGGATATCGAAAGAGTACCATTTTTTCAAAATTGTGACGGTATGAGTGAATTTTCTTACATTAGCTAACTTAAGATAATGCAATCACTCCTAGAACGCTTAGCATAATTGTAAAAATACCAATCAGTTCCCTAAAGGTTATCTTCTCTTTGAATAAAACGGTACTCGCTAGAATTGAAAATAATAATTCTATTTGACCTACGGCTTTTACCAAGGCTGCATTTACTAGCGAAAACGCCCAGAACCAAAAGAACGAACCTACTAGCGAGGTAAGCCCAACCCAAACCGCAATATTGCGTGCTTTCCAAACAACAATAAGCTCACGGCGATTAAAAATTAGCAGCCATCCGCCCATAATGATTACTTGAAACACTAAGACACATGTTAAGGTCAAAATTGCTCTATTAATTGAATTTTCGTCTAATACAGAAAGGGTCGAAGCACGATAATATACACCAGAAATTGCAAATAAAAACCCTGACAGAAGACCCAGCAGAACGGACCGGTTGAATATCCCATACTTAAAAATGCTTGTTTGATAGGCCTCTTTTGACAGAAGAATTAATCCTATAAATCCTAAACAAATCGCATAAAACGCAGTAGTTGATACTTTTTCGCCCAGCACGATTAATGAAACCAGGGCAATTTGCAGAGTTTCTGTTTTTTTGAAAGCCATGCCAACTGCAAAGTTGCGCTGCTTAAAAAGTGCTATGACGCACAGTGTGGCAAATATTTGAGAAATTCCCCCAATCACACAAAAAATTAAAAAATTCTTATTTACGGTTGGATAGCCAAAATAACCAAACCATATTGGGGCGATAACCAAGAGGACCGGAGCAGAATATATAAATCTTGAAAAGGTTGCTCCATCGACACCCAGCCCTGTATCACTTAAAAATTTTTGGAGAACAAACCGTAGCGTTTGGAAAATCGCGGCACCAAGTGAGAGAAGGACCCATATTTCCATTATCTACAATTACCAATATTCAATTTTTGAGAATACCAAATATCTAGTACGGCATTGGATTAAGTTTGTGAGTTTCATTTATCAGATCTAAACATTCATCATTTAAATCAATGTCTACTGATTCTAAAATGACTGGCAACTGATCGACTGATGTTGCTCCAAAAATGGAAGAGCACATAAATGGTCTCGTCCTGCACCAAGCTAATGCAAGATGTATAGGTTGAATTCCAAACTTTTCTGCTATGCTCAAGTATGCCCTAACTGCGACTTCTGATCTAGGATTGTCTCTTCCACTTAAATCATTATTTATTAACTTTCGTGAATTTTTTGGTACGTTGCCGTCCAAATATTTACCTGTTAACAGACCAGCAGCTAAGGGCGAAAAAGCCATAAGACCAACTCCCTCGTTAACGCTTAATTCGGCTAAATCAGTATCGTATAATCTACATAATAACGAGTATTCATTTTGAATAGTCGCTACTCTAGGTAAATTATGTTGTTCTGATAGTTTTAACCAATTAGCAGTTCCCCAGGCACTTTCGTTCGACAAGCCAAAATGTCTTATATTGCCTTTTTTTACTTGATCTTGAAGGGCAACTAGACATTCATACATATTTTCTAATGTGCTTTTTTTGTCTTGCTTAGATGGATCATATTTCCAGTTTTGGCGAAACATATATGAGCCTCGATTGGGCCAATGGAACTGATATAAATCAATATAGTCAGTTTTAAGCCTTTTGAGACTACCTTCTACGGCATCCTGAATAGTGTCTTTGGTGATTGGCGCACCATTTCTAACATGCGAAAGACCTTTTCCCGAATGTTTAGTGGCTAATATAAAATTTGACCTCCGGTTCTTGTTCGCGGATATCCATCGACCAATTATTTCCTCAGAGCGCCCAACGGTTTCAGCCGAAATTGGATTTACTGGATACATTTCAGCCGTATCTATGAAATTTATATTATTTGATAAGCATAAATCAATTTGCTGGTGAGCATCAGCTTCAGATGTTTGTGTGCCATAAGTCATGGTACCTAAACATAATTCAGAAACTTTTAACCCCGTTTGCCCTAAATCAAACATCCTCATAGTGATTTCTCCCGGTAAGTATCAAATTTAAGTCCTAGACAAAATATTGTTAAACACAAGAAACTATTTGAGAACAAAACAAGAACATGATATTTTTGCTTATGAACCTGAGTCTTTTGATAAACGGCAGCACAACAAGCCAACCTAAAATTCCATTTTATGAAAATATAGGACTGGAACATGGACGCGTACATGAATGCTATGGGCCAGCTAAATTATTTTTTCCATTCCTCTTAGCTCAAAGGTGCAAAGGCCCGATATTATGGATTCGTCCTTCATACTCTAAGCATACGATTAACCCAAATGGAGTCTCAAAGTGGGTTAACCCACATCGATTTATATTTATTAATTCACCATCTTTTAAGAACACACTGTGGTGCATAGAAGAAAGTCTCAGAATTGGCACACCACCACTAATCATAGCAGAGCTAGAACAGATCCCCACCCTCACACAAATTAGGCGTATGCACTTGGCAGCTAAAAGTTGTAAATCAACAAAGATTGCCCCATTGCCATTGATACTAACACCAAAGGATGGGGGTGCATTAGGTGTTGAAACACGCTGGTGTATTAGATCTAATCATACAAACACACCATATCAATGGAAAATAGATTTGACGCGCGCACGCTTAGTGCCAGAGAAAAAATTCTTACTAACAGAAATTAAAAACCAACTTGAAATATCATTAGCTCCATGAAAAGAACGGATATATAACGTTCTGCATCGCCCTCACAAAAAAAGACAGCGAAAAATGAGTTAATGAGACTAATTATTTCTTTTGCCGCTCTTTATCTCTCTGTTGTTCTGCTACAGCTTTCAAACGGTGGCGTTGGTCCGTTGGATGCACTTTCCGGACTAAAGTTGAACTTTACCACCGACCAAATTGGCTTGTTAGGTTCCGCTCATTTTATTGGCTTTTTCATAGGATGCTGGTGGGCGCCTCGTCTAATGGGTAATGTTGGCCACTCGAGAGCATTTGCGGCCTTCACTGCGACCGGCGCAATCGCACTGTTAGCACACATGATAATAATAGATCCCTATGCATGGGCTATAATGCGGATAGGGTCTGGGTTCTGTGTTGCAGGTTGTTACACAATAATAGAATCGTGGCTTCAATCAAAAGTAACAAACGAAACTCGCGGAAGAACTATGGGTAGCTACAGGGTTGTAGACATGGGAGCATCCTTAATGTCTCAGTTGATAATAGGAATTTTAGAACCCGCTAGCTACGTATCTTATAACCTTCTCGCATTACTATGTTGCGCGACACTAATACCTTTGACCCTAACTAGGGTAGCCCAGCCAGAAACACCTAAGGCTCCAAGACTTAGGCCTATGCTGGCAATTAGCCGATCACCGCTCGCTGCAGTTGGTGTGGTAGTCGCCGCCCTGTCTGGAGCCTCCTTTCGAATGACAGGTCCTATTTTTGGTCAACAGGTAGGACTTGAGATTACTGCTATTGCCTACTTTTTAGCCTCCTTTGTTCTCGGCGGAGCAATTGCTCAATATCCGATTGGATATATCGCAGACAAAATAGACCGCCGTTGGGTACTTATTTGGCTATCATTTGCTGCGATAATAAGTTGCGCCGTAACTGCCAATATTACGACAACTAATATTTACACTCTTATGATTACTGCTGGCCTATTCGGGTTTACCACGTTTCCTATCTTTTCGGTGGCGGCTGCTCATGCTCATGACTTTGCTAATGATTATGAGCGAGTTGAGCTTTCAGCAGCCCTAATGTTCTTTTACGCGGTAGGCGCAATTGCAGCACCCTACACAGCCTCCGTCCTGATGGGTACATTTGGACCTGCAGCTTTATTTTACTTAATTGCTGTAGGACATTTAGGTTTAGTTATTTTTGGATTTTACAGAATGCTCTCAAGACCATCTGTGGAGGAAAAAACGGACTATATTTATTCACCGCGGACATCATTTTTAATCGGCAGACTCTTGAAATCGACTAATAAAGATAAAAAATAGTGTTCCATTAAACCAAAAAAATTGATGCAAGGTCATTTATGATAAAGTGAATTAGCTATGTCCCTTCCAAATTTCATCGACATAAGCTAAACGGTTGTAAAACAACAGGCTTACTATGCAGCGGCACCTTATAACTTCAGCAATACCCTATATTAATGGCGTAAAGCATCTTGGAAATCTAATTGGCAGCCAGCTTCCCGCTGATTTATATGCTAGGTATCAGCGAGGACGCGGTAATGAAGTCTTATTTCTATGTGCAACAGATGAACATGGAACACCTGCAGAGCTGGCAGCAGCTAAGGCTAACCAAGACATATCAGAATATTGTGAGGAAATGCACGCAGTCCAGGCGCAATTAGCAAATGGGTTCCGCCTTTCTTTCGATCACTTCGGAAGGTCTTCAAGCCTAGAAAACCATAAGTTAACTCAGCACTTCGCAGGTCAATTAGAAGCAGCAGGTTTAATTAAAGAAGTTATAGAAACGCAAATTTATTCTCATGTTGACAGAAGATATTTACCAGACCGTTATATCGAGGGAACCTGCCCTGCGTGTGGATTTGAAGATGCTAGAGGCGATCAATGTGACAGTTGCACGAAGCAGTTAGATCCTACAGATCTTATAAACCCGCGCTCCTCAATCTCGGGAGCAACAGAACTGGAGCAACGAGAAACTAAGCATTTGTATCTTTGCCAATCCAATATGAAAGATAGCTTGGAAAAATGGATTGAGAGTAAGGCGGATTGGCCCATTCTCACAACATCTATTGCGAAGAAATGGCTACATGATGGTGATGGGTTGCAGGATCGTGGAATTACAAGAGACTTGGACTGGGGCATTCCTGTTAAAAAAGGTAACAGTCCTTGGCCTGGAATGGGAGACAAGGTATTTTATGTCTGGTTTGATGCTCCAATTGAGTACATCGCATGTGCACAGGAATGGGTGAATGCGGGTAAAGGGAACAACTGGGAAAAGTGGTGGCGCACTGATAAAGGTGCTGATGACGTCGTCTATACCCAATTCATGGGAAAAGATAACGTACCTTTTCATACTCTTTCTTTTCCTGCCACTATTTTGGGCTCAGGAGAACCTTGGAAGCTAGTAGACTATATAAAATCCTTTAACTATTTGAATTATGACGGCGGTCAATTTTCTACTTCGAGAGGGCGAGGTGTTTTCATGGATGATGCTCTCGACATTCTTCCAGCGGATTATTGGCGCTGGTGGCTGCTGAGCCATGCTCCTGAAAGTTCTGACTCTGAATTTACATGGGATAATTTTCAAAGTAGCGTAAACAAAGATCTGGCAGATGTTTTAGGCAATTTTGTAAGCAGAGTAACCAAATTTTGCCGGTCTAAATTTGGTGAAGAAATACCTGCCGGTGGAGACTATGGTCAGGCCGAAAATAGTCTGATTGATAGCTTAGCAAGCCAAGTAAAAAGTTACGAAAAATATATGGAAAAAATAGAAATTCGCAAAGCTGCAGCTGAGCTTCGCGCAATCTGGGCTTTAGGAAACGAATATTTGCAATCATCGGCACCATGGTCTGTATATAAAGAGGATGAAGGCAAAGCCGCTGCGCAAATTAGACTAGCGCTTAACTTAATTCGAATTTATGCGATTTTATCTCAACCATTTATTCCGACTACATCAGAAAAACTTATGTTGGCCATGGACTGTGATGACTGGAGCTGGCCCGAAAATGTACTTGAGGCCGCCAATACTTTAATCGCAGGTTCTAAATTTACAGTTCCAGAGGTGTTGTTCCAAAAAATAAGTGATGAGGAGTGCGAAAACTGGCGCTCTCAATTTTCGGGGACTCGCTGAGAAGGAGATTAAATTATCTTATTTTGTGCCCACGGCAGGTATAATTCTATTATTAGGGTCTTCAGCTTTATGATCTTAATATTACTGATAATTTCTACTTTTATTCCGCAAGCAAAAGCTCTCGAATATTCCGTGCTTACCGGCATAATCTCCCACGTCAGAGACGGCGATACGATTGAGGTGGGGAATATCCCTGTCCGTATAGCGGCATTAGACTGCCCCGAAAATGATACAGCAGAAGGCCAGCGTGCTTCTAAATTTGCCTCGCAATTTAAGAATTCAAAGGTGATCTGTGAGTTAACTGGTGCAATGAGTTACAAAAGATTGGTGGGGTATTGTCGGATCAAGGAAACAGATTTTGCGACTACTATGATAAACAATACTAGCTGCAAAATATGGCCAAAATATGATGTATGGGGAAGGTATAGTGAATAACCTACAACCAAAAAATTAATATGCTTTTAAGCGAGTGATGGAAGCCAAAGAACAATCGGCGGGAAAGCTATCAAAATAGCTATAGTAAAAGCATCAGCTATGAAAAAAGGTGTGACGCCTTTAAATACATCTTGAACACTTAAATCATCACGCACTCCAGCAACAACAAAGCAATTCAATCCAATTGGTGGGGTGATCAAACAAAATTCGGCCATTTTCACCACCAGAATTCCAAACCATATTGCACACATCGGCCCAGACATTCCAAAAGCACTATCAGTTGCGGAAACGTACTCGCCACCATTTAAGGCCATTACCGCAGGATAAACTACAGGCAAGGTTAGTAGCAACATTCCAATAGCATCCATAAACATGCCAAGGATGGCGTAGCCGAGCAATATAAAGATTAGTATTAAAATTGGTGACATTTCCAAAGACGTAATCCACGTAGAAAATGCATCGGGCAACTCCGCAAAACCCAGAAATCTTACATATATCAATACACCCCATATTATGGTAAAAATCATTATGGTTAATTTTGCCGTTTCTAGCAAAGCCTCTTTAAGTTGCTTCAACCGCATTCCTCTGTACAAAGCCATTATAAAGACAATGAACGCTCCTATCGCCCCACCCTCCGTCGGTGTCCCCCAGGCGTCTCCAAATGGATTATAAACAAAGAAAATAATAATGATGACGACAGCTACAATTGGGAAGGCTGGAGGTAAGCTTTCAATTCGTTCTTTCCAAGTAAAACCACTCACAGGAGGTCCAATATTTTTAAAAAAAACAGCCATCGACACAATTAAAGCACCATAGACAACAGCTGAAAATGCACCTGGAATAAACCCGGCTAGTAATAATTTTCCCACATCTTGTTCAACAATTATTGCATAAATAACAAGAATTGCAGACGGTGGGATTAATGAGGCCAGCGTACCGCCCGCAGCCACTACACCAGCCGCGAATTGCTTATTATAACCTATTTTGAGCATTTCAGGGATGGCAATTCTAGCGAATACAGCAGCCGTTGCAACTGATGCTCCAGAAACAGCCGCGAAACCTGCAGTCGCAAAAACCGTTGATACCGCCAAGCCTCCCGGCACCCAGGCAATCCAACGCTTAGCCGCCTCAAACAGGGCAGTTGTCAATTTTGCATAGTAAGCCAAATAGCCAATCAGAATAAATACAGGGATCAAACTAAGTACTTGTGCACTTACTTTGGAGTGTGGAGTCAGCCCAGCAATTTTGACGCTGATTTGCAGTGCCTTCGCGAACCTATCTAGGTCATAATCAAACCCGTTCCAACGTAGCCAAACAAGTCCCAAAAAGCCTGCTAGACCAGCAGCAAAAGCTACTCGCATCCCTGCGAATACGAGAGCCAGCATTCCGCCGCTCACCCATAGACCTATTGTAATATTTTCCATTACTTCGCTCTATCAATAGCGTCTGTTTCCAGCCTTGCCTGTTCCGTGGCGTTCAGGACAAGTGGTACAGCCGCCGGCTTCTCTAAACCCAAGAAAAGAGCGCGTGAATATCCAATTCCTTGCAATATAAGACGTAAAGCTAATACTGAAAAAGCAAACGGAACAACCAGTTTTGATGGCCAAATTGGTATCCCAATATCAATTGAGCTATCCCGACTGCAAAATGGGCGTGCGCAATCAAAAGATCGATCGAAGTGTAACCAAGCACCCCATGTAAGAGACGTAATCAATATAAATATTAATATCACCGATATCAGTTCAAACATCCATAACGAACGTCCCTTTAACAATGATACGAAAAGATCCATTCGGATATGGCTACCGTCTCTTTGAACATAAGAAACACCCATGATTGCAATTATAGGCATAGCAGCTTCTATATAGTCGACATAACCCGACAGCGGTGAATTAAAAAATTTTCGTCCGGTAACAGAATATGCAGCTAGAAACATAAGAGAAAAAATTGCCAAGCCGCTTATTAAAGCACAAGCTCTCTCTATTTTTAGAAGGCCTAAATCCAAGCGACTCAATAGACTTGAGTCTTCAATTACAGATACTTGGCCACCCATAAATTACTCCCGGAGCTAATCGGTTGGGCCGGTGTGAGCCAGCCCAACTTTAAGTTTGGAATTAATTTGACGCTTTAGCTTTTGCTAAGGTGCTCATAACTAAATCGTAAAGCTCCTGTCCAGGAATACCTTGGGCTTCCATATCAGCGATCCAAGCATCCCGAATAGGGTCTGCCGCTTTTGCCCTGAACTCCTGTATAACAGAGTCACTTATTTCAACTTTTTTCACACCCTTTTCACTAAGAACAGTATCCCACTTAGCCAATAACTTGCCGTAGTTATCAAGGTAGTGATCAAGCGCTTCCTCAATAGATCCGTCAAGCGCTTCCCGATGATCAGCAGAAAGTCCTTCATACGCATCAATGTTAACTACAACCGGACAATTCACAGTTCCAGGATTGAGGTTTGCAGTCCACCAATCCGCTTGATTTATTGTTCCAAAAGACAGGTGTGCATGCTGAGCAAACGCAACTGTATCAACGACACCCGACTCCATAGCTTGATATGCTTCTGTAGCCGTAACCGATGTTGGAACTGCACCTACAGACTTAAATGCTTGACCTAGTCCGCCAGTAGCGCGCACTCGCATGCCATTAAAGTCTTCCAGCGTATCTCTCGGCTCTCCGGTGCCGACGAGATTATACTGAGGCATAGGTGATGTCATGAGCAGTTTTGCATTCCACTGTGCCATTTCTTCCGTGGCAGCGGGATGAGCATAAACAGCGCTCGACACCGCAACTTCCTGTTCAAGCGTTTCAACACCCAAAAATGGAAGTTCTAAGACTGTTACAACCCTATTTTTATCTCTGTGATAACCCGCACAAAATTGTGCCATTTCGAATGCGCCAATGCTTATTCCATCCAAATTTTCCCTATTTTTTGACAATCCACCATAAGAAACATTCATAGTGAATTCTCCGCCAGTCTTTGCGCTTACTAGCTCGGCTAACTTTTCAACATGCTCGGTAAAGGCCCTACGTTTGCCCCAAACGGATACATTCCATTCTTCTGCAAAAGTTTCTGTAGCGAAACCAACAGATACTGCAACAAGGCTGACTTTCGTTAAAAGTTTCATTAGATACTCCCAATTCTCTCTGTTTTATATAACTTGCTGTATCCGCCCTCAAAACTAAAAATCTTGGAAAAGCTCAAAAATAAACGAGAGCTATGTAATTAGCCAATAAAGCGAATAACTAAAATTTCTAAGATTATACATAAATATTCTTTTTAAGCGCTCAGACAAGTATTTATAACATAAGCATGATGATTGTTATCTAGAAATTTATTACCGATGTATTTTGCAGCAACTGCTAATTAAGGCGGCCGTAAAAGGTTTTTCTTGCGCTTTCTGAAAGTGCTATCCCCGGCTGTGAATTATAAGCGAGGACAACAAGAATTCTGCCTTGCTCACCAATTGAAGGTGTCACTCGATGTATTGAATTACGACCGCGAAAAAGTACTAATGTTCCAGGCTCCATAATTAAGGTCTCAGGTTTTACAGAACCGTTTAGCAACTCTGCCACACCATCAAAATTCATTTCGTTTTTTTCAGCATTGCGGAAATTTTTTATGTATTCAAATTTTCCACCCTCAAGAGGACTTTGTAATAGCAAAGTAATGGCAAACTCTGAGTTATCAAAGTGCCAATTTAACTCCTGACCTTCACCCGCATAATGCACGTTGATCGATGAAAGTGGATCTTCGTATGGGTATAATTTTTTTTCACCGACTATTTTTGCTACAAAATTTTTAAACCCTGAGTAGTTGTATAGTTTTTTGAGTTTTGAATTGGATGGGATTTGATCCATACAAATACAACCCTTCGAAGAAACCAATTGCTTATTAAACACATGGTCTGGTGGAAGACGAGTGTCTACGGGGGTTAAGTAAACATTGTGAGTTGAATTAGTGAAAAAAGCCTCAGATGCCGCAAGCTCAGCCTCAATAATCAATTCTTTCAGTGCTTTATTTTTCAGGAAATTTGGAAGAGTAAGTACTCCATTTATATCAAGTTTCCTTTTGTATTCTTTTATTAATTCTAAATCTAATAAATCGTATATCTTAGCATTTATAATGTTACTTAAGGTAGGTTTCGCGGCCATTTTGGCAGACCTCAATAGTTTTCATAAATATTATATCTTTGGCAAGAGCACATTGGAAAGCACTCATATTCTCTCTTTCGCGGACCAAACAATCATCCTCGTTTAACAAAGCACTTTAACGGCAAACTTATTCCAACGCACTACAAATATTTTAACTCACAAGGTCACAAATAATGAAGTCATAAATTTATTCTTGACTAATTTACTCAGACATATATAAATCCTGACAAATATTGTAAGTTAATTTTAAAAAGGTACTTATTATGAAATATTTCCTCTTTCTTAAAATCCTAATGGCAATGCTTCTTGGAAGTAGTGTTTCTGCTTCAGAACTAAATATTTACTCATACCGCCAGCCATTTTTAATCGAACCACTTACAAGTGCATTTTCAGATCAAACAGGAATTAAAGTTAATATCGTTCACTTAAAGAAAGGAATGATTGAACGAATGAAGGCAGAAGGTAAACGGAGCCCTGCAGATATCGTTCTAACAGTAGATATTTCACGGCTTTCAGCCCTTGTAGATGCTGAACTAACGCAAAGCGTCGACAGCACGATACTCGATAGCAACATACCTGAAAAATACAGAGATCCAAATGGCCTTTGGTTTGGCTTAACCACACGCGCAAGAATAATATATGCAAGTAAAGAAAGAATAAAAAATGGTGAGGTCGGAACTTATGAACAATTAGCAGATCCTAAATTGAGAGGTAAGATCTGCACTCGCTCAGGCCTAAACGCCTACAACCTGGCCTTGACCTCAGCAATTCTTCATCATCATGGTGAAGAATTCGCTATAAATTGGTTGAACGGTTTGAAAGGTAATCTTGCCAGAAAACCTCAGGGGAATGATCGGGCTCAGGTTAAAGCCATATGGGCGGGTGAATGCGATATATCAATTGGGAACACGTACTATATGGGCAAAATGCTTGAAGATTCAGAACAAGCAGAATGGGCGAATAGCGTTAGAATAATATTCCCAAAATTCGAAAATGGAGGCACCCATGTCAATGTATCAGGCATAGGGATGGCAAAATTTTCTCCTAACCCAGAAAATGCTTTAAAGTTTATGGAGTTCTTGAGTTCTGCAAATGCACAGGAAATTTATGCGACTGCTAACTTTGAATACCCAATAGCTCCAGGTACGCAAGCTGATAAATTAGTCAAGAGTTGGGGCAGTTTTGAAGCAGATGACGTGAACCTAATGACAATTGCGAAATTACGTAAAAGAGCATTAGAGCTCACTGAAATTGTCGACTTTGACGGATAATTACAAAAATTTAATGGCTTAGACATTACTCGTCTAAGTCATTAACAGTACCGCCATCAGAAAACAAAGTTCTGTTAAAAATGCGGTGGCCCCTAAAATGTCACCTGTAATACCACCAAGGTAGAATTTTGAACGAAAGCCACACCAAAGCGCAACAATAAAACTAAGAAATATAGCAATTACAATTTGTGATAGTGAGAAAATAAGGAAACACGGGAAAACCCAAATCAAAAGGCAGAAAAGTTGGCGAGCATCATTTCCAAGGAAAGAAACCGTTTCGGGACCAGCAAATTCTGATACTGGAAAAATTCTTCGGTTTATCATGATAAAACCTTTGCCAGCCGCCAAGCCTGCCCCCATCACCAGAAATAGCGAAAAGCCTTCTTGGACGAGGCTGTAAAGAACTAAAATCCTAATAATTATCGCTAAGCATAATGCAGATACGCCATATGTACCCAAGCGGCTATCGTGAATTATCGAACTTATTCTTTCACCATTACCGCCGGCTCCAAAACCATCAGCCATATCTGCTAGCCCATCTTCGTGATACGCGCCACTCAGGTAAACACATAAAGCGGTAGCAATCGTGCAACTAAGGAGTACCGGTAGGTCTAAAAAAATCAAAATTTGCCCAACCCCACCGGACACGAAACCTAGTAACCACCCCGCTAGTGGGAAGGCCCAGCTAGCCCTCTTTAAGTCAGGCGGCTCATCTGAAAAATACGGCCAATAAATTTTAATTCTTGTAAATTGCATCAATACAGCAAAGAAATCCGCAATAATTTTATGTCGATAAAAACGTCTCAAAATAACTCTCAGAATTATATTCGTAACTCTTTCATTTCTATATTAGTTACAGTTCCTATTTAGGTAATTTATAACGAGACTATCAATCAAAAAAACAAGTTCGGTTGCCGACAAATTGTCTACCTGAAAACTAAGTGCAGATTTACCCACCAACCTAGAAATAACAGCTCGGATAGTTCCTGAATGGGCAACGACTACATTACAATCTTGCGTCGATGTTTGAGCCAATATCTTATCGATAGCAAAATTGACACGAACGGCCATGTCTGCAAAACTTTCGCCGTTGGGCGGATAAAAATCAAATAATTGATCTGTGCTCAACTTTCCGATATCCGGTATTTCTGAAAATATAGTACCCTCCCAATCACCAAAATCTTGCTCTCGAAATTCATCAATCTGATTGCAATTAATACCGGGAAACAAGCTCTCGCAAGTAGTCAAACACCTTTTTGCTGGACTCGTGTAGAGATTAAATTTTGGCGGCAAAAGGTTCCGGGTCGCTGCAATTTGCGCTTCATTCGGTGGATGAGCCTCAATATCTCTTGAACCATAAAAACGACCATCCGAAATTACTTCAGCATGTCGAACAAAAATAAATTTTTTCCCAATTATATTTGTCATGCCGTTTTCTGTTAAATCTTTTTATTTTTTATGTTTATTTAATTTTTATGACTATTTCATTTTATACAGGCGGCGCAAGGTCAGGCAAATCCTTATCAGCTGAAAAGCGAACATTATGCTATGGTTCCAAAGCTGTATATATTGCTACTAGCGAAATACTAGACGATGAGATGGCTCAAAGAATTGAGAACCATATCGAGAGAAGGGGCAGCAATTGGCAAACCTTGGAAATCCCATTAGACTTGACGGGAGCAATTCATAGCTTAGATGGCACCAAACCAGTTTTAATCGATTGCTTAACACTATGGCTTTCAAACCATCTACTTGCAAAAAGCGACTTAAACAAAGAGATTTGTAATTTTGCAGACGCGTTGGAAATTTCCAAGACAGATATTGTTATTGTAAGTAATGAAGTTGGATCCGGAATAGTTCCAGATAACAAACTTGCGAGGCAATTCCAAGATGCAGCAGGATTTATGAACCAAAAAGTTGCATCAGTATCCGATGAAGTATATTTTATGGTAGCCGGAATCGAAACGAGAATTAAGTGAAGGCTTTTTTGGATTTACTTGATAATGCTCAATTTGGAGCAAAAGACTTTTTAGGTACTGATAAAACATCCAAAACATATTCACTTCGTAAGTATCAATTTGGCTGATTTGGTTATTCGTAAGGTGTAATGTTTATCAGCGAAAGTGATTGTAGCCAATTTTCCGCCCTTTGTTAAATCTAATGCAACGTGCTTCGGAATACCTTCTTTTTTTCTCTGTCAGACTTAAGTTCTTGCACAACCTTAATATCCATAATTTCCCTCATTCTCTATCCAAAATTTGGTTTATTATTCACTTAAAGCAAAATTATATGATTAGACAATTAATCAGCAATTTTGTAATTAGCCTGGACTAAATGTAATTTTTTAACTTCTGCCATCTCACTAGTTCGCTTCACCAAATTTTTCATTCAATACGTAAACTAGCTTGCAAAGTCTCATGCTGGCTGCCTGAATTGTGATCTAATTTGAGTGCAAAGTCAATCCTGAGTATTTTTATCAGGATTTATAAGCTTATTTTCAATTTGTAATTGATTAAATTTAAAAACATAATAAGTCTTTGTTAAATTGGGCGATTACGATATGCCTCTCCCGCCCTTACTAAGTTTAATTGGATATTTAAATGAAGAAACTTGATGACTTCGGATTTGGTACTCAAATCCGCAAATCCCCTTTTTTTGATGCTACAATAGAATGGGGTGCTACGGGCTTTTCTGTATATAATCACATGTATATACCACGAGACTTTGGAGATCCTGAACAAAATTTCTGGAACCTAGTTAATGAAGCGATACTCTGCGATGTATCTGTAGAGCGGCAGGTAGAAATTTCTGGGCCTGACGCCGCAAGATTTGTGCAATTTTTGACACCAAGGGATCTATCCCAAATGAAAGTTGGTCAGTGCAAATATATACTGATAACAAATCAAGACGGTGGACTTCTTAACGATCCAGTTCTTCTGAAATTAGCGGATGATCGTTTTTGGATTTCTTTAGCGGATAGTGACATTTTGTTATGGGCACAGGGTGTAGCTGTAAACACAGACTATGATGTAAATATTTTTGAGCCAGATGCTTCACCACTACAATTGCAGGGCCCAAAGTCTCGGGATATTATGGTTAAGTTGTTCGGGGAGAGCATCTTAGATCTCAAATACTATTGGCATCGAGAATATAAATGGAACGGTATTTCTTTGATTGTATCTCGCACCGGCTGGTCTAGCGAACTTGGGTATGAGATCTTTCTCACAGATCACACAATGGGGAATGAACTTTGGAACCATATAATGTTAATTGGAGAACCCTTGGGGCTTAAACCAGGTCATACATCATCAATCAGGCGCATCGAAGGCGCCATGTTGTCTTATCATGCCGATGCTGACATTAGCACCAACCCTTTCGAGCTAGGACTCGATCGGCTTGTAAATATAGATTCATCTCAAGATTTTATTGGGAAAAAGGCACTTGTTAAAATCAGAACTGAAGGCGTGGACAAAACTCAGGTTGGTTTAGTAATTGAGTGCGATCCTCTTGGTGGCCCCAATACTAAGTTTTGGCCGGTTAAAAAAGGGGAACAAAAAGTGGGGAAAGTAACATCAGCAGTCTACTCCCCAAGGCTTAAAAAAAATATAGCACTTGCGATGCTTTCCGTTAAATCCCTCGATAAAAGTACAAAGTTCCAGGTCGATACATCACAGGGATCATTTCCAGCTCATATCGTTGATTTGCCATTCTATGATCCAAATAAAAGGATTACCAAAAGCTAAGGTGCCTGAGTTATAGTAATAAAGTTTAATGGATTACATTGTTTCTTCTGACGATTGAAGAGCTTCTTCTAAACTATCTGCGAGCAAGTCTGTTAGCTCATTTATCTCTGCTTCATTAATAATATACGGGGGCGCTAATAATATATGATCTCCTATTTTCCCATCAACCGTACCCGACATGGGATAACATAATAGTCCCCTCTGCTTTGCAATAGCCTTAATCTTTCTTGCTATAAAATAGGAGGAAGAAAACGGCTCTTTAGTTTCCCTCTCTTCCACAATTTCTATACCATAAAATAACCCTCTACCGCGAATATCTCCAACATGGGTATGTTGACCAAATTTAGTATCCAAAGCATGTTTAAATTGATGTCCCATAACATTTACGTTTTCTAAAATATTATCGTCTAGCAGAACATCCAAAACGGCATTTGCCGCCGC
>Ga0213865_10001097_pt1 | contig 17882 bp, 9 predicted proteins | sample PICome_6_FD_160100 | JGI IMG/M metagenome (GOLD analysis project Ga0213865, IMG submission 160100) | Coastal seawater microbial communities near Pivers Island, North Carolina, United States - PICO282 | ecosystem: Environmental > Aquatic > Marine > Coastal | place: USA: North Carolina | collected...
CAACGAACATAATCTCCATAATCATGATTACCTAAAATTGAAAATATACCATCTTTAGCTTCTAATTTAGAAAAGGTAGATTTCCATGGGTTAATTTCAGAAGTCCTACTATTTACCAAATCCCCAGTAAACATGATAACATCTGATTTTTGATCATTGATTAATTTAACACCATATTCAACTTTCTCTTTATTGTCAAAACTACCTGAGTGAATATCACTTATTTGAGATATTTTATAACCATTAAATTCTTCGGGAAGATCATCATAGAAAAGTGTATATTTTAATACTTTATAATTATATTTCCCTTTTGTAATACCATAAAGAATTGACAAAAAGGGAATTGCTGCGGTTCCAAGTGCAATCTGACTAATAAATTTTCTTCGCCCATTAAAAAAAGAACGGTCAATTGAATTATTTTTTGAAATATAAGTATTAAAAAAACCTTCAAAAAATCGAAAAATATCTTCACCAAACATGAACGATATCAAAATTAATTTTGGAATAAAAACAAGTACTAGTAATGCAAACGCAAAATAAAATCCTGAATTAATGCCTGCAGAGCGATCAAAATTCAATGATTGATAAATTATATTTCCTATAGAAAAAAGAGAAATAATAAAATATATTAACGCAACTAGAGAATTTTTTGTTAATGTTCTAAGGCTTTGAAAGGCATAAAAATCAAAAACTAAAAAAATAATAATAAAAATTATCAGGCGAATCACTTAAAAAAATTTAGTGCGAAAATAAGATAAAACTTTAGTTTTTTAATTAAGTCAAAAGTTTTTAACTATACTTTTAGAATTCTTTAATTTTAGTATATTACATATCAAATATTTTAGCCATTTTTTAAAGTAATCTTTTTTTAATTTTTACTAGGCTGTATTACTTCAATAAATATGAATACAAACAAAAATCAATCTGCATTAACCACATTAGTAACAGTGTTTTTTTTCTGGGGATTTATTGCTGCATCAAATGGGGTCTTTATTCCATTTTGTAAAACTTATTTTAGCATAGATCAATTTCAATCACAATTAGTTGACTTTGCTTTTTATGGAGCTTACTACCTAGGAGCTCTTTTATTATTTGTAATTTCAAGTTCATTGAAAAAAGACATTCTAAACTCCTGGGGGTACAAAACTGGAATTGTATATGGTCTATTAATTTCTGCTTTGGGAGCACTACTCATGTTTCCATTTATTGATGGCGCAAAACAAGGAGATACTCCTGTTTTTTACCTAGTGCTACTTGCTCTTTTTATTGTTGGTCTAGGGTTTTCATTACAACAAACTGCAGCAAATCCCTTTGTAATTTCATTAGGAGAAGAAAAAAGTGGGTCACAACGCCTTAATCTTGCTGGTGGAGTAAATTCTTTTGGAACTACAATTGGTCCAATAGTTATCGCACTGATTATTTTTGGGTCTTCTCCATTGTCAGGAGATGAATTAAACGAAATGATCATAAACAATGAGATAAAATTAACAACAATACAATTTTTATATATTGGTGTTGGTTTATTGTTTCTTGCAGCTTCTGCCTTGTTTTATTTCTCAAAAAAATTACCTAATTCTAAAACAAACGAATTATTTGAGCCAGCAAATAAGGCTAAAAACATACTGATCTTATTAACTATTATAATTGCAATTTGCTTTGGGCTAATATTTAGCACTTATACAACTTCAAATAATATATCGTCATCTGTTGAAACTAATCGATTGTCATTATTAATTATTGCACTAATAGCAGTAATAGGATGTATTTTTTATGCAAACTCAAAGGCCTCAAAAAACTCTAAAGGATGGGGTGCAATGAAATATCCACAACTAGTTTTGGGGATGTTAGCAATATTTACTTATGTAGGAGTTGAAGTAACTATCCAAAGTAATTTGGGTGAGCTTCTAAAATCAGTTTCCGATAAAGTTAAAAACTTGAATCCTTTAGGTCTCGAGGTTATGAATGATGCAGAAATAGCACCATTTATTTCACTCTATTGGGGAGGCCTTATGATAGGCAGGTGGGTTGGAGCTATCACTGTATTCAATCCGAGTAAAGGTTTAAAAAAATGGCTTCTCATTATTGTACCATATATTGCCTTTGGGGTTATTTTACTAGTTAACTATGGGAAATATACTAGCTTTGAAATCTTACTTTTTAGTATTTGCATTGCTACACAAGTTGGTGGATTTCTCATAGCTAAAGACAAACCAATAAGGACTTTAAAAATATTTAGTTCCCTTGGTATAATAGGAATGATAATAGGGGTTTTCACTTCTGGCAACTTAGCATTATATGCTTTACTTTCTGGTGGCTTATTTTGTTCAATTATGTGGCCATGTATATTTACTTTAAGCCTTACAGGTCTTGGAAAATATACAGCTCAAGGTTCAGCATTTTTGATAATGATGATTTTGGGTGGAGCTATAATACCACCTTTGCAAGGTAAATTAGCTGATATTTTTAGCATACAATCCTCATATTGGATTGCTGTGGTTTGCTTTGTGTATTTACTTTTCTATAGTTACAAAACAAAAACAACATTAATTAAACAAGGTCTTAATACAGATTAATAAATTGTATTAAAAGTTAAATATTTATGTCAAAACAAAAACGTTTGTTCCTTTTAGATGCTTATGCTCTGATATTTAGAGGATATTATGCATTTATTAAAAACCCTAGGATTAATTCAAAAGGGTTAGATACGTCTGCTATTTTGGGTTTTACAAATTCTCTTTTAGATGTAATTAAAAGAGAAAGACCAGATCATATTGCAGTTTGTTTTGATAAAGGCGGAAGCACTGATCGTATTGAAATCTTTCCTGAGTATAAAGCTAATCGAGATGAAACTCCTGAGGGGATAAAAATTGCTGTTCCATATATCTATAGGCTTTTGGATGCAATGAATATTCCAGTAATATTTAAAGAAGGTTACGAAGCAGATGACATCATAGGAACTTTAGCTAAAAAAGCTGAAAAAAAGGGTTTTCAAACATTCATGGTTACCCCAGATAAAGATTTTGCTCAACTTGTTAGTGATAATATTTTCATGTATCGCCCAATGTTTGGAGGAGGATATGAAACATGGGGGATAAAAGAAGTCAAAGAAAAATTTGAAGTTAATGATCCTAAACAAGTCATAGACTTTCTGGGGATGAAAGGGGATGCTGTAGATAATATCCCTGGCCTACCAGGTGTGGGTGATAAAACTGCCAAAAAGTTCATAAATCTATATGGAAGTATGGAAGGACTAATTGCAAATACCCATGAGCTTAAAGGAAAGATGAAAGAAAAGGTAGAGGCTAATGCCGAACTTGGCCTTCTTTCTAAAAAACTTGCTACAATTCTGCTAGATGTACCTGTTGAGTTCGATATTAAAAATTTCGAACTAAATGAACCTGATTATGACAATATTAATGCTATTTTTCAAGAATTGGAATTTAGGAGGCTAGCTGAAAATTTTAAAAAAACTTTCAATTCTCTTTCAAAAAGCGAAAATTTGGAGAAGATTGAAAAAAAAGAAAATGATACCAAAGTTAAAAAACCGACAGTTGCTGGTGGTGGTCAATTTTCCCTTTTTGATGATCCGCAAGAGCCAATACAATCTAATATTACAATTAAAAGGGCCAACATTAATTCAGTATCACACTTTTATCAATTTGTTGAAACAGATCTTGCTTTTGAAATATTTTTAGAACATTTAAGCAGACAAAAATCTGTGTGTTTTGATACAGAGACTACAAGTTTAAACCCATTAAGGGCTAAAATAGTCGGAATTGCATTTTCATGGGAATCCCATAAAGGGTTTTATATTCCTTTCCCAGAAAATGATCTAAAATCTAAACATATTATAGAAAAACTTAGACCTTTTTTTGAAAATTCATCAGTTGAAAAAATTGGTCAAAATTTAAAATATGATATTAAGGTTTTGAACCAGTATAAAATAGCTGTTAAAGGCCCATTGTTTGATACCATGATTGCCCATTATATAATAAATCCTGATATGCGACATAACATGTCTGTATTAGCTGAGAATTATTTGAATTATGAGGTAATTCCAATTGAAAATTTGATTGGTAAAAAAGGGAAAAATCAAAAATCAATGCGTGAGGTTGATTTGAAAGAAGTTACAGAATATGCTGTTGAAGATGCTGATATAACTTTTCAGTTAGCGAAACTTTTCAAAAAGGAAATGACGGAAGCAAATATGATTGAACTATTTAATTCCATTGAAATTCCCTTAATTAATGTTCTTGCTTCAATGGAATCTGAAGGGGTTTGTCTAGATGTTGAATTTTTAAAAACTTTGTCTATTGATTTAAATAATGATATTAAAAATTTAGAAAGAAAAATTTATGATCAAGCTGGAGAAGTTTTTAATATCTCATCTCCAAAACAACTGGGGACCATTTTATTTGAAAAACTAAAGCTTGTTGATAAACCCAAAAAAACAAAGACTGGTCAGTATAGTACAGCGGAGGATATTCTATCAACATTAGCAAAAGATCATGAAATAATAAAAAATATTCTTGAATACAGAGCTCTAGCAAAGTTGAAAAGCACATATGTAGATGCGTTGCCAGAGCAAGTCCTTGAGTCAACTGGACATATTCATACACAATACTTGCAAGCAGTTGCTGCTACGGGGCGACTAAGTAGTATTAATCCTAATTTACAAAATATACCAATTCGAACAGATCGTGGTAAACAAGTTAGAAAAGCATTTATTCCTAGAAACAATGACTATGTTTTGTTAGCTGCTGATTACTCTCAAATTGAATTACGTGTAATTGCTGCCTTAAGTAAGGAAGAGACTATGATTGAAGCATTTAAAAATGGGGAAGATATTCATTCATCTACTGCTGCAAAAGTTTTCAATGTTGAAATTTCAGAGGTAACAAGAGAACAAAGAAGTAATGCAAAGACTGTAAACTTTGGAATTATTTATGGTGTTTCGGCATTTGGATTAAGTAATCAAACAGAATTGAACAGATCACAATCAAAAGAATTGATTGAAACTTATTACAAAACTTATCCAAAACTGAGGGCTTTTATAGCTGATCAGGTTGATTTCGCAAGAGAGAATGGATATGTTAAAACAATATCTGGCCGTAGACGTTACTTAAAGGATATTAATTCTCAAAATGCCATAGTAAGAGGCGCAGCAGAGCGAAATGCGGTAAATGCTCCTATTCAAGGAAGCGCAGCAGATATAATTAAAATTGCAATGATTAATATTCACAAGAAGCTAAAAAATAATAACTACAAAACAAAAATGCTATTGCAAGTTCACGATGAACTTGTATTTGATGTTTTTAAACCAGAGCTGGAAAAAATTAAATCATTGGTTAAATCTGAAATGGAAAATGCTTACGAAATGTCGATTCCCCTAGAAGTAGAAATTGATACAGGAAAAAACTGGCTTGAAGCGCACTAAAGATCTAATGCTTTCTTTACATCATTATCCATCAATATTTCATGAGGGCTTTCTAAAGCTTCTTTTATGGCAACTAAAAATCCTACAGATTCTTTTCCATCAATTATTCTGTGATCATAAGATAAAGCTACATACATCATTGGACGAACCTCAACTTTTCCATTGACGGCGACTGGGCGCTCTATAATATTATGCATGCCAAGAATTCCACTTTGAGGTGGATTTATTATCGGCGTTGATAACATACTGCCAAATACTCCTCCGTTTGAAATAGTAAAGGTTCCACCAGTCATTTCATCAACTGTAATTTGACCTTCTCTTGCTCTAATAGCTAGACGCTTGACTTCGGATTCAATACCTAGAAAAGATAATTTTTCAGCATTTCTGATAACAGGAACCATTAAGCCCTTAGGCCCTGAAACAGCAATACTTATATCACAAAAATCATAAGAAATCATCTCTTTACCGTCAATCATTGAATTTACAGCAGGAAAAAGCCTAAGAGCGCGGACAACAGAAAGGGTGAAAAAACTCATGAATCCTAAACTAACCCCATGTTTTTCCTTGAAAGATTCTTTATACTTTTTTCTCAATTCAAAAATTGGAGACATATCAACCTCATTAAAAGTAGTAAGCATTGCTGTCTCATTTTTAGCAGAAACTAATCGCTCAGCAACTTTTCTTCGAAGCATTGAAAGCTTTGTACGAGTAACTCCTCTATCCTTAGTTTCTACTTTTTTACCCATTGATGGTACTGCTTTTATTGCATCATCTTTTGTTATTCGACCATCTTTTCCAGTTCCAATAACATCAGAGCTAATCAAATTCTTTTCAGCTAATATTTTTTTTGCAGCAGGGCTAGCGGTTCCAGAAGCATATGTTGATTCTGAAGGCTTACTAATTTTCGCCTCATTTTTTAAAACTTTCTTAGAGTCAGAAGCACTTGAGTCTGAGTTGTCTTTAGGCTTAGCTGCACTTGTATCAATTAAACAGACAACTGATCCAACATCTACAGCATCACCTTCACTAGCTTTAAGGGTTATTGTTCCACTTTCTTCAGCTGGCAACTCTAAAGTTGCTTTGTCACTGTCGACTTCAGCAATAGCTTGATCTTTTTCAACATAATCTCCGTCTTGTACCAACCACTCTGCTATTTCAACTTCAGTAATTGATTCTCCAGGCGAAGGCACTTTCATTTCTAAAATCATGACATCTAACTTTTCAGTAATTCAAAGTTAATATTATATTCAATGGTCCCCAATATTTTCATAATTATTTTAAACTTAAGAATTTTGTGAACTGTGTTAATTATTTACGCCTTTGGTTATCTTTTGTTTTGTCAAATACAAAGTCAATAATTTCTTTGTGTCTTCGCTTTGATCTTGTAGCACTACCAGCGGCAGGAGCACTATAACTTCTTCTAGATGCAATGCGCCAATTTTTAATATCCTCTAAGTGTAATAGCAAATGTCCCAAAGCACCCATGTTACGTGGCTCTTCTTGAGCCCAAACAATATCATCAACATTGATGTATTTTAATAGAACATTATTAATATCATTTTTTGGTAAAGGAAATAACTGCTCAATTCTAACTAAAGCGACGTCGTCTCTAGATAAATTTTCCTTTGCTTCCAATAAATCGTAATAAAACTTACCCGTCACAAAAACTAGGGTTTTAGTTTTCTTAGTATTAGCATTTTGATCATCAATTAAAGGCTGGAAACAACCATCAGAGAAGTCTTCAACTTTTGATATGACTTTTGGGTGTCTAAGTAAACTTTTTGGAGTAAATACTATTAATGGTTTTCTGTAATTAGCTTTTAATTGTCGTCTTAAAATATGAAACATATTTGCTGGAGTTGAGCAATCTGCAACAAACATATTATTCTTAGCGCAGAGTTGTAAATACCTCTCCATTCTACCAGAGGAATGTTCAGCTCCTTGTCCTTCATAACCATGTGGTAAAAGCATTACTATCCCATTTGGAGTTTTCCATTTATTTTCTCCACTTGAAATATACTGGTCAATCATAATTTGAGCGCCATTGCTGAAATCTCCAAATTGAGCCTCCCATATGGTTAAAGTTTTGGGGCTTGCCATAGCATAGCCATAATCAAATCCTACAACTCCATATTCAGAAAGCAATGAGTTAAATATGTAAAACTTACCTTGAGAATCACTTATATTATTGAGTAATAAAATCTCTTCTTCACTATCCTCAACTTTTATAACTGCATGTCGATGAGAAAAAGTACCTCTTTCAACATCCTGTCCAGAAATTCTTACGTCGAAGCCCTCTTCTAATAATGAACCATAAGCTAAATGTTCTGCCATTGCCCAATCTAGCTTATCCTGATCAAACATTACTTTTCTAGATTGAACAAGACGTTCTATTTTTTTAATAAATTTCTTTTCTTCTGGTAATGAAGAAATAACATTAGCTATTTGATTTAATTTTTCAATGGGATATGATGTATCAACTGGCTCTAACATTACTTCAGCTTTTGCTCTTTTAAACTCTAGCCAATCTTTCTGCATGAAAGGCGTTATAACAGTCTTATCTTGTTTTCTAGAGCTTTTCAACTCAGATTCTAGACTGTTCTTGTAATCTTTTTCTAAAGCCCTTATGTAATCTTCATCAATTATCCCTTGATTAATTAACAGCTCGGCATAAATATCCCTTGGATTTTTATGCTTAGAAATTGCCTTATATAATTTTGGCTGAGTGAAACGGGGCTCATCACCTTCATTGTGCCCATATTTTCTATAACCTAGTAAATCAATAAAAACATCTCTTTTAAATTCCATTCTAAAATCTAATGCAAAACGACAGGCATGTACCACAGCTTCTACATCATCTGCATTAACATGTAAAACTGGTGATAATGTCACCTTACCTACATCAGTACAATAAGTACTTGAACGACCATCTAAATAATTAGTTGTAAAACCAATTTGATTGTTTACAACAATGTGAATTGTACCATTAGTTTTATATCCGTCAAGCTTCGCCATCTGTACAACTTCATATATCAACCCTTGCCCAGCAATTGCTGCATCACCGTGTACAACTATTGGTAAAACTTTACTAAAATCCTCAGAGTAATATTGATCTTGCTTTGCACGAGTAATCCCTTCAACTACTGACCCTACAGTTTCAAGATGAGAAGGGTTTGGCGCAATACTTAAATTTATTCTATTCCCATTATCAGTTAACCTATCACTAGTCCATCCAAGGTGATATTTTACATCTCCGTCAAAAACCTCCTCTTCGTAATCTTTTCCATCAAACTCGCTGAATATATCTTTTGCAGATTTTCCAAAAATATTTGTTAATGTATTTAATCTACCTCTATGAGCCATCCCCATAACAAACTCCTTAACCCCATAGGAAGCTGCTTTTTCAATCAAAGCATCCAGTGCAGGTATAAGTGATTCGTTGCCTTCCAGAGAAAACCTTTTTTGCCCAACATATTTTGTATGTAAAAAATTTTCAAATGAAACGGCTTCATTTAATTTTCTTAAAATATGCTTTTTCTCAACCACAGAGAATTCCCCGTGATTGTCATTTTGATTTAACTTATTTTGAATCCATTGAATTTCTTGAGGCTTTCTTATATACATGTATTCAATACCAATCGAATCACAATAAATAGCCTCAAGATGCTTCCTTATTTCACTTAGGGTTTGAGGACCAATCCCTAAAATATCTCCTGCATTAAAAATTGTATCAAGGTCACTATTGTCTAAACCAAAATTTTCAATGTCTAAAGTAGGCGCATATTTTCTTCTTTTTCGAACTGGATTAGTTTTTGTAAATAAATGCCCCCTAGTTCGATATCCATCAATTAGTTTTACAACCTGAAACTCCTTAAGTACATGTTCAGGAACTTGAGTAGTTACACCATCTATTACTTCGCCATTTATTCCAAAGGTCTCACTTCCAAAGTCATAACCTTGAAAAAAAGCTCTCCAGCTTGGTTCAATACTGTCAGGGTCATGCTTATATTTTTCGTATAACTCTGCAAAATAAACAGTGTGTGCTGCATTTAAAAAAGAGTATTTATCCATAAATCATTATCCTAATATTAGCCAAGAGCTTCTAATTCAAAAATACAACTTTTGTTAAAATCAAGCATTATTTTTCTGTTTTATATAAAACTAAATAAAGTAAATTTTAAGATGATCTTGTCATCAATTCAGTCCCAAAATCTCGAATCAATCCTTTTTTGGTATCGTTAATTTCTATTGATTCTAATATGAGAAATGCATTTTCTGTATAATATTGTATTGCATCTTTAGTGCTTTGAGCAGCACCTGATCTTTCAAAGATCTCTAGTACTTTTGATATTTTGTCTTCAACTACAAGCTTACTTTTATAAAGTTCTTTCAAAATCAATTTATCTTGATCCGACCCTTGATGCATTGCTTTTAGATATAAATAAGTTTTTTTGTTTTCAATTATATCTCCACCAACTTGTTTTCCAAAAGATTTTGGGTCGCCATAAGCATCTAAATAATCATCCTGCAGTTGGAAAGCAATTCCTAAATTTTTACCAAATTCAAAACACTTTTTCTGATTATCAATTGATGTTTCAGCTATAATGGCTCCCATTTGCATTGCAGATGCCACTAAAACAGCTGTCTTGTATTCAATCATTTTAATATACTCGTCAATAGTAACATCAAATCTAGATTCAAAATCAATGTCATATTGTTGACCCTCGCACACTTCAAGGGCGGTTTTACTAAATAATGTAGTTAATCGTTGGAATTTATCAGCGTCGTATGATTCAAAAAGTTTGTATGCCATGATTAACATAGCATCTCCAGATAAAATACCTGTATTTATATCCCACTTTTCATGAACTGTTTTTTTATTTCTACGAAGTGGTGCATTATCCATTATATCGTCATGTACTAATGAAAAGTTATGAAAAACCTCAATTGCAAGAGCTGCATCTAGTGCCTTTGTTGTGTTTCCTCCAAAACAATCCGTAATCATTAAAGTCAATATTGGTCTCAATCTCTTGCCACCAATTTCAAGAATATATTTTACTGGATCATATAAATTCCTTGGATTTCGAGATTTATTAAAGCCCGTTAAATAATTTAAAAAATGAGACTGATATTTCTCTATAGCTTTCATCAAAACAAAAATAGAAGATTTACTATTATAAACAACTCACTAATCATTAAATGTTAAAAAATTACAAAACTTTGGAAACTATTGTTGTTTTTAAAGTTTCCATTACTATATTTGCACCCCTTTTATTATGAAAAATAAAATAATATCTAAATGCGAAAAACTATTTTTAGAGTTAGGCTTTAAAAATGTTACAATGGATGACATTGCCAATGCAATGGGTATTTCTAAAAAGACCATCTACATTCATTTTTCTAATAAAACTGAATTAATTGAAGCTGTAGTATTTTCAGTACTTGAGTTCTTTCATAAAAACATTGAACAAATTAATAAAAAAGCCGTCAACCCAATCGAAGAGCTGTATGATATTAAAATGTTTGTTATGAATTATTTAAAAAATGAACGTGGATCTACACAATTTCAATTAAAAAAATATTATCCAATCATATTTGAGCAACTGGAAGTAAAAAAGTTTGAAAGAATGCACGCCTCAGTCGAAAAAAGCTTGAAAAAAGGAATAAAACTTAATCTTTTTAGGAACAGTATTGATGTCGGTTTTATATCAAGAGTTTATTTTATGGGAATGACTGGGATTAGAAATACTGATGTTTTTTCTGAAGAAAATTTTTCAAAAAATTATCTAATGGAAAGCTACTTAGAGTATCATCTACGAGCAATTGTAACAAAGAAAGGATTAAAAATTCTTAATAATTACATTGAAAATAACAAGCCTAAAAATGAATAAACTTTTTACTTTTTTAATATTTACTTTGGGTTTATGTGCTCAAGAAAACTCAATTTCATTTTCTCTTGAAGAGGCAATTACATTCGCATTGTCAAATAACAAATCTGCCTTGGATAGTCAAAATAATGTTCGTTTAGCCGAACTTCAAAAATGGGAAACAACCTCAACAGGGTTACCACAAATAAATGCTGATATTTCTTACAATAGCTGGATACAACAACAAATAATTTTAGTCCCAGCAATTTATCTTGGAGGTGAACCTGGAGATTTTTCAGAACTAGCATTTGGAAATGAAAAAACTATAAATAGTACACTAACAATCACCCAAAAAATATTTGATGGGTCATATCTTGTAGCTCTACAAGCCTCCAAGGTTTACTTAAGTATATCAAAAAATGCACTTGAAAAAACTAATAATGAGTTGAGAAAAGCAGTAACTAATGCATATGGAAATGTTCTTTTAACTGAAGAAAATATCAAAATCTTAGATTCAAATATTAGAGTTATTGAAAAAAATATATTTGAATTAGAAAAAGTCTATCAAAACGGAATGACTGAACTAGAAAGTATAGAACAGCTACAGCTCACTCTTTCTGGACTTTTGAGTGCTAGGAATTACAACTTAATTCTCAAAGAATTAGCTTATGAAATGTTTAACTTAACTATTGGATTAAAATTTAATTCTAATGTTAATCTTACTGACTCAATGAAAGATCTAATTGAGAGAATAATAATTAAGTCTCCTACAATCAACAAAAATACTTTCGAAAACACTACTGACTTTAAAATTGCTCTCAACAATTTGAAATCCAAAGAACTACTTCTTAAATTAGAAAAAAGCAAAGCGTTACCTAGTCTGGATGCTTTTATAAATGGCACTTACATTGGTAATGGTAATAGTTTTAATTTTTTAGATAAATCACAAAAATGGTTTGGGGCATCTTTATTTGGGATTAACATGTCTATACCAATATTCAGTTCACTAGGCAGGTCTGCATCTACCAAAAAAGCAAAAATAAATGTTGAAAAATCTCAGAGAGATCTTTTAACAACCAGGCAAGAAATTGAAATAAAAATTAAGCGTGCTGAGAATGAATTTAATTTCGCTCAACAAAATTTACAAATTAAAAACCAGGCATTAAGTCTAGCTCGTAAAATAGAGCAAAAGAATCAGGTTAAGTTCAGCGAAGGTATCAGTTCAAGTTTTGAACTAAGCCAAGCACAAACACAGTTATACAATGCTCAAAAAGAATATATCGAAGCAATGCTAGATGTATTGAATAAACACATTTCGCTAGATATTCTCTTAAATCCAAATACAGAAAATAAATGAAATTATTATACATAAAATTAACTTCGATTTTAATTTGCCTTGTTTTATCATGCGATAATTCATCAAATAAAACTGCAACTATTGTTGAGCTCAACAATTCAAAAAAGACTCTCATAAGTAAAATTGACAGTCTTGGAATTCTGTTAAAAACAGTTGAACAAAATATTTCCAAATTAGACACAAATAAACGCCTACTAATGGTAACTGCTTTGAAAGCAAAAATGAAAAACTTCGAACACTACATTGATTTACAAGGAATAGTAGAATCTGATGAAAGTGTAGAGTTATTTCCTGAACAAAGCGGAACAATATCAAAAATTTATGTTGATGAAGGCCAAAGTGTAAAAAAGGGCCAAACTTTAATTCAAATTGACGACTCCATAATAAAGAGTAAAATAACTGAAATGCAAACACAGCTTGATTTGGCTATAACAACTTTCAATCGACAAGAAAGGTTGTGGAATCAAAATATAGGTAGTGAAATACAATACCTACAGGCAAAAGCAAATAAAGAAGGGTTAGAAAATCAAGTCAAAAGCCTAAAAGTTCAAGCTCAAAAATTTAAAATAGTTGCTCCATTTACTGGCACTGTTGATGAAGTCTTTAATAAAATTGGTGGTCTAGCAGCTCCGATGTTTCCATCACTTAGATTGGTAAACCTGGAAAAAATACATATTGAGAGCGAGGTGACTGAAACTTATTTAAAAAATATTAAAGTTGGTACTAAAGTTGAATTATTTTTTCCATCTCTAGGAAATAAAATAAATGCTAAAATAACCCAAGTCGGAAATTTTATTAACCCTGATAACAGAAGTTTTAAAATTCGAATAGATATTAAAAATGAAAACAATGATTTAAAACCAAATTTGTTGGCAGATTTGAAAATTAATGACTTTGCAAATTTTGGCATAGTCGTACCTTCAAAATTAATTCAAAAGGATAGGCTTGGCAATTCTTTTGTATACACCTTAAATAAAGTTAATGGCTCTTACAATGTTAACAAATCATACATAAAAGAAAAAATGACCTACAAAAATGAGTCTTTTATTTCTGAGGGTTTAAGCGAAGATGTTTTAGTTGTTGATAAAGGATCACGTTTAATTAAAGAAGGTGAAATTGTAATCCTATCAGAATAAAATGGACAAGAAAAAACATAAAGAATTTAAAATCTCGTCATGGGCAATTTCTAATAAAGCTACTGTAGCTGTTATTACTTTCATAGTTGTTTTAGGAGGCTATCTTTCATATACAGGGATGCCTAGAGAAAATTTTCCAGAAATTATTGTTCCACAGATTTACGTAGCTACCCCATATCCAGGAAATTCTGCCACAGATGTTGAAAAATTAATCACAAAAAGACTTGAAAAAGAAATAAATGCAATTACAGGAATTGATAAAATAACCTCAACTTCAATACAGGGATACTCTAGCATCAAGGTTGAATTTAATTTTGATATTTCACCCTCAGAAGCATTAATAAAAGTAAAAGACAGGGTAGATATTGCAATGGCTGATAAGGATTTTCCTAAAGATCTTCCAAGTGAACCTAGTGTTACTGAGGTAAATTTCAGCGAACAAATGCCCATTATGAATATTAACCTTTCAGGTGATTTCTCTATGGATCAGCTTAAAGAATATGCAGAATATCTTGAAGATAAAATTGAAGAATTGGTTGAGATCTCAGGGGTCGATATTAGAGGAGTTCAAGAAAAAGAACTTGAGGTTGCATTAGATTTATATAAAATGCAAGCATCTAAAATCAGTTTTAACGACGTAGAAAATGCTATTGCTTTTGAAAACCAAAGTATTTCTAGCGGAGATATTCTCGAAAACGGAACTAGAAGAAATGTAAGGGTTATAGGCGAGTTTTTAAATCCATTAAAGGTTAAGGACATAATTGTTAAAAGAGAAAAAGGAAATATTGTTTACTTAAGAGATATAGCCGAGGTTTCATTTAAAGAACAAGAAAAACAAAGTTATGCAAGAGAATATTTGCAGCCTGTTGTTATGTTAGATGTCAAAAAAAGAAGCGGTCAAAACTTATTAATAGCATCCTCAAAAATTGATAAAATAATTTATGAAGCTAAGTCTAATGTATTCCCAAAAAAATTAATCATCTCCAAGACAAATGATCAATCTAATGATACTAAAACCATGGTGTCTGACTTAGAAAATAGCATTGTTTTAGGAGTAATTTTAGTTGTACTTGTACTGTATTTCTTTTTAGGTTTTAGAAATGCATTATTTGTTGGTATTGCAATTCCATTATCAATGTTATTATCATTTATTATATTAAGTTTCCTTGGGGTCACTCTTAATACAATGGTATTGTTTTCTCTTGTCATTGCACTTGGAATGCTAGTTGATAACGGCATAGTAGTGGTTGAAAATGTTTATCGATTAATGGATGAAGGTGTTCCAAAATTAGAAGCTACAAAACAAGGGGTTGGTGAAGTTGCATTACCAATTATTGCATCTACCGCAACAACTCTAGCGGCATTTTTACCACTTATTTTATGGGACGGAATTGTTGGAAAGTTCATGCAGTGGCTTCCAATTACTTTAATTATAGTTTTAAGTTCTTCACTATTTGTGGCTCTTGTAATTAATCCAATGCTTATTTCTTTATACATGAAGATTGTTCCAAAGAAAAATAAGATAACCTTAATTAGCAAATTGGAAAGTGCCTATGAAAAATTTCTGGGTTTTTCAATGAAAAAGAAAAACCCTTATTTAATAATTACAAGTACATTTTTGCTACTGTTTTTGGCATGTGGGTTAATGTATAACTTCCCTCCAAAAATTTTATTCTTTCCAAACACAGAAGCAAAACAGGTTTTTGTGTTTTTAGAATACCCCATTGGAACAGACATAGAAGAGACAAATTTGTTATCTAAAAACATTGAATCCGATATAGAAAATCATTTGAAAAAATATGAAGTCAACGGAGAAAATTTCCTTGTGACATCTGTAATAGGACAAGTTGGTGAAGGGACCTCAGACCCTACTCAAGGACAAATGGGAGGAAATACTCCAAATAAAGCTAGAATTACAGTAGATTTTGTCAAATTTCAAGACAGAAGAGGTGTAAGTTCTGAACAAGTCCTTAGAGATATCAGACAAGTCATACAAGGATATCCAGGGGTTAGTATTGTGGTTGACAAACCTGCTGACGGACCACCTACTGGATCACCTATAAATCTTGAAATAAAAGGTGATGACTACAATTTGATTCTTGAGACAGCAAACTTGATAAAAACTTATATCAATAAGTCTAATATTCCTGGCATTGAAGAACTAAAACTTGATATAGATCAAGGTAAACCAGAACTAATTGTTAAAGTTGATCGTCAAAAGGCTAGAAGACTAGGTATTTCTACTGGGCTAATTGGATCTAATCTTAGGACAGCACTATATGGAAAAGAAATATCAACTTATAAAGATTTCAAAGATGATTACCCGGTTAATATCAGATTAAAAAATGAGTATAGATATGATCGTAATGCGCTATTAAATCAAAAAATAACTTTTAGAAATCAAAGTACAGGGAGAATAAAACAAGTACCTATTTCTGCTGTGGCGAAAACTGAAAATAACAATAATTTTAGTGCAGTTAAAAGAATTGACCTAGATAGAGTTGTAACAATATATTCGAACGTTTTAAGTGGTTATAACGCAACGGATGTCAATGATAAAATTAGAGCTCTGATTGAAAAATATGAAGTGCCTAATGGAGTTGAAGTTAGTTTTACAGGCGAACAGGAAAAACAAGCTGAAGAAATGGCATTTCTTAGCAAAGCACTTTTAATTGCTGTTCTACTTATTTTTCTAATTCTTGTAGCTCAATTCAATTCAGCGATAAATCCAATAATTATCTCTATTTCTGTTTTTCTTAGTTTAATAGGTGTTCTATTTGGTTTATTAATTTTTAGAATGGATTTTGTGATATTAATGACAATGATAGGAATTATTTCTCTTGCTGGAATTGTTGTGAATAATGCAATTGTTTTGATTGACTATATCAATTTGATTGTAAAAAGAAAAAGAGAGGAACTCAACCTTAGTTTAAAAGAAAAACTATCGGTGGATCAACTCCTTGTATGTGTTGTTGAAGGGGGTAAAACAAGGCTAAGGCCTGTTTTGTTAACTGCGATTACTACAATATTAGGCCTGTTCCCTCTTGCACTTGGAATTAATTTAAACTTTAAAACTTTAATAACAGAACTCGATCCCAACTTTTATATTGGAGGGGAAAATGTTGCTTTTTGGGGTCCAATGGGGTGGGCGATTATTTTTGGATTAACATTTGCAACATTTTTAACTTTAGTCGTTGTACCTATTTTATACTTCTTAAGCAATAAAATCAAGCTTAAACTTGCTAATGTTTTAGCATAGATGTTGTGGTTTAATTTTAATAATATAAATTTGTCTATCAAATAATTTCACATGTACAGAACGCATAATTGTGGTGAGCTACGCTCATCTCATATAAATAAAACGGTAACTCTTTGTGGTTGGGTACAAAAATCTAGAGACAAAGGTTTTGTAGCTTGGGTTGACTTACGTGATCGTTATGGCATTACTCAACTTGTTTTTGATGCTAATCGTACTGAAAATGACTTGATGGATTTAGCAAAAAGTTTAGGTAGAGAATTTGTTATACAAATAACAGGTACAGTCATTGAACGCGCTTCCAAAAATCCAAATATTTCCACTGGTGATATTGAAATATTAGTTAAATCATTAAAGATTCTTAATGATGCTAAAACTCCGCCATTTACAATTGAAGATACAACTGATGGTGGTGAAGAGTTAAGAATGAAATACCGTTATTTAGATATTAGAAGAAACCCCGTTAAGAATAATATTATATTAAGACATAATATTGCTCAAGAAGTTCGTTCTTATTTGTCATCAAAGGGTTTTATTGAAGTAGAAACCCCATATTTAATAAAATCTACCCCCGAAGGAGCCAGAGACTTTGTTGTTCCTAGCCGTATGAATGATGGACAATTCTATGCCCTGCCTCAATCTCCACAAACATTTAAACAACTTTTAATGGTTGGAGGAATTGATAAATACTTTCAAATTGTGAAATGCTTTCGCGATGAGGATCTTCGTGCTGATAGACAACCTGAATTTACACAAATTGACTGTGAAATGTCCTTTGTAGAACAAGAAGATATTATTAATGCATTTGAAGGCCTAACGAGTTATTTAC
>Ga0213865_10001099_pt1 | contig 17864 bp, 33 predicted proteins | sample PICome_6_FD_160100 | JGI IMG/M metagenome (GOLD analysis project Ga0213865, IMG submission 160100) | Coastal seawater microbial communities near Pivers Island, North Carolina, United States - PICO282 | ecosystem: Environmental > Aquatic > Marine > Coastal | place: USA: North Carolina...
GTCTGGAATTTCTAAAGTTAAGTTGTTTGGATTTTTATCGTAGGCAATCATTACGTCTGCCCCAGCAGTTCCAGCACCTTTTAGTTTTGGTACAGCAACAATTTCATCAATGTATGGACTCGTCTCTAAGAAAAACTCCAAAATAGTTTTGTCGCTGGTTGTGCTACGTGCAGTTGTAGCTAAAATGCTATATTGAGCTAATGGCAATAAAATAGTGTTTGGTTGCTCTATTCCATTTGTATCATCAATAATTTTAGAAACCATACCGTTTAAATCTTCTAAAATTTCAGTTGCTGTTTTATTACTGAAAAGCGGAGATGCACTTGCTCCATTTGGAACAGTGTATTCGCCGATATTAGGATGAGTTAAAAGTCCTTTTAAGCCTGATTTCTCATCGCCATACAATGCAATATTATCTAATTTTTGCATTGAACCTTCCATAGCTATATTCATTCGTCGTTGCTCTAATGATTTGCCAGCTCTTTGGCTTGCCTTTACTTCTTTGTAGTTATAACCAAATGCAATACCTAAATCACGAACTTGAACAGTTGTTTGTTTTCCGCTAACTTCTGCTCTAGGAAAGTCACTTGCATAATCAGAAATAATTTTGGCCATGGCTTTACCTTCGTATGTATCATAAGTAATTGACATAGCTCCTGACCCAGCTTCGCTTGATACTGGAATTAAATTACCTTCTGCAAATTGCAATTTTGGAAATTTAACATCATAAGATTTGCTCTTTATATATTCTAACTCTCTGGCAAAGTTCATTGATTCTTTAGCATCTAATCTATCATATTGTTTTGACATATTTTTCTACCTCCTATAGTGATACTTCTACCATTGCTAATTCACCAGCTGATGCTGATTTAGCGATAGATAAGCCACTGATTAAACTTGCGTTACCTGAATCTGAGTCTGATCTAATCTTACCTAAGTCTGATGTTAATCTAGGTTCTACAGTTTCAGTAATAATTGCCCCTGCTTGTGAAGCTCCTTCTGTAACAACAAAAGAACTCAAAACAAAGTCATAGTCTAATCGTGAAACAACAGTGATTGTATCTGTTCCGTCAGAAGTAGCCGATAATACTTTTGTACTTGCGTTTTCAATGGCTTGAGCTAAATTAGTTAATGTTGTTGCGTTGTCTGTGGCAAAAGGAACCTCTGATATTGCAGTTCCGTCTACTAAACCATTAACTTTGTTACCAGTAACTAAGTCTGCATCAAAAACTAATGTTTGAGTCTGAGATACAGCAGTTGTTCTAACATATACGGCAGAAATGGCAGTCATTGCATCTTCTGCAACCATATAAACAGAACCATTTTTTAATACGTTAACAGTAGCCTCATCTTTATAAGCAGGGTAATCAGTATCATCTGATGACTCTATAGCTTGTGTAGAAGTTGATACTCCTAATGGATATTTAGCGTTAGTAATATCTAATGCTTGAGATGGTAGTTTGCATTGGTTATCTTTATCAGTTCCCAAAACAACAACTCGTCCGAAAGGAATAACCCCTTCTGCGGATTTAGATAGTACAACTTTGTTGCGGATATCGGCGATTTGACCTTCTACGCCAATTTCCATGTCAAATGAATAATTTAATTGTGCTGACATTTTTATTCTCCTTTCCAGTTATTTAGTCTTGTTTCTAACCAAGTATTTTTATTGGTGGCTGAGTCCATTTTAATGTTCTCATTTCTTGCCCCTACAATTTCAGCACCAATAGAATCTACTTTTTCTGCTTTTTTAATTGATTTAACAGCTTTAAAAGCAACGTCAATTAATTTAGAGTCTGCATCTACTAATTCAAAAGAATCTGTTTTAGACTGAATGTATTCAACCTTCATTTCATCGTTAGACATTCCATCAAGTTTTTCTTGCTCAATTTCAAATGAATCATTGATTAATTTAATTAATTCAGCTCTCTCTTTTGCTTTTTCAATTACATTGCTATCAAAAGAATCAAGTTTTGCTTTTGCTTCTTCAAGCTCTTGCTCTACTTCTTTTTTTTCTTCATCTAAAGAATCAAGTTTTGCTTTTAAGCCTGTAATTTCTTCTTCATAGTTTTTAGAATCGGCTTTTAGTTCAATTACTTTTTTTTCTAAAGAATCTAATTTTTCTTTATTTTCCATATTTTCCTCCATATTTTTTTTGTTTGGCTTTTCTTCTTCGGACACCAAAACCGCATCTTCATTATCAATGCGAACCATCGACCCAGCACGCCCTTTATTAACAATGGCAACATGATTATAACGTATTTCAGTTTGAACTGAATCGTACTCTTCGTTTTCTTCAATCCCTTTTTTATCAAAAACAACTGAACGATAACCACAACTCAATTCTTTTTTACCATTTTCAATTTCGGTTATTGTATTTTTATCCGTAATTGTTAATGGTACTCTGACATACTTATCATCTACGACCTCAACAGAATCCCCAATGAATCCAACTTGATATTCTTTTGCATTTTCGGCAGTAATCATTTCTATTGGATGTTCGTTTGTGATGATTTTGCCTAATATGCTTTTTAAAGAATCTTCATTAAATACTTCTGCTTTTGGCCTAAGTTCTCTAACGTATGACCCATCTGCTTTTTTATACAAAAAAACGCCTGATCGTGTAACTCTTGCTGGAATACGTATAAATCCCTCATCTGTTTTTTCGTATTTATCAAGTGAGTCTAAATTTATTTGCTCATATCTATACATACTATTAATATAATAACACATATTATATATAATCAATACAATTGTTATTAAACAGTCTTTATTTTAATTAATTTATTTAAATACCATTGAGCTTTTTTTAAATCATCTAGCTCATTGCCTTTATGTTTTGATCTTGAAATATACTTTACAATATTTCCTTTTAGATAACCAGAAAACTCTTCTTCACTCATTTTTGCTTGCATATAGTCGATTGTTTCAATTCCCCCAAAAGTATAATGTGATGGGGAATCTACTTGATTATTTTCCATTCTTTAATTATAGAGAATTAGTTTACACTTTTCAACGCTCTTGACTTATATTTAAAGAGTTATTATTATTGAATTAACAATTTAGTAGGGTGACTCCTACCAATACAAGTCTTTGAAAGTACCTAGAACGCACTTTCAAACACCCTTGGAGTCACCAACACAACCCCCTTTTTTTAATTTGTTAGATATTTTACATAAATAATTAATATATTCTTGTGTATTCATAATCTGATATGTAAAGCCTTCTTCTCCCTTTTTTACTTTATGTTTATTCCCTATTCCTGTAACCACGTCTTTATCGTTAAATCCATATTTTTTTTGCAAAATATCTTGTAGCGGTTTAATTGGGTTATCCCAATCCGATAGGCTTGAGGACATATAAAAGTCAAAAACAATATAATATGGTGGCTCTGGCAATGGCTGAGGCTTTAATATGTATAATAGTTCTTGTTCATATTTTTTATATTGTGGAGTTTTAAAGCGTTTGCCCTGCCAACATTTATTAACTGACAAGGGCTTTATATTGCATTTACCAAAAATCATTCGTTATTAGTTAAGGGTTGATCTTTTTGAGGCGGGCTTTCGCTTAAAACGGTATCTAACGAAAATTCATTTCCTTTAAATCGATTATTTCTAATGTCTTCTGATGTTAATACGTTCATTTCATAGTAGATTTTATCTTTTTCGGCCACTGTTTTTTGAAGCTCTGCTTCTTCTGTGTCTGAGTGTTGCCATAATGGGTTAAACACAAAAGTCAAATTTTCATCAATAACGCTATTTGTTGCACCTTCTTTGGCTAACATAATTAAATTAATAATTTTTTGTATTGGCTTTCTTAAAACGTCTTCTTGTTGATTTGAAACGTGGTCATACCAGTTTCTATTTTGATGTTCAGCGTTATTATTTAAAACACCTTTTGGGGATTGCCCTAATACGATTGTGTGAGGCATATTAGTCGCAGCCACTAAGCGATGATTAATTAATTCTAATACATCTCTAACCCCGTCGAGCGGAGTAGATAGTATTTCTAACTGATCTTCTGAATCCATTAAATCAGTTTTAAAAATGCTTTTTATTAAATCTTGCATTTCCATTCGTTTAGTCAATAGATTTTCCTCATCGTTTGAAAGCATAAGTGCCAAGTCGTTTATTTTCATTATTCGCTGTCTAAAATCTTGCATTAAAGAGGCAATGGAGTCATGCGTTTGACTATAATTAATGATTGGGTTGTACAAACTTGATAGTATGCTGTCATGCCAATAATTGTTGGAAATAAAAAATCTATTTGGTAATGGATTTCCATCAAAACGTATTAGTCTTGAATGATGAATTTTTATGTTTTCATATGCATTGCTTGAACTGAGAGTGTATTCTTCTGGCATACCAAAATTGCTTGATTTAATATCTTTATTAATGTTAGTCGTTGGAAAAAGCTCATAACGATTAAAGCATAGTATGCTATTTATTTTTTTTATATTTTTGTAATCTATTTCTTTTTCAAGCGATCTGCCATCATCTATATTAATAAATAATGCAGAGCCACCATACAATCTGGCATCAATCCATGCTTTTGTAATTGCTGTTTTTAACTCTAAATCTGAAAATATTTTATCAAATTTATTTCTTACTTCTGGTGTTACATTGTAAATTTCAAACCATTTTCGTACGCCTTCTTCCGGAACACGATCAACAATTTTTCTGGCTGTCGCATCCGCAACGTAAAGGTTTTCTGCTTCTTGCTGAGTTAGGATATCTGGACTAACATTAACGTTAACACGCTTGTCTTTTTTAGCTGTATTTAGCCCTGTAATGACATTTTGTATGCTATCAATTTTTACTGTCGGTTTTTTAATTACCTTTTTAGCTTTTGTTGCTTTTTTCTTCATAATTATAATATAGCATACAATTAAATTTTAATCCCAAGAAATGCTTTTGTTGTGTTGTGTTTATTTAGTCTAATTTCTGAAAGGCTGTATCTCAAGGCATCAATGCAATGATTATTAACGTCAACTGGAATATCTGTTGGGTTATGATTTATATCTTCTTTCCACTTATACATTTTCAGTTCCTTGTTAAGATTTACTGAATCTTTTGTTATGTATAGCTTTCTACTTTTGATTAAATCAATCCCATCTTTAATCGAGTTTTTGCCTTTAACTGATGGTTTTGCATTAAGTCCTGCACGTCTCATTTCTTCAATGACTTCTGGCCTTGAATTATCAATATATATTGGGCTATTTCTTTTATTTATTAGAGTTTTACATTCTTCAATAATTTCTTTAGTTGTCATCATTGTTCTGTACAATAGCTCTTTCGCATAAATATTGTTTTCGTGTATTCTTGTTTGAATTAATGTTGTCGGGTCGTTATACCCTAAATCCAGCCCATATATAAATGATCTTTGGCCTGTATTATTATATATGTCTTCAATTTGATACCAAGTGTTAAATATTTGCGATTTGCTAAATCCTCTTTCGCCCAATCCGTATACACGCCAGTAATTTAAATCAACCTCTTTTAATCTTTCTATTTCAGCAACTAATGATTTTTCTAAAAAAGGGTTATCTTTATACGTTGTTTTATAGAAATCTGCATCTTCTCTTGGAATAATTTGATCGTAAATCCAATGAAATTCATCTGATGGGTTGTAATCCAAAACTATTTTTTCGGTAGTACGGATATTAAGCTGAAAAAAATCTTCGTAAGTTAGTTCGTTTGCCTCATTTATGAATAAATAGTTTCTTTTTGCACCTCGAATTTTCTGTGGGTCATCCAATCCAACAAATTGCACCGTATTATTTCCGAGCGTGTAAACCCAATCTTTTTTATTTAAACATTTAGGATCATATATATTAAGATTATTACATATTTCTACAAAATCTTTAAAAACGGTTTTAACTACACTAGGCATTGTTTTTCTAACGATAGTTAAGGTTTTGTTTTCTTCTTTAAGCAATTTGCTTGTGTACCAGATTAAAATATTATATGTTTTGGCTGATCTTGTACCGCCCTGCTCAATGGTTATTCGCTTATCTGATTCTTCTAAGTGTTTAAAATGTATTGTTGTTTTTAGTTGCATATGAATAAATACTTTTTTAATAATAAAGACTTACAAGTAGTATGAAGACACAAAAAAATTCTGCACTAATATTTTACTACGAATTAACATAAAGTATTAATTCTTTTCTATCTTTTAATAAATTTGTAATTGCTTCATACACTGCAACATCATTTTCTTTTTTAGATATTCCAATACAGCCTGTCGTTCCCTCTTTATTGCCATCTGGGTGTATCAAGAATCCTGTGCGATCGGTTTCAAATTGTGGCGTAAGTTTAGCTACCCACGCAAACTCTTTACCTGTATAACCCTCAACTTTATTAATCATTATAATTTTTCCGTCTTTGTCTTTTTTCTCTATCATTATTTTTTTTAGAGTGTAACATTTGTCAATTTTGTATATCCCTTCAGGTAATGCCCCTTTCCCATATTTACCGCTTAAACATTCCCACTTTTTATCCCCTATGCATAAGTTTCCCAGTTTTGTTTTTTTGAATGTATCAACAACATCAAAAATAACATCGTATTCTAAACCGGTCGAATTCGACTGGTTTAAATTATCGTTTTCCTGACGTTGGGAAAATGATCCAGAATCGTCATTTATCGTTTTTTTTTTAGTTTATCTATTGAACCGCCCAAAAAAATACGTAACACATCTTTTAAACCAAGTGTTGAAACAAGTATACCCACTATTCCAAACTCAAACCACCACGCTGTATCACTAAGTGATTTCCAACCTTCGGCCATTGTTGCTTGTGTACTTGGTATAAATGTTAGTATCATAATCATAAAAAAGCCTAAAATAATAAACTCATCAATAAATGATTCCCTCCTATTTTTTAAAACTTGCATATCATAGGTCATATCATTGGCCGATTGTGTTTCTTGTTGTTTAATTTGTGCTTTTAATTTAGCCAAATTTAGATCGATTTTTCCTTGGGCGATATCCAGTTTGCCTTGTTCTTTTATTTCTTGAATTTGCTGGTCTTTTTTGACAACATCGCCAACCGTTTTGACAACTGATCCTACCAGATTACCAACTATATTAAACATTTTTTGCACCCAGTAGGCATTAACTCAATAACGTTATAAAGCACCCCATTTGTTAACTCGTTGGCTATTTTAATAACTTCTGAAATTTCAGCAATGTTTAGCTGTTTTTCGCCACCTTCTAGTTTGCATATGTTTTTATTAAATTCTGTTATTTTCATTTTTTTTTCCTTTTGCTCAATTAATATTAATTCCGAAAGTATCAAATTCATTATACGATTCTATCACATCATAAAAGTCAGATTTGTTAAGTTCATAATCATATTTTATAAATAATTTTGAATTATGTATTGTGTAGCAAAAAAAAGTAAAGTTAAAAAAAATAGCTCTTTTTATTAAATCACTGGTCATAAATTACTTCCTTTTCATTTTCTGTGAGGTTTCGGATTGCGGATTGTACTTGGACACTTGCAAATTGTTCCATTCTTGTTGACTTGCAATTATCGCAATTAACCCTGTACATTTTTTCTTGTTGCAAAATTGTTGTTTGTATATTTAAACAACATTTACATTGAAAATTATATACCTTCACAAAATCTATATTAACATTATAAATAATATACTTGTCAATTTTTTTTTAAGGGTTGGTGACTATGAGGATAATCAAAAGTGCTTTTCACGATACTCTTGAAGCCTCACTTAGCGTCACCACACTATCTTTAAGTTAATTAAATATTAACTTTTTAACTCTATAAAGTCAATTAAAAGGTGTGTTGGTGACTATGAGGGTAATCAAAAGTGCTTTTCACGATACTCTTGAAGCCTCATTTAGCGTCACCATACTATCTTTAAGTTAATTAGATATTAACTTTTTAACTCTATAAAGTCAATTAAAAGGGGGTTGGTGACTCCAAGTTTTTGTAAGTGTTTCTCAGGTACTCACAAAAAAATTAAATATCCAGTCATTGAAACAATGCGTATCGATAGGAGCCACCCTCTATTAAATACAACCTAAATAATAACTTTAAAGCTCTATAAAGTCACTATAATTTTTCATTAAATAATCTTTATTGATGTTTTTTGGGTCTGGGGGTGTTAATTCGCCTACATCAATTAATCCTTTTAAAAGATCATAATCGCAATTAAACCAAAGTTGCATTGATATAAGAAACCGCCCATGCTCATATCCTTTTTTGTCATTATTTTTTTCGAGATCATGCATCTGGCTAGGCTTTTTTGCACTTAGCCCGATGATATGTTCTTTTGAGTCATTTTTAAAAAGGTCTTCCGTCATAAATTGCCTTCCCTAATTTCCTTGAACAATTCTTTTAGTGGATTCACACCGTTGATTACATTCTTTTTAGCCTCAATATAAACCGTATTAGAACCTTCAATCTGTTTAATATTATCCTTATTTGGACTTTCTATAAGCTCAATCTTTTTATTTCTCAAGTCTTTGTATAGCTCTTTGGCCTCTTTCTCGATAAACACCCAATGCTCAGATAGACAATCCTCACATCGTTGCTTACCAATGATCTGTTTAATGGTGTAAACATCATCATCAATAGGATTCCAGTCATAGTGATTTCTTGATTGCTTTCTAAAGCGGTCTAAAAACTCATTTACTTGGGCATCTGGTATGTTGTTAACATAATCCATAATATTTTTTAACCTTGGAGCAAACTCCGATGTCTCTGCATGTTTGCTTAATGCTTCACTCAGCACTTTTAAATCAATCTGCCTTTCTATAATGGCGGCTGCCAATGCTTTAATTTGTATTTGTTTATCTTCTTGGCCGACCATGGCATATGCTTTTAATATCATTGCAGTAACGGTTTTTTGGTAGTTATTCATTTATTTGGATCCATAATTTTAACCCAATACTCAGCTATTTTAATTGGCAATTCCTTAATCGCATAAAGCAAAACGCAACCATGTTGCTTCACAGCCTCCAGCACCACCTCCCAATCAACTCGAAATTCCTTACTCGCACACATTAACGCAGAAACATCCTGCTTTACTGCTTCCAATACCACCTCACGATCAACCTTCAATTCCTCACTGGCATACAACAACGCATACCCATCTTGCTTCATCGCTACCAAAACTTCTTCTTTTGTACTATTTTTATTAATCATTTTTTAATTCCTTCTTCTAGTTTCATTTATATACCTCCTGTAATTCGGCTATCTCGAAATAAGTCGTGATCATCTAAATCCAATATACCCTCAGCGTTGTATTCTGTTCCAAGGCTTTTGCTATTGCTTTAGCTCCTTTGTCTCCGATTCGGTTCTCATCTAAATCCAATTTACTCAGCGTTGTATTCTGTTCTAAGGCTTTTCCAAGGGCTTTTGCGCCTTCGGCTCCGATTTGGTTATTATATAAATGCAATTCCGTCAACGTTGTATTCTGTTCTAAGGCTTGTGCAAGGGCTTGTGCTCCCGTGTCTCCGATTTTGTTAGACCCTAAACTCAATTCCCTCAGCGATGAATTTGTATGTAAGGCTTTTCCAAGGGCTTTTGCGCCTTCGGCTCCGATTTGGTTATTATATAAATGCAATTCCGTCAACGTTGTATTCTGTTCTAAGGCTCTTGCTAGTGCTTTAGCTCCCATGGATCCGATTTGGTTATAACCTAAACTCAATTCCCTCAGCGATGAATTCTTTTCCAAGGCTTGTGCAAGGGCTTGAGCTCCCGGGTCTCCGATTTGGTTATCCCCTAAATACAATTTACTCAGCGATGAATTCTTTTCCAAGGCTTGTGCAAGGGCTTTCGCTCCCGTGTCTCCGATTTGGTTATTCTGTAAATACAATGTACTCAGCGATGAATTCTGTTCCAAGGCTTGTGCAAGGGCTTCAGCTCCCGTGTTTCCTATTAAAATATTATGTAAATCGAGACAATCAATGTCATTCTCACTGATACTCTCTATTGCGTCTTGTATTCCATACTTCATTTTTTTTTCTCCCTATTTGGCAATTCTACCATCCCAGCTTGTGTCTATAATGTCATCATAACTAGGCACATAATCTATAATGTCTTCCCCTTTGTATTTACGCCAATAGTGACCTGTATTTGTTGGAATTGTGAATGTGTGCCCAATGCATGATAACGCTTTTTTTTTGGAACGGTATTCTTCATCGTTTAGACATATTACACCGCAAACAAACGGGTCAAATGCTACAATTCCACTGTAATAATAATGGCATGGGTCATGGAATATAGGTACCCTATCTAAGTTTGTATTTGCAATAAGAACATTTTGCTCATAAGAGTAATCAATTATAGTAAGAATTATGTTTTCTGTGGTGTTATACCTCCAGCTATAGTATTTAGTCATATATCTAAATTCCTCTAACGAAAGCTCAATTACTCTTCCATTATCAAATTTGTATGAATATGGTTTTTCTTTAATCATTTATTTAGCTCCTGTAATTCGGTTATCTTGAAATAAGTCGTGATTATCTAAAAACAATAAACTCATCGTATCATTCTTTTTCAAGGTTTTTGCTAGTGCTTTTGCTCCCGTGGCTCCGATGTGGTTCCTCTGTAAATCCAATATACCTAGCGATGTATTCTGTTCCAAGGCTTGTGCAAGGGCTTCAGCTCCCGTGTCTCCGATTTGATTACTCCATAAATACAATGCCTCTAGCGATGTATTCTTTTTCAATGCTCTTGCTAAGGCTGCTGCTCCCTCGTCTCCGATTTGGTTACTCCGTAAACTCAATGTATTCAGCGATGAATTTTGTTCCAAGGCTCTTGCAAGGGCTTTAGCTCCCTCGTCTCCGATTCGGTTGCATCCTAACCACAATAATCTCAGCGTTGTATTCTTTTCCAAGACTCTTGCTAGGGTTTTAGCTCCCTCGTCACCGATTCGGTTATTACCTAAAAACAATACCCGCACCGTTGTATTCTTTTCCAAGACTCTTGCTAGTGCTTCCGCTCCCGTGTCTCCGATTTGTCTATTTTCTAAATCGATATGATCAACTTTATTCTCCTTGATAAGCTCAATTGCTTTTTTTAGTTTCATTTTATTTACCTCCTGTTAATTCGTTATAAATGCTTTGTAGCTTATCTTGTGGCTCTTGTTTTTTTTCGCCTTTATACTTACCCTCAACAATTTTAAGCCAGTTATTCGGACTACAGAATACCCAATCAAAATCAGCTTTCCAATCATTGCCGTTAGTTCCTAAAAGGAACGGTGAATCTTGTATGCAATTAAATATCTCTTGTAAGTTAAAACCATTTTCTTTTTGACGAGTTTTAATTCCATTAATGCGTTTGGTTGTTAACTGTCTAATTTCAGATAAATTATTACTTTTGGCAAATTCATTCCAAGATCTAAGAATTAATTGATAATGATTAGACTTCTTTTCGACAATAGTATTTATACTATTATCTTTTCTTTCTTTCTTATATCTTTCTTTCTTACATTCTTTAGTTGTGTGCGTGTGTTGTTCGCAACCTGTTCGTTTGTTGTTCGTTTGTTGTTCGATAACCTGTTCGTTTGTTGTTCTATCTGTTGTTCTCATGGATGTTATTTCGTCGTAATTTTGTATTGAAACTATGGTAAATTTTGTTGTGCTTGCTGTTGTGACTAACTTGTGCTTGTCTCTGAGACGGTATAGTGCTTTTGTTGTGACCGAACCATCCCGTTGTTGTGCGTCAGACCATGACTTTCTGCTGAATAAAACTTGCCCTCTTTTAAGCTGATATTGTATTCCATGAATCATTGAAGGGGTTTGAGCGTCATTAATCCTAGCCTTTAGTAGTAATCGTATAAAAAGCTCTCTAGCGATTACGTCAGACCCAAACCAATCGTCGATATCTTGTGGTATAGGTACTTTCCACATTATAATACCTCTGGAATATATTGTTTTACTTTATTTATATTAATTCTATACCAATTCTTTGGGGGTAATCCTCGACGTTCAGTCTGTAGTATTTCAAGATCGTACAAGCGTTTTTTTATCGCCAATTGTTGCGTTCTGGATAACCCAGTATTTAAAGACACTTGATCGGCAGTAAATAAAAGCCACTCTTGATTAGCATGAAGAAATTCATTTATCATAAAACTCATAAATAAAGCCTCTTTTGCGTTCAGCGTAGGCAGTAACCCCGTAAAAAATACAATTTCTTTTTTTTTGTTCATAGGAACTCCTTAATATTAGAATTTCACTATTTAGGTAGTGAATTTGATTATATTAGTATAATATACGCTGAAAGGTTTTATGTCAACAAAAAAAAGGCCACGCAAAAATATACGTAGCCTATAATCAAATTCAAATATAATTATACATAATGTTTTTATTATTAATCAATCAATATTATATTTATAGTTATTTATTGTTAATTTTCAATAATTTACGCATAAATAAAATGTACGATTTTTTGGATGATTTTTTTTCAACTTCCATTGCATCATATGTATTATGTTCCAAGATAAATTTCTTAAATTTTTTATTTAAAAGTAAGCTATCAGCAATTTCATGCAATGTTTTTAAATTGAACTTATTCCCAGACAAGTTTAATGTCTCTAAAGTATTATTATTCCTTAGTGATTGTGCAATTTTAATCCCAGCATGATTACTTAACCCACAAAAGGATAAACTTAAATGTTTGATTGATTTATTATTGGTCAAAATAGAAGCTAAATAATCCGCACTTTCACAAGTAATTCTATTGCCATGTAAAGATAAGCTTTTTAAATTTGTGTTTTCAGATACAGATTTATTGATAAACTTTATTTCTGTAGTATAAATATAATTTTGTGATAAATCTATTTGTGTTAGATATGATTTGTTAAGAAATGAGTCAACTAAAAATTTATATAATTTATTATTTGTTTTTCTATAGCTATTTATTTTATTAATAAAAGAAATTTTATCCAAATAAAGCAAATAATTTTCATTTTTAATTAATCTTAGCTGTATTTTATTTAGTCTAGTGTAGGCTTCATCATTGCATTGCATATTAATGTATTTTGAAACATTAGAAATTTTTTTTAATTCATTATCTTTAATAAATTTGTATATATTTTTAATATTGCTAACACTTTTAAATTTATTAGTTTTGGATTTATTTTGATTTTTTTTTAGTGTAAAAATTATTGTATTTAATATTTTCATTTTTAATTCTCTTTTCTATTATATTTAAAAAAAATAAAAATGTAACTGAAATAAAAATAATATTAATAGATAATTGGTCATGCAGATTTATTGTATTATGCCAATTTTTTACCATTTCAAAATAATTATTTAATTTCATATAAGTATTCCTAAAATTTTGCTATGGGGAACCTTTTCCCTAATTCCCCTAGCAATTAAGTTTTACCTTAAAGAGATTACATTTTTATTATATACGTATTATTTTAAAAAATAAACATTTTTATCTTTAACTTGTACATAGCCAGCTCGCATTAGCTCTGTGAACGCTTTATTAAGATTTTTTTCTTGATTAACATTTTTTGGTATAGTTCCAGTTGAATTTTTATTTCTTGCAAAAATATAGCAATAAAGCCCTTTTGCGATATAGCTAATTTCTTCGTCAAATAAAATTTTTGTTGGAATTGTTATTGTCATTTTTGTATTCTCTTGGTGCAAAATCAACACGTTGAACAAAAAATTTAGTAAGAGTTTGCTCTACGCCCTGTTTATTCATATATTTTTCTTGTAAATAATTGGTTTGAACGATTATAAAATCCCCCGCCTTAAAATTTTCTTGTATAAAAATTGCCGTGTTTTTGTATGCAACGCAATTTGCAAACTGATATATTCTTTTTCCCTCAGAATTTTTTTTAGTTGTGGATAAACATATAGTGAAATTAAGTAAAGCCTCTCCATCTTTTGTCATCCTGTAATCCATATTTTTAGCAATTTTGCCATTAAAAATGCAAATATTATTTAACATTTAATTACTCCTCTCCATATAAAATTTTTATAATATTTTTGATTCTTAACAATTCATCTTCGTTCCTGTTGTTAATACATTGATACATGTATTGTGGACTGTATCCTAATTGATTGCTTAACCAGATCATTGTTTTCTGCTGGTATATTAATGCTAACTTAATAGCGTTTTTGTTTCTTAATGCTTCAAAATCTATTTTCATCCTCTCATTATTTAATAATTTGTTTAATAATGTCAACTGTAAGTTTTTTTTATCTGATTTTTCATTTCTGAACTTAATTCATTATCAATTAAAACTGATTTTTTATTTTTGTTAAAATCGTCTTCTTTATAATCTAAAATTTCATTTGTTAAATTTTTAGATTTATCTAGTTTAAAAATTTGTTGCACAACAAAATCTTTATTAATATGAGAATGTTTAACATCTTTAACAGTTGCCTGAACCCATATTAAATTCCCTACATCAAAACAATCCAAAAAATACTCCTTCGTTTTTCCAAAAACCTTCAAATTAATGTAATCCGTTTCAAATATACCATTTGTTTTGTAGTCTCTTTTTACTGCAACTGTAAACCAACAGAATTCTTTATCTTCTATTATATCATCTATTGGAATACTACAGATACGACCCACTAATAACACTTTATTCATTTTTTTATTCTCCTTTTATTTAATGTTCAAATTATGCGTCTCAACAATTTTGCACCCAGAGATTTCAAGCCCATTTTTCAAAGCTGTTTTTATTGCGGTTTTGTTAGGTGTTAGCGTTGTTTTTGTTGTTATGTAATTTTCGGGCAAAGCATTGATACAATCTTCATCTACTTCAACAACGGTTGATTTTCTAGTTTTGAAATTAAGAAGATCTGATTTAAATTCACCATAAAGATTAATTAAGCCAATAATTGAGCGTGATAGCAATTCTATTTTAGTTTTATTACGTTTTTTCAGTGCTTGTAATCGTTTAATTTCTTCATCAATTTGATTGTTTTCGTGTTGAAGATTGTTAATGATGTGGTGATAATTGGTAGCTGTATCATCACGCTTTTCAACATTAATTGCCAATAATTCCCCAGCCTGTTCTGATACCACGCCATCATCATCAATGATATCGTTAAGAATGGTTTCGTATTCAGTTTTAATTTTCCATAATGACATTTTTTATTCTCCTAATTTATAAAACATTTAATATATTTTATTTATAAATAATTTTTATCAACCAATTGTTTTGAAAACCAATAATATTGTTTCTCAGTTTTAATCCCGTTTTTCCATGAGTCGCTAATTCCGATTAATACAGACTCATCATTCTTTGCCTGTGATAGTAGTTTTTCCTCCCATTCGTTTTTTTCTCTTGGCTTTTGTTGTTGTTGGTTAATAGCGTTTACTACTTCGTCAGCACTTGCAATACTGGAATTAATCCCAATGCCAAAATTCCCTAAACAACGCCCCACAGCGGACGTTTCGCAATTTTCAATGTAGCTTGTTTTATTGATATATGTACTGTCTTCTTTTTCATAGGCGTGCCCTGTTGAGACAATCTTATCATCAACGTATAAGGTGGCCTTCATAATACACACGCCACCTTCATTAGAAAGTATTTCTGTGAGTAACTGAGCAACTTTATAATTTTTTCTTAAATATCCGATTCGTTCATGAACTTCAACATAGTCTTTTCCCTTTATGTTAATTTTTTTCATTTCTTGTGCAGTCATTTTCTTGCTCCTTTAATTTTTGTAAATCTTCTTCACGCTCCTTTAATTTTTGTAAAAATTCTTCACTATCTGAAAGAAAATTATTAAACGATTCGGTCATATTATTTAAAATGTCATTCATTCCATTACCTCCAATATTTTTTTAGCCAATGCTATCGCCTCGTTTTTGCGTAATACTGATGTATACATATACACATCCTGATTATCAATAATTCTTGCTATAAGCTCATTGTGTTGGGTTTTAACTTCTATTTCTTGCATTAGAACAACTCCTCAGCATTTTTATTTAAATGAGGTAAATGATTGATTAAATTATCTTCTAGCTTGTATGATTTAACAATCTTCCCACTTGTTATTGGCCATCGAACACAAGTGCCGTAACCATCGCAAAAATCCCAATCATCATCCTCATTAATTTGACGATCTAGTTTTTTTAATAATTCCTTAAACATGTTATACCTCACAACTCCATACAGCATCGCAACCGTCTTCCACTGGCTCACAATCTTGGTCTTGACAGTGTTGGCACACTTCTTCGTAATATGTTGGAATTTCAAATCTATCCATTTTTATTTACTCCTTTGTTTATTTGATAAGTCTATAATACTACTTTAGTTTATTGTTGTAAAGTATTATTTTTATAAATTTATTGTATAATTATTGTATGGCAATTACATATCGAGGTATTACTTTTTCTGGTTATAACAAGCCAAAAAGAACGCCGAATCACCCAAATAAATCACATGTAGTTTTAGCTCGCTCAAAGGGTAAGGTTAAAATGATACGCTTTGGGCAGCAAGGGGTCAAGGGTGCTGGTAGTAATCCAAAGACAGCAAAAGAAAAGGCAAGGCAAAAATCTTTTAAGGCACGTCACGCCAAGAATATTGCCAAAGGGGTTTTTTCAGCGGCTTACTGGGCAAACAGGGTTAAATGGTAAACAAGGTTAAACAAGGTAAACAAGGTTAAACAGGGTAGTTATTTAGTAATTCATGAATTGACGAAATGAATCAAGCGTATTATCTGCTAATTTTGAATTATCAAAAATCCAAATATCTTTAATTATTTCTTTAAATAATTTGTCAACTTTTGAGAAATTATTGCCTGTTTTTTTAAATTCTTTATAAATTTCATTGAATTTTTTAATTGATAGTTCTTTATTTTTTCTTTTAAATTTTATTTTGCTATTATCATAAGCAAAAACGAGTGGGTTTCCAGTCCAAACACTAATCTTGGTGTTATTATTTGCAATGCATTGAGCATTTTCAGAAAGACTAACGGTTACATTATCAAATGAAATTACTTTTGTTTGATCTGTTGCTTTTACATTTAATGATCCTGTAACTCTTAATTTTGTATGGTTGGCAATCCATACAGTATGATAATTTACATTTTTTAAAATTGCGTAACCTTGTTTATCAATAATGTAATCACGATCTTTTTTTAGTTTAATGGTTCTGTGCTTATTGAGAAAAATGCTCATTTTTATAAATTCCTTTTATTTATTTTTGATGTTTTTAATTTTTAATTGCCGTATTCTGGTATCAAATCATAAAAACTATCTATTGTTAGTTTAACTTGGTCTTTTATATCAAAAATGTGTAGATTGGAACGACTCCCACAATCACACCCAATTCCAATTATTTTGGGTTGGGGCTCCTCAAATCCAGATGTTTTACTGTACTCTGTCATGGGGTTATAGAAATAAATTTCACTTAAAATTTGATGCTTTAAATACGGATAATAATGAAAAACACCGTATTCATTTTTTGTAGTTTTGAGTTCTAGCCAAAAAGTTTTAGGCTTGACCCGATCAGGCAATTTGTCTAATTCAATATAAATATAATATGTCCACCAATTTAACTCTTTGTTTCTGTATTTAACTATTTCACTGTATACAATATTGAAAGCAACATCCTTGTATTTACCTTTACGCCATTTATATTCATGTGTTATATCCATTTTTTAAACTCCGTTTATTTATTTGATATTTATATATTACTATTTTTGGTTTAATGTTGTCAATATATATCTTTTATTATTATATCGATATTTATTATTATATACTTATTCTATATTTAGTTTATTTATGTTTAGATCTTATGTTTATTAACCTATACCTATTAATATCAACTTATTAAGTATTAAGTATTAAGTATTGTTTATCTATACCTATTTATCTTTATATCTATTTATATGTATATATCTTTATGTATATGTA
>Ga0213865_10001100_pt1 | contig 17851 bp, 21 predicted proteins | sample PICome_6_FD_160100 | JGI IMG/M metagenome (GOLD analysis project Ga0213865, IMG submission 160100) | Coastal seawater microbial communities near Pivers Island, North Carolina, United States - PICO282 | ecosystem: Environmental > Aquatic > Marine > Coastal | place: USA: North Carolina...
GAGTTGTAGATGCATATGATGTCACTGCAGTTGCTAAAAGACGTGACCGTGGTGTTCAAATGTATAATAAAAGAAATTATAAATTAAGCGAAAATATGTAATAAAACTGTTACAAAACTGTAACAGCTGTTTTAATAAATAAAAATGAGCCAATGTTGAGACTGGCTCATTTTTTTTAATCGATTAGAAGGAAAAAGATATGAAAAAAATAATCTTAGGTCTAACTCTTGCTCTAGTGGCCTCAACTGCACAAGCAAGAGACTTTGTATCCATAGCAGGATCATCAACAGTATTACCTTTTGCAACAATCGTTGCAGAAGAACTTGGAAAAAATCCAAAATTTAAAACTCCAGTTGTAGAATCAGGCGGTTCTTCAGTTGGCAAAAAAGGCGTTTGTGATGGTATCGGTGTAGAGACTATCGATATCGGAAATGCATCATCAAGAATGAAAACAGGTGAATTAGAATACTGTGATAAAAACGGTGTTACACTTACTGAAATCAAAGTAGGATATGATGGTATTGTAGTAGCACACTCAATTAATGGTACTCCGTTGAATATTTCAAAGTCAGATCTAGGTAAAGCACTGACTGCTCAAGTCCCAGATGAAAATGGAAACTGGATTGATAATCCATATACACATTGGAATCAAATCAATCCTGATCTACCTAATCTAGAAATCAGAGTCATGGGCCCACCAACAACATCTGGTACTCGTGCATCATTCGTAGAAATGGTGAATGAAAAAGGATATTGTAAAAAAGATTCAGCAGCAAAAGCAGCTCTTAAAGCATCTGGTAAAAAAGCAAAAGCTTGTCGTGCAATGAGAACCGACGGTGCATTTATTGAAGCAGGAGAGCAGGATAACTTGATTGTTCAGAAACTTCAAGAAGATGTAGATACATACGGAATCTTTGGTTTCTCATATCTTGACCAAAACAGAGATGTACTTGAAGGTGCAATCGTAGATGGTGGTGCTCCGACATTTGAAGCAATTGCCGATGGTTCATACTCAATCTCTCGTTCCTTATACTTCTATATCAAACATGCACACGTTGGTGTAGTTCCTGGTGTTGAAGAGTATGTGAATGAGTGGACAAAGCATTGGGGTGAAGATGGTATCCTAGCAGATGCTGGTATGGTTCCACTTCCTGCAGATGAAATGGCAGAAATGGAGTCACGAATGACTTCACTTCCAACATTAACAGCTGATGATCTAAAGTAAACTCTTAAAATATATTGAGAAAAGCGTCCTTCGGGGCGCTTTTTTTGTTTACATTTCAGTATAAATAGTGTATAGTTATTCATCAACAGTAATTGGAGACATTGATGAAAAGATTTATAATATATAGCCAAGAGTTAAATGAAATGAAAACTGATTTATTACGTGATTTAGATAGAGATTATATAAGAAAAGCACTTTCTATTAGATCTATTGATATTAAAGGCACTGATTTTAATTCTGATAAAAGAAAAAAAGAAATTCAATTCATGTTAGCAACCCAATGGTTTCCTAAATTTCCTATGGAAATGATACAGGATACTATGACTGTTAGCTCTAAGAATAAAATTAATAAAGCAATTGATTATTTGCGTAATAATTATTACAGCAATTTTATGCGCCTCTGGAATTTCCCAGCAGCTGGCATTGGACCAGGTGAAGCTATGTTATATTTTTTAGTTAATAAAGCGATTGTTGGTGGTGGCGGCTCAGCTGGTGTTGATATCATGATTCTTAACGGTAAAAAATACGAATTAAAAGCTGCAACTATAAGTGCGTCAAATCCTAAAATCGCTGCTGGTTTTAGACTTGGAGGTACAGTACAAGTTTCAGATTTTGTAAGACAAGTTGTTCAATTTAAGAGAACTTTAGGATTGAAATTTGGTGGTTCTGGAGAAGAAGAAGTTAATAAGGCTGATTTGCAAATAATTCGTCAAAAGTATTCTACAGAAATGAAAAGACTTGAAGGAGAGTTTCAAATAAAAGCTCATAATTACTTAGCAAAAAATGATTTGGTGTTGTTTAATAATAATAAAGTTAGTGCTAAAGTAAAAGATGAAGAGGCTCGTGGAAATCTAAAAAGAGACGTTGGCGGTAGAATAGAATTTATTGGAAAAGTTAAAAAATCACAAGTAAGATTAGCACAAATTTCTCAAGGAAAACCTAAACCTGAAGTTATACTATAATGGCATATACAGGCTCAAAATATATTGAAGACGACTTTCTCAACATTGCAAGAGGAATGGTCAAAGGTACATCAAGCAATCATAAATTTGGTGCTGTTCCTGCTATGTCTCAAAATGAAACTGGAACAGTATGGGATATAGATGATACAATATATCCATGGACTGCACTCGATACACCAGCAGTTGTAAATGTTGAACGTAATAATGTAGCAGATGAAGGACATACCGTAACTGTACAAGGATTAGATTCAAATTATAATTTTCAATCAGAAGATATAGTTATTTCTGGTACAGATACTTTAGGAACAAAATTATTCCGTAGAGTAAATAGAGCTTTTGTTTCAGCAAATGGTTCAACGAATACAGGCAATATCGACATCGAGGCAAGTGCAGCTGGAGGTACAACAGTCGCAAGAATAAATGCTGGTAAAGGTCAAACTCTTATGGCAGTTTATACAGTTCCAGCGAATTATAATGGTTATTTGATGCAAGTAACTTCTACTTGTCAGGATGGTGCAGATGCATCGGGTAATATGTTTATTAGATATTTCGGAAAAGACACTTTTAGAATAGGTCATTCATTTGAAGTACAAGGCAATGGCGGGCAATATTTTTATAAATTTGCAGTGCCAATTAGAATACCAGAAAAATCAGACATTGATGTAAGAGCTTCGGTAAGATCAAATAATGCTCGAATAACAGCAGCATTTGATGTTATACTAATTGAAAAAACTCAAGATAGAGCAGCAAGATGAATTTTAGTGAATTTATAACAGAACAAAAAAATACACACATGACTCACATAGAGGATAAGGTTATCTATGGTGGTGTCAAAGGAACACGAGAAGCAATTCTTGCTCTTCGTTCAATGAGAGATATGTTAGGAGGAGTTCATGACGGATCTGTTAGTGTTAAATGGGACGGTGCTCCTGCTATCTTTGCTGGGACTGATCCTCGCGATGGACGGTTCTTTGTGGCAAAGAAAGGTATTTTTAATAAAAGCCCAAAAGTATACAAGACTGATAGTGATATTGACGCTGATACTTCTGGCGATCTTAATACAAAGCTTAAGCAAGCTTTACGCTATTTACCAAGTCTTGGGATAAAAGGAGTAATACAAGGTGATTTCTTATTTGGTCCAGGAGATATCAAAACTCAAAAAATTAAGGGAAAGCAATACGTCACCTTTCACCCTAATACAATCTTATATGCAATACCAGCAGGCACGGAAATGGCCAAGGATATCAAAAACAAAAAGATCGGAATAGTGTGGCACACAACTTACAAAGGCAATTCATTTGAATCAATGAAAGCTTCTTATGGAGTAGATGTAAGTAAGCTTAAGCAATCTAAAAATGTTTGGTCACAAGATGCTATGCTAAGAGATATGTCACGATATACTATGTCACAAAAAGATACAGATGAAGTGAATGAATATCTCTCAACTGCAGGATACATCTTTAATCAAATTGCTGGGTCTACACTTCGACAGCTTGAAGGGAATCAACAACTTGCTCAAATGATTGAAACTCATTCAAATACCTATGTTAGAGCCGGAGCGCTTCCACCAGATCCAAAAAAGAGAGTAGATGCTTTGATTAAATTTATTAGTGATAAGTTTCAGAAAGAAATGGATAAGAGAACCACTGAAAAAGGTAAGACTGCTCAAAAAACAAAGAGAGATGAAATATTAAAATTCTTTTCAAAACAAAATAAAGCATCACTTGTTCAGATGTTTGAATTACAAAGAGTCATAATTCTAGCAAAACTAAAAATTATAAATATACTTAATAAATTAAACAATACACAAACTTTCTTAAAAACAAAGAAAGGTTATCGTACAACTGGTCAAGAAGGCTATGTTGCTATTGATAAACTTGGTGGTGATGCGGTTAAGATAGTTGATCGAATGGAATTTTCATTTGCCAACTTTAACCCTAATATATTAAAAGGATGGGATAAACCGGGGAGAAATTAACATGGCGGATATCGTTCGCTTTAAAGACGTATTTCAAAATTCAAACGCGCTTTCTTTCAAAGACATGTATGTAGTTGAATATAAACCAGGCGAAGACGAACTGGTTAACTATAGAGCTATGCGTCGTAAAAGAACAATTGGTGTAGGTGAAGGAGGTTATGTTGGAGAGTCAGTAGATCCTGATGCACAGCTTCCGTGTTCAAATCCGGGTTGTGAATGCGATCCTTGCACTTGCAGTCCTGTATGTAAATGCGGCAATTTAAAAGAAGAAGTTGATGAAGCTCTTAATATGCAGCAGCGTTTAAAGCGTTCGCGTCTTATGAAAAGATTAAAAGCAAGAATTAAAGTTGGTCGTGATCGAGCTAAGAGAAAAATGGCTAACAAAAGTAAATTACTAAGAAGAGCTAATCGTAAAGCTCGTGATATAATAGTTCGTAAATTGACAAAGGATATACCAAAGTCTGAGTTATCATTTGCTCGTAAAAAAGAAATTGAAAAGCGTTTAGAAAAGCCAGCAGTAAAAGCTCGGCTTCAAAGATTAGCAAAACGAATGTATCCTAAAGTTCGTAAAGCAGAAGTTTCGAGGAAAAAAGGTTGATAAATTCTTTTAAAAGTTATTTAGTAGAAGAGGAAAAGACCGTATATTTTACGTTTGGTCGAATGAATCCTCCTACAGTTGGTCATGAAAAACTTCTTGATGTTTTAGCAAGAAAAGCCGGTAGAAATCCTTATCGAGTTTTCTTGTCACAATCACAAGATTCAAAAAAGAATCCTCTTAATTATGCAGAGAAAATTAAATATGCTCGTAAAATGTTTCCAAAACATGCTCGTTCAATTATGCTTGATAAGAAAGTAAAAACAGTATTTAACGCTATACAAAAATTATATGATGAAGGATATAAGAATGTAGTTATGGTTGTTGGTCAAGATCGTGTTCGTGAATTTGATATTTTACTCAATAAGTATAATAAAAAGAAAGGTCCTCATGGAGTTTATAGCTTTTCTCGTATTGATGTTATGTCTGCTGGTAGCCGTGATCCAGATAGCGAGGGCGTTGAAGGGATGAGTGCTTCTAAAATGAGAGCTGCAGCAACTGATAAAGACTTTACTGCATTCTCACAGGGTTTACCAAAGACTATATCAAATGCTGATGCTAAGGGATTATATAATAAAATTCGATCAGCAATGGGTTTAAAAGAACAAAGAGAATTTAAAAATCATATTCAATTAGAACCCGTATCTGAAATAAGAGAAAGCTATGTACAAGGTAGTTTATATCAGCCAGGAGACACTGTCGTAGTTAAAGAAACTGGTCAACTCGGTAAGGTCAAACATCTTGGATCAAACTATGTAATCATTGAAAGTGTTGGCAATGAATATCGTAAGTGGCTAGACTCTATTGAAAAATTGTCTGAAACTCCTGAAGAAATACCGGTTGCTCCATTTTCAGTAAAGCTCGAATCTTTACAAGAAAAAACTACATCTCCTCAAGATCCGGATATTAAAGATCGAAAAGGTACACAGCCAAAAGCATATCATTCTGGAATAAAATCAAAGAAGACAAAAACTGCAAGAGATGCTCATTTTAAAAAGTATTCAAAGTATGATGATGATAATCCAGCTGCATATAAAAAAGCACCGGGTGATGCGACTGCTAAGACAAAGCCGAGTAGACATACTCTAAGATTTAAGCAAATGTTTGGCGAGCAAGATAGAACAGATATTGCAAAAGCAAGAATTGATCGAGAAAAACAATTAGATAAGATTAAACATGATCGTATGATGGATCGTGCAAGATTGCGTGATGTTCAAAAGAAAAATAGAGATACAAATCCAAGGAAGAAAAATGATTAGATTCAATCAATATTTGTCAGAAGATGTTACTGCTGCTTTAAAGAAAAAAGCAGAAAAATCGGGAATGTCAATGGGCATACTGAGAAAAGTATACAACCGTGGAGTTGCAGCATGGAGAACTGGTCATCGACCTGGTACTACTCCGTCACAATGGGGATTAGCAAGAGTTAATTCATTCGTAACAAAGTCATCAGGTACTTGGGGCAAAGCCGACAAAGACCTAGCAGCAAAGGTAAGGAGTTAATAATGCCACTTAAAGTTTCAGATGGTATGGGTGCTTGGATAGACGATTTCAAAAAATCAGATGCACCTCAGTTTAAAGGTAAATCAGATAAAGAACGTCGTGATCAAGCGATAGCAGCATATCTATCTGCAAAGCGTGGTGATAAGCAAGAAGGTTATATGCCTAATTATGCTGACAAGATGAAAAAGAAAATGATGACACCTTCAGATAAGGATAAACTTTTAAAAATTAAACAGATGCTTGATAAAGAAAAGAATCAGAAACAAGAAAATGTAAAATCTGCTGATAAAAAACCTGAAGTATACACAAAGTCTGATGGTAAAAAAGGTGTACGAATGGTGCCAACAGATAAAGAAGTTGTAAAAACTGAAGGATATGTTTCAATGGCTCAGCAAAGAGCTGTATGGGCTACTCGTAAAGATGGCGGTAAAGGACATCCGGATAATAAAAAGAAATCCAAAAAAGAAGATGCTTCTTCAGATGCAGTGAAAGCATATATGGCAAAAGGTGGTAAGGTTACTAAACTTCCTCCTGGTAAAGCAGCTGGATATCATGGTAAAGATGATCCTGGTAAAGATATGCATGGTGTAATGGATAGAGGTGACACTAAACAACTTCCACGTAAAAAAGTCAAATCAATGGAAGCTAAAACCCGAATCATGGGTGAAAGCATGCGAAAGGTTGCAGCAGTTCAAGGTCAAATGTCAAAGATAAATGATAGATTAAGAAAAAATCCTAAACATCCAGGAGCAGGAAAAGACAGGACTGATTTGCTTGATTTACAGAGAAAAATGGTAGCATTAAGAAAATCACGAAATGAATCAGTTGACGAACTTGCAATGTACACAAGCAAGAAGTTACCGAATCTTTCTTATCCTAAAAAGAAAACAAAATATGATAAAGAAAAAGATCGCATCAATATGATGAAGAAGAATAGGCAAAAGGGTGAGTCTGTTAACGAAATTTCTGATAAGTTAAAAATGAAATATCGTGATAAAGCAAAAGATACCATGCGCTTAAAAAGAGCACAATTGAAATCTATTTCTAAATCCGCATACGCAGGAGCAACAGATAAAGAAAAAGAAAGAGCCTCGAAAAGAGCAGATTCTATTATGACAAGTATACGTTTACGTAGTAGACCGAAAGGCGAATCTGTAAAAGAAGAAATGAACTTTGCAGTTTCAATCGAAGGTCTTCCACAAATGTTTATTTCGGCTGACTCTCCTGGTATGCTTAAGCAAACTCTTCGTAAGATTGTGAAGCAACCTTCTATGATTCAGAACGTAAAGCGTGTTACTGATGCTCAGGTAAAGAAAACATTTCGATTGAAAGCACAAGGACGCGATGAGGAGAGCGAAGAATAATGTGGTATAATCTTAGAAAACAAATTGAAGAAGTTGCTAAGTATGACTATGGAACGCCCGAAAGCGTAAAGCATATGAAGAAAGTAACACCCGGCGAAAACGTCAAAGAAGATGACGATAATGATCCAGGCGAATACGATCAAGAAGGCGATATGGCAAAAACTCAATTGAGAACGATGATGGACGCTGCTCAAGAATTAAATAAAATGCTCGGTGATAATGATAATTTACCTGAATGGTGTCAGAATAAAATAACAAAAGCTACTGATTATATCGATTCAGTAAGAGATTATCTCAAGAGCGAAAAAGATGATTAGATTTAAAGCATTTGCAGAAGAAAAAAAGTTAACTGGCAGAGATTCAAAAGGTCATAAGAGACCCACTGAAAAAGGTGCTGGATTAACTCAAAAAGGAGTTGATGCATATAATCGTAAGACTGGCGGCAATCTAAAAACAGCAGTTACTACTAAACCAAGCAAATTAAAAAAAGGCAGTAAGGCAGCAAATAGACGTAAATCATATTGTGCTCGAAGTGCTGGTCAAATGAAGATGTTTCCAAAAGCAGCAAAAGATCCTAACAGTAGGTTAAGACAAGCAAGAAGAAGGTGGAATTGTTAAATGTACGAATATAAAGCACTCATCAATCGTGTTGTTGATGGAGACACAGTTGATATCGATATCGATTTAGGATTCGGTGTATGGATGAAAGACGAAAGAGTACGAATCATGGGTATAGATACTCCTGAATCAAGAACTCGTGACCTAGTGGAGAAAGCATTTGGACTCGCATCAAAAGAAAGACTCAAAGAACTCATACCTGAGGGATCAATACAAACTCTTAAAACAGAAGTCGACAAAAGTGGAGAAGACGCAAAAGGAAAGTTCGGAAGAATCTTGGGTGACTTCATCGTTGGAGGACATCGGGTCACTGAGATACTTATTAATGAAGGACATGCAGTAGATTATTATGGCGGATCAAAAGAAGAGATCCAAGCACAGCATATGAAAAACAGAGAACGTTTGATTGCTGAAGGAAAAGTAATTATTTCAAATTGATTTTATTATAAATAGTTCTATATTTTATTCAATGGGATAACTGATGGCAGACTCTACCGATACACGACTCGACAGAATAGAAAGTAAGTTAGATAAACTTGCTGACGCTATGATTTCTATTGCACGCGCAGAAGAAAAGATTGAAGCGATGTCAGAAGAACACGAAAAGCAGTACGAGCGTATCAATCGGTTATCCGTAAAAATAGATGAAATAGAGAGAATTGTCCTTGATAATCAAAGGACCGTAAATTTAATTTCGAAATTATTCTGGGTTGTTGTTGTAGCGGCAACCGGAGCTATAGCAACTAACATATGGATGTAAAAAAATGTCAAAAGTAAACGAAATTTCAAAAGGTACGATAGGTAGGTATTTGAAAAAAACTCCTGCTAGTTCAGCAGCTGCTGGTAATAAAATGGCTGGTCAAGGTATGAATCCTAAAGCTAGTATGCAAAAAGGCGTTAAAGGCATAGTGAAAAGAAGTAAAGGGGTATCGATGGCTGTTGATAAAATGACAGGAAAAGCTAAAGTACCTGCTACCGAATCATTCGTAATACCCGAAGAGATTCCAGCAAATGAGAGAACAGCGTTTCATGGTGCGGCAGCAGCTGCAGCAAAATCTGGTAAGAAATCTTTCAACTTTGGTGGCAAAACTCACCCTGTCACTATGAAGAAAGATACAGCAACAAAGATTGCTGATCAGAAAGAAGGAACTGACGAGGCTAAACGAACAGTTCATTCTGATAAAGAAGATCGTCTAGTGACAATGAAGATCAAAGATCCAAAGAAAAAATCCGGTGAAACCGCTACAATGAATCCTAAACTCGGAAATAATAAAGATGGCAAAGGTACTGAAATGGAACAAAAAGAATCACTGACTATTCGTGACAAATTGATGATGGTTCTCGAGGGTGATCGTTCAAAGCATTACAAAGGTGCTACACCTCCTGAAGATATGGATAATAATCTCAAAGGTGCTGGTGCTAAGAAGATGAAGGCAGACATTCAGGGTAATGCTGCTGACCCAGATCTTGAGAAGAAATCTCATGACGATGCAGCAAAAGCAGGTCGTGCGGGTCCGAATGCAAAGAAACGTCCTGGAGATAATCCAGCTGGAGATAAAAAAGCACAAACTCCAGAAGATCCAACGAAAAAAGGTCAAGGATCAAGTGAAGTAAAAGAATCACGTGATCAACTAGCAGGAATCAAATCAGCATACGCGAGAATGTACAATGGCAATTAAAGCACCAAGTTATCAAAAAGATGCAATTCCAACTCGTAAAGGTTGGATTCATCCTAACACAGGTGAGATACTCGTCGGTGGATCTATATCTCAGAAAGATATTGATGAATATCTTGGAGTGAAAATTGATTCGATTAAAGCTGAAGCTGCACATGCTCAAGAAGTTCAAATAGATATTATGGAAGATGTAGAAGATGATATACTGATTGAAGATGATCTTTTTACTATAGATGTAGAAGATGATTCTGAAATTGAGTGGGAAGTTGAAGAGATTGATCTTGATTCTATGACTAAAGCTCAATTAATTGAAACTGCTGAAGATTGGGAAATTGAAATAGATCCAAAGGAAACAAAGGCAACCATTAAAGCTATTTTAGAAAAAGAACTAGATTAAAATATAAATAACTTTATGATGATATTTGATGAACTCACGGAAGACAATCTCTTTCTTTATGCAGCGAAGCACTATTACAAACCTCAGTTCTCGGATATCGAAGAATTTTATGAGGATTTGAAACGATTTAAATATGTCAAACGCTTAGTGAATCGCTATATTGAAAATGACGAGCTGGCTGAAAGATTAATACTCAATCATTTGATTGTGATATTTAATTCATTCGGCATTGAGGCAAGTCTTAATATGCTAGAGTTAAAGCTTGATGATAAGCACTGGCCGGTCATCAAGCCTTTTTTAATTTTTCTGAAGTATGTTCGTAATGATCAGTATACAGGAATTGCTATGGATCCAGAAGTAATTGAAAGGTTAAGAGAAATATAATGGCGCGAAGTAGATCTAGAAATATTGCTGATGCTATATCAGGAGCAGTTGTGTCTGGTAATATAAGTCAAGAAGGTAGTATATCAGGAGCAACTGGTGGTCTTGATTCCTCTGCAGTTATAAATCTAATTGATTCAGATTACGTAGCTTTACGAGAAGCAGATGCTGGTGGAGGTGGAGGCGGAGTAACTAATTATTCTTTTGATAGCGCTGAAGGTTTTTTAACAATTAATTCTTCTGGTTTAACAGCTGGTTCTTTAGGCTGGGCAGATGCAGCAAATACTCTTGCTGTGTGGAATGATTCTGACGGAAAATGGCAACAAATTTCATTTGAAGAATTTCCGATTGGTGATACACCGCCAGGATCTGGTGGCACAGAATCAACTGTAGTTATTGGAGCCACTACTTATAAAGTTCATACCTTTACATCTTCTGACAATTTTATTGCGAGCAAAGCAATAAGTGGCGTAGAATATCTAGTAATTGCAGGCGGTGGTTCAGGGGGTGGATACTATTACGCTGGAGGTGGTGGAGCTGGAGGCTATAGATCAAACGTGAGTGGTCTGTCATCTGGAGGAGGTGGCTCTGCTGAAGGCACAATGAATATAATAGCTGGAACATATCCTGTTGTCGTAGGAGCAGGCGGTGCCGCTGTATTAAACACATCATCAATTGGTAATAGTGGATCTACGAGTTCATTCAATCAGATATCTTCTACTGGTGGTGGAGCTGGAAATAAATCTGGAGGAACTGGAGGGTCAGGAGGATCTGGAGGCGGAGGCGGCGGTGCCAATGCTGGAGGTTCTGGTACCTCTGGTCAAGGATATGCAGGTGGTGATGGCGGAGGTAGTGCAAACACTAATGGCGCCGGTGGAGGTGGAGGTGCTGGAGCTGTTGGTGGTGATGGTGGAGCTAGTAGTGCTGGTGATGGTGGAGCTGGAGTTGCATCTAATATAAACGGAACTAATACAACTCGTGCTGGTGGCGGAGGTGGTGCTTCTGGTGCATTTTCTTACATTTCAAATGGTGGAGCCGGAGGTGGAGGAGCAGGCGGAAGTTATGCTGGTACAATTGTCGCTGGAGAAGACGGAGATGTAAATACTGGATCTGGTGGAGGCGGTGCTTCGCACACTGGTAATGTTTCTAGAGATGCTGGTGCAGGTGGATCTGGAATAGTTATAATAAGATATGCGATTTAATTAAAGGAGTTTTAAACAATGGGTCATTTCGCAAAAGTAGTAAATGGTGAAGTTACAAAGGTAATAGTTGCAGAACCAGAATTTTTTGATACATTCGTTGATGATTCACCAGGAAGATGGGTTCAAACATCTTACAATACACGTGGCGGAGTTCATCAATTAGGTGGTACGCCTTTAAGATATAATTATGCTGGCATTGGTTATAAATATGATGCTGATGCTGATGCTTTTTATGAGCCTCAACCATATCCAAGTTGGACACTCGATACAAACACATATCTGTGGGAAGCTCCGGTCGCATATCCAGATGCTGATAGTGCTGAGTTCTATGTTTGGAACGAAGAAACAACGAGCTGGGATTTAGTGACTTAATATGGGACTAGTTAAACGAGCAGCAGATCTTGCATATACATTTCGTTTCATACGCATGCTCGTGATGGACTGGAAAAATTGGGATGCTTATAAGCAAGGCATCATCGATGAAAACGGCAAAAGACAAAAAGATGTTAAGCTGGATACAGACGAAAAAAAATCTGCTTACACTCCTTTTATTCGTCTTGCTGCTAACATTAAGCGGCTGTTATCAAACGTTCCTGGTGGTGGCTCTAAACTTGGTTCTTTCGCAGCCGGTTTATTTCTAATTAAAGAAAATTTTGGATTAACAGATAAAAATTTAAAAGACATACTTAATAAATGTAATATTGATGCACTTGATATTTTAGATGAATCAAATGCTAATTGGTTTATGCTTGAAGATAAACAGCTTGCACCGGGTATATATAGAGTAAAAGAATCTAAAATTTTAAACAAGAATTTTGAAGAGTGGGTACTACCGAAGGATCAGATAAGAATATCGGAAGAATCATATCCAATTGGTGATGTATTTGGATTAGATATATACGAAGCGACTCATATGAACACGAATCAAAAAGTATACATTACAGCAAAAGAGATTTATAAATGAGTTTATGGGCAAATATAAGAAAAAGACGAGCAGCTGGTAAGCCAAGACTAAAGCCAGGAGATAAAAATTATCCAAAGACACTTGACGTTGGTGAGATGATGACTGCTGCAGATGCTGGCATTCCTCACGATACAAAAGACATGGGTCCTCGGATAAAAACTACGAATGTAACTGATCGTCGACGAAGAAAAGATAAAGTACCAGTTCTATTAAAACGCTTTAGAAAGTATGTAGAAGATAATGGGCAGAAGTAGAGACATAGCTGATTTTCTAGGAAAAACAGAAGCGAATAATACTACTAATTCTTTACTCACTTCAGCTGCCGATGGTGCTGGAGTTACAGTATATTCGACAGTTGATGATTTACCACTGTCTGGCAATTCAGCCGGCGACCTTGCTTTTGTTGATGATACAGATCGATTTTATATTTTTACCGGAGCTGGTTGGTATAGTGTATCTCTTGTAAACGCGACACCAGTAATATCATCAATATTAGATAGTGATGGAGGTTCAACTCCTTTCACTCTCAGTACCGAAGGTGCATCAACAGTTATTACAATTACTGCGACCGATTCTGATGGTATACCTCTCACATTTTCTTCAAGTGCTGACTCTGATTTCAGTGGATTAGCAACATTATCACAAGATTCGAGTGTGTTTACTGTAACTCCATTCAGTGAAGACTCTGCTACAACCACGAGTGGAACAATCACATTTACAGCGAGTGACGGAATTCAGGTAGCAACATCAGCTGCTCAAACATTCACGTTAGTTTTTTCTAATATAGTTCAAAACTCTGCTGAAACAGTTTTACTTGCGAAAGCAACTGGCAATTCTGGAACAAATAGTTCTTTTACTGATAACTCTTCAAGTTCTCATACAATTACGAATGTCAGCGATCCAGTAGCATCTTCGTTCAGTCCATATCGTTCTGGTGGGTACAGCAATTATCTAGGAACTGCACAATCATATATTAGAACTGGTTCATCTTCTGATTTTGATATAGGTGGAACTGGTGATTGGTCATATGAAGCATGGATTTATGTTCCTACAGATCATACTTTTCAAAGTTATACTCGTGGATTTGGACTAGGTCCATATTATAGTGATGTAAAATCTTTTGGATTTATGATGAGTGATGGTGATAACAGTAACAATATGACAGTGTATTGGGATTATAACACAAGACATTTAATATCATCTGTGTCTTTTGATAAAGGTCAGTGGAATCACGTTTGTATTAGTAGAACAGGTACGAATATAGCACTATTTTATAATGGATTAAGAATTGCTCATAATGGCAGTTATAGTACATCAATTAGTACAGGAGATACTTACGCATTTCTAGGACACACTGGAAATGGCACAGAAGGTTTTGTCGGATATATAACTGATGCTAGGTTTATCAATGGTTCACATCCAAATGATGCATCTGAAGAAGCTCTCACAGTTCCTACTGAAAGATTAACTGCGGTTACAAACACAAAATTTTTAATAGGTGGCATACCTTATTTTTCTGATCAATCATTAAGCGATCATAGTTTAACTCTTTCTGGAACTGTTAATAAAGAAACACTCGTACCTTATGATTACGATGCATACTCTACTTCAAATCATGCAGGATCTGCGTATTTTCCTTCTACTTCAGACAGAGTAGAGATTCCCTGGAGCAGTGATTTTGAATTTGGTTCTGGTGATTTTACAATTGAATTTTGGTATAATCTAAGTGATGTGGAAGGATTAATTAGTTGGGGAGAAGATGCTAGTAATAGATTTGATATAACCGGTGTATCTGATACCAACATTAGAGTTTTGTATAATCATTCTAGTTATACTAACTTCGATGATAGAAATGGTGGTGATGCGCTTCCTAATGTGTGGCAACATTTTGCCGTTACAAGAGATGGTGATACTCTAAGATACTTTATTAATGGAGTTCTTCAATCAACTGTTGCTATGGCAACTGGAGCAATTATGCCAACAGGAAATGCTAGTGATCTAGTGATAGGTAGGAGAGATTATGGAGGTGGTGGTGGTGATAACAGTGTTGGTTATTTCTCAGATGTTAGATTAGTAAAAGGAACTGCAGTATACACAGCCGCCTTTACACCACCGACTGCTCCATTGAGCGCAATCAGTGGCACATCTCTCTTAGCATTACGAGGTGATGCATCAATATTTGATGCCGCTCAAATTAATGATTTAACACTTAATGGTAATGCTGTTTCTTCAACAGGACAAACTAAGAATGCTTCTTCATCCATATATTTAGATGGAACTGATGATAATGTTGAAGTAACTACAATGGAAGATTTATCTAGTGGACCATATACAATTGAAGGTTGGTATTATTTTACTTCTGACCCTAATTCATCTAATACTATACTATGGGCTTATACAACTGGTACTGCAAATGGTTATGCTCAATTGCATACTCCTACAGGAACTACTCTTAGATTACAGAAAAGAGGTGGAACTTTAGTAAGTGATGGAACTTTTGATTTTTCTGTAAACACTTGGTATCATATAGCAACTGTGTGGAATGGCAGTAATATGATAGTGTATGTAGATGGAACGGAAGTTATAAATTCTACTACTAATGTAATTGATAATTCTGGTAACGGATTTGCAATCGGTGGTAGCGATAACTTTATTGAAGGTTATGTAGAAGATTTTCGAATAACAAAAGGTCTTAGTCGATATCCATTTGTTCCACCAGTAGAAACATTAACTGATATCACAAATACAAGTTTGTTAACTGCACATGCATCGACAATAGTAGATGGGTCTTCAAATTCTCACAGTTTAACAACAAATGGAGATGCAGCAGTTTCTAATTTTGCTCCTTTTGCTGGTGGAAAAAGCATTTATTTTGATGGCAGTGGAGATTATGTATCACTTACACCAGATTCTACTTTTAATCTTGGTACTGGTAATTTTACTTTTGAATGTTGGTTTTGGATTGATGATAGAAATAGTGAACAGACTATATTTGATTTATATACAACAAGATGGAGTGATGTATTTTTAGTTAATACAAGGGGTGATGGTTCTCAATATGGATTAACCGCATATCTAAATACAGGCAGTGGTTCAAACGCACTTAAAGGGCATGTTGATACTATGGGTGCTATAGGTAGCCTTAACAGTACTGATTGGACACATTGTGCTATTGCTAGAAATAGTAATACAATTACTTTATTTTTAAATGGTCAAGTTATAGATTCTAAAACGTATACAACTGAATTTACAGGTCAAAATGGAGTAACAGTTGGTTCTAGGAATGGTTCTACTCCTTTTAAAGGATGGATATCAAATCTAAGATTAATTAAAGGTACAGCACTTTATAATAGTTCATTTACACCCCCTACTGCTGAATTAGAAGGTTAATATAATGCCAGAAAGTAGAAACAGAGACATAGCAACAAGTGCTGGTCAAGCTGTTGCTAATGATATTATAGCTAGTGATGGTTCGCTAACAGGCAATGTAGTAACTGCTTACACTAACGCTTCAGACATACCTTCATCAGGAAGTGTAGGTGACATGGCATACGTAACTAGCACTAACAAATTATTCTTCTGGCGAGGTGGATGGTATGGTATCGCTATAGGTGATGCAGTATGACGTTTTCTATTGCTCCTTTTTCCTCTGCCCCATTTTCTGCTGAAGCAGGTAGGATATTAACAGCAGATGCATCCGTATCAGGTTCAGCATCCGTTAGCGTAGTAGGAGTAAGAGTACAACCTGCAGGTGCTAGTGTATCAGGTGCAGGTACACAGTCTAACACTGCGGTTGCCATATTAGTTGTTAGTGCTTCAATATCTGCAGATGGAGCATCTACTGCTACAGGTATAGGTCTAAGACCGGGTGAATCGCAGATATCTGGTGCAGGTACAGTATCTGCAGTAGCTACTATAAAGGCAGTAGTAGATGCAGCCGTATCAGGTGCAGGTAGTGTAAGTTCCACTGCCATAAAAATACAAACTGCTGTATCTAGTGCTAGTGGTGCAGGTACAGTATCAAGTACTGGAACTTTATTAGGTGTAGTAAGTTCATCTGTATCAGGTGCAGGTACAACATCAAGTACTGCTACGCAAAGATTTGTAGGTGAAGCATCTGTATCGGGTAGCGCAAGTGTTACAGGTACAATTTCACAAGAAGCAGAAGCTAGTGGATCGGGTTCAGCAAGTGTATCTAGTGTTGGTACATTACGCACTTTAGGTATTGGAAGTGTATCAGGTGCAGGTACTACAAACACAGCAGATGTAACAACTAGACAAGTTGCTTCCGCTAGTGTGTCAGGTTCAGCATCTGTTAGTGCTGATACTATATCAACTGCTAGTGCGTCCATATCAGGTTCGGCAACTGTAAGCACTACAGGTACACTACTTACGGATGCAGAATCAAGTGTTAGTGGTGCAGGTACACAAGCTAATACGGCTGTTGGAATATTTGTAGCAAACGTAAGTGCATCCGCATCAGGTACATCTAGTTCAGATGGTACAGGTTTACTAGACGGTGACACGGCTATCAATGGTGTTGCTACAGTTGTAAGTGAAGCTACTTTAAAAGCTATAGGCAATACATCTGTAGACGGTGCAACAACTGTATCAGCAATTGCAGATAAGTTAAAAGATGTAGACAGTTCAGTATCAGGCGCAGGTACAACATCTAGTTCTGCAGATAGAGTTGCTAATGCTGACACTTCTGTATCTGGTGCAGGTACTATAGCGGCAACCATTAATCATAGACAACCTGCAGATAGTAGTGTAAATGGTTCAGCTACAGTTATATCACTAGCTACAAGAAAGTTACTAAACAGCAGTTCAGTATTAGGTGCAGGTACTGCAAGCAGTGAAGCTATTGTTGTTAAAATTGTAAGTGCTACAATTACAGGCATAGGTTCTATTGCTGGTGATAGCATAAAAATAAATTATGAATCAGTAAGAGATTTTTATACTAGAGATAGAGTTGTATTTGTAGAA
>Ga0213865_10001101_pt1 | contig 17846 bp, 16 predicted proteins | sample PICome_6_FD_160100 | JGI IMG/M metagenome (GOLD analysis project Ga0213865, IMG submission 160100) | Coastal seawater microbial communities near Pivers Island, North Carolina, United States - PICO282 | ecosystem: Environmental > Aquatic > Marine > Coastal | place: USA: North Carolina...
TCCGGAAGCCCCGATAAGTTCCACACCGTACTGGAAAAACTCGCGGTAGCGGCCGGTTTTGAACTCCTCATAGCGGTAGCACTGACCATAGTAAGACAGACGAAGCGGCTTGGTGTCCATGCGCATTTCTTCAGCGACCATGCGCATGACGGGGGCCGTCAATTCAGGGCGCAAGGTCAAATCGCGCTCGCCCTTGTCCTGAAAGGCATAGAGCTGATTGATGACGCCCGGGCCAGACTTGGCGGTGAACAATTCAAGCGATTCAAACACGGGCGTTTGAACACGAGAAAAACCGTGGCGCTGCGCCACATCTTCGAGCAGGTGCTCGAGCGCCAATCGACGCTTCATCGCAGCGGGCGTGAAGTCCCGGGTCCCGCGAGGTCGTTGCACCATCAGTCCTGTCGTGCCGTTCAGGCTTCAAGACCCCTTCGCCTTCAACACGAGAGCCAGAAGGGATTCCCGACTACTCTTCTTCCCAAGCAGCCTCGCCCCAGAGGTCCTCGCCGTCCTTCAACCCCCACGAGGGGACATCGTCGGTTTCGGATGACTTGGGTGCCTGGTCCACTGAGTTTTCGTCTTCGGTGGTTGACCCACTTTCGGCTTCATCGTTCGCCTCGGATGGGGTCGATTCCTCCAGGGGTTGGGCGGCCACCGCATCCAAGTCGGGCGCCTCGGGCACATCGGGCAGAACGATCTCGTCCTTCCCTGCAATTTCTTCGAGTTTCTCAATCAGTTCCCAATCGGGTTCCTCAGCGCCGGGCTGGACGCCCTTATCCTGTCGCACCTCGACGAGTTCGGCCGCGTTGAGCACGTCGTCGTCGCTCGCCACCTCTTCACTCAGTGCTGTTTGGTCCAACGGACGGAGGGCAGCGTTGGCGTCTTCACCCTTGGTTTCGAAGGTGGTGGATGCAGCAGGGGCTGAGACGCCCAACGACTTCCAGGCATCCTTGACTTCGGTCGAGGCAGGAACCACAGCACGCGCCCGCTCCTCGGCCTTGCGCCGCTCGTAGGCCGCCTTCAGTTCGGCCTCTTCTTGCTCGGCCCGCATGCGGGCCTCAACCTCTCGCCAAGTCTTCCGTTCTTCCTTGAGGCGATTGCGTTCTTCCTGACGCTCGATCATCAAGGGCGTAGGTTGGTCGTAGCGTTTCCAAAAGAAGTAACTCAGGCCGATGAAGAGGAGGGAGATGATGAGCCCCGTCGTGAGCGTCTCCCACAACTCGCTCATGGAGCCTCACCTTCAGTCAGCCAGTTCTGCGTCAACGGAGGCGGCTAGATGCTCAAATCCAGCAATGACATCGCCCACTTGACCGATGAGGTCGTCGGAGCCACCTGGAAGTTCGGAGATGTCGGCGTCGGCACCTTCGGGCACGTTCCGGAACAAGGGTCGTTCGATGAGCTTCCGATTGAGGCCGATGAACAACGCAGCGACCACACCCCAGAACAGGAGAATGATGGTCAAGCCCTTCGGGTTCGAGGGGTCCCAGACGTTGGGCGTGTTGGCGATCATGTCGGAGAAGTATGATGCCATGAGCACGAAGAACAAGATGGGGAAGGCGATGTAGATCAGCACGTCCCACCAGCGACCGACTTCCAAGTCGTTGTCCCCGGTGTTGATGAAGTCATCACGGAAGGCCGAAACACCGATGCCGAGGTAGCCGCCGAAGCCCGGCGGAGCGGTGCCTTCGTCAACGGCCGTTCGCCACTTGATGTAGCCGTACTTCCAAATCGAGAAGGCGATGAAGAGACCCGAGAACATCAAGCCATAGCCCCAAATGTGGTCTTGCACTTCAAGGAATTCAGGGAAGGCCACGCCGGAACTGTCGAGTTGAATCCACAGGATGGCGGAAGGCAAGCCGAAGATGAAGATGGCCAAACCGGTGATGAGCACGGAGCGTTCTCGCTCGTAGCCGTGGTCAACGAAGTTTCGGACACAGAGCTCGACGGTGGAGATCATCGAGGTGAGGGCAGCAAAGGACAGAGCGAGGAAGAACATCGCCGTCATGATGAGCGGCCCAATGGCCCCACCGGGAGCCTGGGCAAACACTTCAGGAAGGGCGAGGAAGGTGATGGCAGAGGAACCACCGGTCACCGTGGCCAACGGGTCAGGGTTGACCGCAAAGATGGCCGAGAGCACCGCCAAACCAGCGATGATGGAGATGCTGTTATTGGCCAGTCCCATCGTGAAGGCGTTGAGCACCGTGTCCTCGTCTTTCCTCATGTAGACAGCGTAGGTGATGCACATGCCCATACCGGCTGAACAGGACCAGGCTGATTGCGACAGGGCATTGATCCACACTTCTGGCTCAAACAACATGTCGAAATCCACGGTGAACATGAACAGCGCGCCGTCGAGGCTGCCGTCGCTGAGGTCCATCCACAGTGAGAGGAAGAGGGTGAGGAAGAGCAGGGCGAACAGGGAAATCATGAGGTAGAAGTTGACTTTTTCAATCGCTTTCGCACCCTTCCAAATGGTCCCTAGGACCAACAAAATCACAAGGAACTGGAAGAAGATGACTTGACCGGGCGATTGCAGGAAGGCATTCCACACCTCGGTGGTGTCCACTTTGTCACCGTTGAGAGCGCCGGTGATGCCGAGTTGGAAGTATTTCAGCGTCCACCCCGAAACCACGGCGTAGTAGAAGCCAATGGCGGTGGAAATCCACGCCGTCCACAGCCCCATCCATGCAAATCGGCGACCGGCAAAAATACGGAAGGTCCCGATGGTTCCGGTTCGGCTTCGCTTCCCCATGGCGTATTCAGCAATGACGAGGGGAATTGACCATGCAAACAGGAAAATCAGCCACGGGATGAGGAAGGTCCCGCCACCGTTTGCGCCCACCATGCGGGGGAATCGCCAAATGTTGCCGGTACCGATGGCCGCACCGATGGACGCAAAAATCAGACCGAGACGGCCGTTGAACTGGTCGCTTTCTCCCATGCGACCACCTCAGTCCTCCCCGAGTTGGCCGACTTCAACCGACTCGAGAGGAGGACCAGTTTCGAAGACCTTGTCTTCGTCATCATCGCCAAGCATGATGCGCAGGGCCACCGCCAACCCACCCCACACGAAGGTGGCGACAAGTGAGAAGGTGAAGAAGGCCCCAAAGACACTGCCGAAGGCTGCGCGGTAGGTCACATCGAGAACGTAGTAGTCGCCATCGGCCGGGTACTGATAGAGGTCAGCACCGCCCAGCGTGGACACCGTTGCCTTGTAGTGGACTTCACCGGTAGCGGTTTCCGACACCGGCAGTTCAGCCCGAAGCAAGGTGCCGTTGCCGGCAGCCAGCGAACAGCCGCCTTCGACCATCTCCACGCCCGTGCTCTGCCAGGGCGTCGTGGACCACTCACGTGGGCCAAAGTCACTCTGCATTCGGCTGGGCTTGACTTGGCGCCACTGGACCTTCGTGTCCTTGGTGCTGTACGGGAACTGGTTGGAAACGCAGATTTCGATGGGGATGTCGCCCTCGTCGGGGATGTCGATCATCGTTGGCTGCTTGAGGTAGTTCTGCTGGGAGATGTTGGCAATTTCAAGGTCGGCACGCTCTCGTGGGTTGTCGGCGATTTCAGCGATGTAGAACCCAAGACCGAGGTTGCGCACGGCGATGTGGTCGATGTCGTCCTCGTGCTGATGGAAGGCCGTACCGATTTCAGAGGTGTAGCAGTAGGAACCGTGGACGCCGTAATGCCAGTCGCAGAAATCACCAGAAGTGGGGTAGAGCGATGAGGATTGGAGGTTGGCGTATTGGGTCATATCGGCCATCATTTGGCCGTGGTATTGGAGTTGAACGTGGTCGGGGGTCTCACAGTCCGCACAGTGGCCCCATGGCCAGAGGATGAGTTCGGAGTAGGAGTGGTGGGTCAGCGTCGATTTGAATTCGCTGGCACCGTCGCCCACATCGTCGTTCATTTCGGTCAAGTCCTGAATGAACTTGGTCTCGGGCTCGGAGTTGCCGCCCCACCAGTCTTCGTCGGTGACGCCGTCCGCATCGTCGTCCTTCCCGTCGACGTGGTCTTCGTTGATTTGGCCGTCGCCGTCGTTGTCCCGGTCGTCCACTGGACCGTTGTAGACGTCGTTGTTGGAGATGCCGGCACGTTCGTCCTCGGCTGGTGTGCAGGTTCCGGGAACGAGGGGGCCGGTCGCACCGAGCGGTGCACCCCATTCGAACTGGTAGTTGCGATTCAGGTCCACACCGTCGCAGTCCTCGTCAACCTGCTCGTTGAGGTCGGGCAGCGGCGTCACGCCGGTGAAGGTGTTGTCTCGCAAGTTCTTGCGCCAGCCACCTGAGGGGCAGGATTCCCAAGCCGGTGCGGGACAGAAGACCTCGCGGTCGTAGATGTTGCCGTCGACGTTGAGCATCGGAACGATGTAGATTTCACGGGAGTTCACGAGGTCGGTGATCCACTGCTCGGAGTAGTCCTCGTCAACACCCTTGTCGCCAGGACCGCAGTTGGTGCCGTCGCCGTTGGAATCTTGGTATTCTGCGGCGAGCGCAAGGCAGTCGCCGTCGTCGTCAAGTTGTCCATCACCGTTGGAATCGCCCCATGTGTCCTCGTCAACTTGGCCGTCGCCGTCGTTGTCGTAGCCGATGTTGTTGTAGGAGAAGGCGATGACTTCCAGTTGCATCATAGGGACGGTGTAGGACATCCACTCACGGGCGTGGTGGTTGCCGACGATGAGCACGTCGTGGCGGTCCGGGTAATTGCCGTTGTCGCCAACGAAGGGGTTGTAATCGCCGTCTTGCACGTCCTGTGTGATTTTCATCCACGGCGAGGAATGACCGTAGTACCAGCCTTCGTAAGCATCGGCCGTGACTTCCTCACCTCGGGCGTTTGTTCCACCGTTCATCCCTTCGTGGAACTCAAAAATGTCTGGATTCTCCTCAGCAAGGCGCTGCATGCGGACTTTCATCGTTTCATAGGAGTGGTATTCCTTGAACTGGAGTTGGCGCTCGTTTTCAGAGGCCCAAGGGAAGATGTCGTTGATGTAATCCTCGGACCAAATGTCCTCGGGAGCATCGCCGGTAGCAGGTTCCTGAGCGTAGGCGTTTTCGGCGACCGGTGCCGCAAAGGACAGCAGCAGAGGAAGAACGATGAGAAAGCCCAGCGTTGGGCGTGGAGCGGTCGAGCGAAGTGCAACGGGCGCGGCTGACGTCATGCTATCGTTGAGGCGACCCCGTTTCACCTCTTCAAGCGTTCGTGCCCACGGGGAGAAAATGAATGACGAGAGGAACCCCCAATGTTCGGGAGGGAAGCGGAAAAAACAACCCACATGACCCGCTGGGCCCACCATGGACGGCCTATGGAACCCTGCTGCTGATTCAGCCCTTCGCAACGAATTCTTCGGCTTCTCGACCTACACCATGTTGGCCGTGCTCGGACTGTTGGTGATGATCTTCATCATTCGGCTGCTCACCATGCGCTTCGCCCCCACCGTGCTGGGTACCATCATTCGCTCTGAGGCCATCAAGGGCAAGACCGTTCAGGATTCGGACAAGGCGCTGGGCACCGCCGTCGGAGTGGGACTGGCCTATCTTCTGGTTGGCATCATGATCGACGACATGGAACGGGTCGGCTCACCCGTGCTCATGCCAGACCTCGCCGTGAGTTTCTTGCCCGGCATCCTCCAGTTCGTGGTGGCCATCGCCGTGGTGGTCTGGGCCTTCCGCTTGGTCAACATCGTTCACGACGTCGTCATGATGTTCGACACCGACGACCAGTTGGACGGCACGGAAAAGACCCTCATTTCTGCGCTTCAAAGCGTCCTGCGTTTCGCCATTATCTTCGTCGGTGCTGTCTTTGTGGCCGACTCCATGGGTTTCGACTTGACCTCGCTCATCGCTGGGTTGGGTATCTCCGGTCTGGCGCTGGCGCTGGCAGCCAAGGATTCCATCTCCAACTTCTTTGGTGCCATCACGGTGCTGCTCGACCGCCCGTTCAAAGTCGGCGACTGGATCATCGTTGGAGCCGCCGAAGGCGAAGTTATCGAAATCAACCTGCGGACCACCCTGATTCGGACCTCGGCCGACACCATCATCACGATGCCCAACGCCAACCTGGTCAACACACCCGTGGAAAACGTCGGCAAGCGACGCTGGCGCCGATGGCAAACTCAACTCCATCTCGACATCAACGCTGACGGCGAAGCCGTTGACACCTTCTGTGAGCGCGTCCTCAAGGCCATTGAAGACCATCCCAAGACCCTCAAAGAAGAAGCGTCCTTCTGTCAGGTCAGCATGATCTCCGCCACCTCGCTGGATGTTGACCTCAATCTCTACTGGGACGTCTCTGGCGGAGTTGAAGAGCGACAGGAACGAGCTAAACTCATCATCCAAATCAAGAACATCGCCGAAGACCTCGGCATTGAGTTTTACGACGGACGTGTTCGCCAACAACGCTGATTCAGAACGGTGGCGGCATACGGCGCTGGTACACCACATGCGCAGCCACAGCGACGCCCAAGGAGCCAAGAATGAAGGGCACCTGTACGGGTCCTGAGCCGATGAGCACGGCGGCCACGGCCGCCAAGATTCCGCCGCGACGCACGGCGTGAACCGTTCGCAATTCTCCGAGCCTTGCTTGAATTCGAGAGACGTCAAGGAGCCATCGGTCGCACTGACGGGCTTGGTTATCCAAGCCAAAGGCACGTGCCTCGGCCAGCATCAACAACATCGCATGGTAACGCCAAATCCAGACACCACCGTTCACCGTGGACATCGAAGCATCAGAGGTCCATCCTGCAGGAACGCTGCTTCCCCACGCCCGGTAGAACGCCTCTCTGTCCTCGGCGGTGGCGAAACCGTTTCTCAATGAAAGGCGCTGTTCCATCATGGCGACCGTCGCAACACCGGGCAGTCGTTCATCGGGCGCGAGCAAGTGGTCCACCAGCGCCCGAGGATGCGGGAGCAGGACCGCTTTCTCATCGTGTTCCCCGAAACCATCCGATGCCATGTTGGTCGAAGGCAATCCGACCACGTGTTTGGTGTGCGGCGCTCGCCATAACGTGGTGGTTTTGAGCTCGTCTTCAATCGCTTTGAGCCGTTCGTTCCACCTTCGTTCGGTGTTGGGTGTCGCTTCAGGAACGAGGACAGCGTGGACGTTGGCGACCGTGGTGACAAGTTCGATGGACCGACGCTCGGTTTCCTCAGCATCATGCAGCGTGTGCATGGGAAACACGGCGACGAGGTCGCCCCGATCGCTGTACTGGCCGGCCACCGGCAACAAGAACGGTGCGTTTGCAAGCAGGTTTGCCCAGGGTTTGTGGAGGGCGAGCGCCGAAACATCTCGCCCCGTCTGGAACGGGTAAAGATGGGCCACCCATGCACCGTTGAGATGAACCTCAATGCCCCAGCGATGCTCTGCGATGACCTCAACTGCATGCACATCATTCGGCCAAGCGCCCCAACGTCCCGTGGCCTCTTGGTTCCACCAATCCGCCGACAGAGCCGCAGTATACTCCCATCCGTGAATGCGCCCCCATGGACTTGGAAGACCCTCCGCAAACGTGCTGGGCTCGCAGGGTCGGTCCACCAAGGCAGCGGGGTACCAAGACGGCAGGGTCCCGTCGTTGGACGACAATGGGGAGCCCGCTGCCATGCTTGAGCGAAGGTAAGCGCCCCTTCAAACATGACGGCCTCGCCGTTCAAGAGAGAGGGGAGCAATCAAACACCGTATGCGCACGCAACCGGGTGGAGGGCAGGCATGGGCATCTCGGAACGCATGGGTGATGTGCTCGGCCAAGCGGTCGAGGCCAAACTCCTGCGAGAAGTCCAAGAACACCCCCTCAAAGTCAATCACCTCGCCATCATCATGGACGGGAATCGACGGTTTGCGTGGCGCAGCAACATCGCCACCGGGCTGGGTCACCGCATTGGCAAAGAGAAGCTTGAACGGGTGCTCGACTGGGTGTTGGAACTCAACATCCCCTGGTTCACCGTTTACGCCCTGTCCACCGAGAACCTCAACCGACCGCAAGGTGAACTCGACGTGTTATTCGACCTCTACGTCGAGGGCCTCAGGGACATCGCCGATGACGAACGGATCCACAAAAACAACGTCCGCGTGAACATCATCGGACGGCGGGAACTCTTGCCAGAGCGGGTCATCGAAGCCATCGACTACGCCGAGTCCAAGACCGCCGATTACGATGATTTCGTGTTCACCGTCTGCTTGGCCTACGGCAGCCGAGAGGAGATGATCACCGCCATCCAGACCATCGCCAAAGACTACGCTGCAGGCGATATCTCGCTGGACGACATCGACCAAGATGCCGTTTCCAAGCGCCTCTACACCGCCGACATGCCCGACCCCGACCTCGTGATTCGCACCAGCGGCGAAGAGCGCATCTCCAATTTCCTCCTGTGGCAGATGGCCTATTCTGAGTTGTACTTCACCGACGTGTTCTGGCCTTCCTTCGCCAAGAAAGACCTGCTCAAAGCCATTCGAACCTACCAAGAACGCGGTCGCCGCTACGGTGAGTGAGATGGCGACCTGCGACGCATGCAACGGTTGGCTCAACCCTGCACTGGCTGCTGACGCCGCCGTCCGGAGGGGTGAGACCGTCCTGTTGATTCAGCGAAAACATCCGCCGATGCAAGGTGCGTGGGCGCTTCCCGGTGGTTTTGTTGACCAGGGGGAAGACCCGATTCACGCTGCGGTGCGCGAACTCGAGGAGGAAACGGGCCTCGTCGGGACCGAACCAACCCTGCTGATGGTGATGGGCGACCCGAAGCGAGACCCCCGCAAGCACATCGTCAGCGTCGTCTATGAAATCCAGGTCAGCGCCGACCAAACGCCCACGGCCGGCGACGACGCTGCGGACGCCAAATTCTGGCCCATCGAGACGGTGTTCAGCGGCGAGTTGACGCTGGCGGGCGACCACCTGCAAATTCTGACCAACTGGCTCAAGCCCTAAGTTCAACCATGCGTAGTTTGCGTAACGCCCCCAAGCGTTCTCGAACGATGTTGTGCAGGAGGTGAATTGGAAATGAGGGTTAGTTCATGTTCTCGTTTCGATGGAAAACTTGCTTCTGAACGGTGGTGATGAGACCGACGCTGGCGAAGATAATGGCCGAGACCAGTGCGATCATCGACCCGCTGCCGGTGCCGAGTTCAGCCGAAAAATACAGGCCGATGATCACCGACATCAAGCCGAAAAGTTGGGCCCACGCCATGCACGAGCGGAAACTCTTGCCGACGAGCTGAGCCGTCGCCGCTGGTGTGACGAGCAAGGCCGTCACCAACAGTACGCCAATCACTTGCACCATGCTGACAACGACCGCCGCCGTGAGCATGCTGAACACCAAACCGATGAAACGAACCGGAATGCCCTGAACGCGAGCAGCAACCGGGTCGACCGCCGTCGCCAACAAACCTCCTCGCATCAGGCCGAGCAACACCAAGGCCACGACGCCGATGATGCAGATCAAATCCAGGCTGGCTTCATCGATGAGTAACAGATTGCCGAAAAGGTAGCCGTCGATATCAGCCCGAACGCCGCCACCCCACAACCGGAGGGCCACCAAACCAAAGGCCAGCATGCCGGTCAGAAAGATGGCAATGGCTGTGTCTCCAGTGAGAATCTCCCGTTCCTGAAGTTCGTGAATGATAATGGCGGCGATCATACTGAACGCCAAGGCAACGAGCATGGGGGAATAGAAACTCATCACCAAGCCTACGGCCACACCTCCAAAGGACACGTGGGCCAGGCCGTCCCCAATGAGGGCCATGTTGCGAATGAGCAAAAAGCAGCCCATCACCGCAGAAACAACGGTTACGACCGTAGCAGCAAGCAAGGCTCGTTGAAACAACTCCATGGTGAAAAAAAACGGGAAAACCTCACCAGGAACCACCGGTGCGATGGCTTCCATCAACGGAGAAAGCAAGGTGAGAAGCCATCCACCGAGCATCCTCATTCCTCCTCCTTGAGTTGCCCGACAGTGATGTGAATCGTGCTGTGGTCGTGTGTACACTCCGCTTCGCTGTGGTCGTGGTGGTGCCCACCGTGCACATCCTCGATTCCTCGCAAGGACGCCAGTTCTTCAAGCGATGGGAAGAGCGGCGGAGGACCGTCGAACCTGATGGTGTCCTCGAGGTAGATGAGTCGATGAGCCGTTTGACGCATGGCCGTGATGTCGTGCGACACCATGAGAATGGTCTTGTTTTGTTGGTGGCAGAAACCGTCAAGTAACTTCAGGAGAGTGTTTCTTGACGCTCGGTCCAAACCGACCAAGGGCTCGTCAAGCACTAGAAAATCCGCCTTACTGGCGAGCGCACGAGCAATGACGGCTCGCTGTCGCTGACCCCCCGATAGTTGATTCACATCTCGGTTGGCCACGTTGGTCAGACCAACCATCTCTATTGCTTCATCAATGGCATCGCTCTGACTCAATCGAGGGTTGAACCACGACCGTTTATTCATCGTCCCTAGGCTAACGAGTTCTCGGACGGTCAATCGCACCGACTTTGGAAGGTTGGCAGCAGCTTGGGAGACCCACGCCACGGAACCGATGATCTCGTCTGACATTGGGGCATGCCCTTTCAGACGAACCGTTCCTGCATGACACTTTAGCACACCAAGAATGGCCTGTACAAAGGTGGATTTTCCGCCACCGTTAGGGCCCACGATGCCGACAAATTCACCCGCTTCCATCGTCAAACTCGCGTTCTTGATGATCGGGACTCCACCGCGATGAACCGTGATTTTGTCCACCACGAGCAACGGTGAACCTCCATGCATGTCCTAGCCCTCAGGATGATGTTCGTATCAAAGCAACGCTGTTTCGTGAACCGATGCTGGCCACTCCCAGATGTGCCTCAACAGCCAAGGCCGGTTTTGAGGTTCTCCAGATTCTTGGTCATCATCGAGATGTAGTCGTCGTTGCTGTCCATCGGTGCCATTTCCATCGTGTAGAGGGTGAGGACGGTGACGCCGTTTGGAAGCTCGTCGGACACCGTTTGCTGAACCAAGCTGTCAACAGCGGAAGCATCGGTGAATTCCTCAACAAACAAAACGGTGATTTCATCCTCGCCGATTCGCTCAACCACTTCAGCAATATCTGCTGCGGACGGCTCGCCTTCTGGGTCAAGGCCGTGAACGGTCACGAACTCGATGTCGTAGGCATCAGCGATGTAAGCGTAGGCGTTGTGGTTGGCAGCCACGGTGTTGGACGTGCACGTTCCGCTGTCGCCAAAGGTGGCCTTGAAACCTTCATCAAGCGTGTTGAGTTCAACCTTGAAAGCGTCGCCGTTTGCTCGGAAGGTGTCAGCGCCATCGGGGAAGGCCGTGCTCAACACGCCCACCACGATATCCACCTGGGCGGCGTACGCCATGGGGCTCAGCCAACTGTGTGGGTCGTAAGCGAGTGCTTCGTCATCGCCGTGGTCGTCGTGGTCGTCCTCATCATGGCCGCCCTCGTCTTCGTCGTGGTGCTCGCCTTCCTCTTCGTCGTGGTGCTCGCCTTCCTCTTCGTCGTGGTGCTCGCCTTCTTCGTCATGAGCGTGCTCTTCGTGGTCGTGACCTTCATGGCCACCCTCGCTGAGCACGTGAAGTTGAACGCCAGCAGGCAGGGCGATGCCGTAGTCGCCTTCGCGCTCGATGTGAACGTGAATGAAGCCAAGGCCCTCTTCGTGGTCGTCTTCATCGTCCATCATCTCGAACATCATTTCGACTTCTGAAGCGTTGAGGGAGCCGTCGCCGTTGGCGTCGGACATGTTGAACATCATTTCCATCATGGCTTCCATGAACTCTTCCTCGGCCGATTCGTTTTCGTCGTGCGTCCCGTTGTCGTCGTGATTGTGTTCCATGCCCATCATTTCGGAGAACTCCTCAAACGAGAGCATGCTGTCGTTGTCTTCGTCAAAGGCGCCAACAATGAAATCGCCACTTGGCATGTCGAGATCGTCGTCTTCCATGGCATCAATGTCCTCGATGAAGTGTTCCAGTTCCTCAAGGGAGAGGCCGCCGCTGTTGTCAGCATCGGATTCGTTGAATATTGGCATCAGCATCTCCATCATGTAGTCCTCGAGGACTTCCTCAAGCGGCGAATGCTCGTCTTCATGGTCGTGCTCATCATCGTCCGACGTCTCGTTTTCGTCGTGCTCGCCCTCTTCGTGGTCGTGCTCGTCGTGATCATCGTCATCGTCGGTGTTCCAGGCAACCCAGAATTCGTCCCAAGAGAGGTTGCCGTCACTGTTCGTGTCGAAGGCTGAGAGTGCCTCTTCTGGTGTCATCTCGTCGTCGTGGTCGTCGTCATGTTCGTCGTGCTCACCCTCTTCGTGGTCGTGCCCGTCGTAATCCTCTCCGTCTTCCATCCAAAGGTGGCCTGCTGCTTCGCATGCTTCCTCGGAATCGTACTCGTCGTGATTTTCGTGAGTCGTTGTGTCGTGGCAAACGCCCTCATGTTCGTCGTGGTCGTCGTCATGATCGTCGTGGTCGCCGTGGTCATGAGCATGGTCGTGGGCACCGGCCATGGCAGCCATGGCCATGGTAAAGGTCTCCATGTCTTCTGTTTCGAACTCGAAGACGTACTCGCCTTCTTCAAAGTGATAGACAGCCACCGTGGTGCCCGCAGGACAATCGCTGTCGGTGGTTGAGATGGTCTCCTCCGGCTCAACATGGCCGTCTCCTTCGTGGTCGTGCTCGTCGTGGTCTTCGTCGTGCTCGCCCTCTTCATGCTCGCGCTCGTCGTGGTCTTCGTCGTGATGTCCATCCTCGTGCTCGCGCTCGTCGTGGTCTTCGTCGTGATGTCCATCCTCGTGCTCGCGCTCGTCGTGGTCTTCGTCGTGATGTCCATCCTCGTGCTCTGGCATGGCCAGATTGTAAGCACCGGCATCGCCGTGGAGTTCTTCGCCGTCTTCGGCGTGATCAGCCAAGTGGTAAACATCCGTTGTGCTCGGCCCGTTCAAATAACCGCAGAGCTCGTTGATGAGAAGCGTTTCATAATCAAGCGCTTCTGCGCCATCTGGCATGGCGTGTGTTGCCGAGGCAAGCGGAGCATCGCTGCCAAGGCTGTCTAGGGTGCCGTCCACCCAAGGTTCGAGGTTGAGGCCGTGGTAAAGAAAGACATCAGCACCCTGCAACCTGATGATGTCTTGGGCAGAGGGTTCGAAGTCGTGAACCGGTATGTTGCTGGTGCTGATCATCTCAACCTCCACCAAATCGCCAGCAACCGCCGAAACGAGTTCGGAGATGTGGTAAGTTGACACCATGACGGTGCCCAAGGTCGAGGTTTCTTCATCGAGGTCATCGGTTCCAATGCATCCTGCAAGGCTGGCAAGGATCATCATTAGGCTAGCAATCAATGCGCGGTGAGACTGTCTGCTCATGAAACGCCCTTTCGTATTAACTATTTAATGAAAACTAATAATTAGCGGTGGGCGAATTGTTATCAATCATTCCTTACTGGGACATGCATGAGCAAAATAATCTCGTTTAGTGTTGATCAGCAATTCGCCAATGGATTAGAGCGGTTGATGGAGGAGGCTGGCTATCATAATCGAAGCCGATTCCTTCGGGACGCAGCCTTGGCCTATGCTGACATGAAGCGGCGAGGTGAACTCGCTGAAATGCCAGATGAAGAGGTGATTGAAGGCCACCTTATCGTCTACTACCAGCACGATGCCGAAGGAAAATTACTCGAGGTTCGACACTCGAATGCGCTCAACATCACATCTTACAACCACAGTTGCCTGACCCACAGCCACACCTGTGTCGATGTCCTTCACGCCATCGGGCCAGCCAAGGCCTTCCGTGAAGCTGTTGAGACCTTCAACAACACGCCCAACATCGACAAAGTGACCTTCATCGCCGCTCCCTTGCGAGCCGAGGGTTGCTGTTGAATCACACCGACGATGGCTCAGACTCAAGGTGTTCATACTCGAGAGAAACTACATGCTCGACGTCAATCGTGTCCTGACCTTCCTCGTACACCACCCGAAGTTCATGCACCTCGTCGGTGTTGAAGTGCACTGTGTTCCATGAAGCAGTGTCACCGTCCTGGACCGTGCCGGGTTGCGACTGACAGGCCTCTTGGGTGTTGTCGATGAGTTGCCAGGACACCTCAACCTCTTGACCGCCGCCGATGTTGGTGATGAGCGCCGGGTTCGCCACCGTGGAATCAAGGACCAGAACGCTGGCCGGGTGTTCCCCCACTTCATGGCGTGTGTCAAGGGTCATGGGAAGGGGTTCGTTGGTGGACGATTCCCGCCATTCAATGCGCTTCTCAATGCGGACAACCACCTCGTTCAGGTGGCGTGATTCATCCCCACGCTCATCGGGCGTGTCTCCGTAATCGGCAATCAACTCCAGTGTATGCAAGCCGTGGTGCCTGAATTCCACCTCAACCACGGTCGTTTGAGAGGCATCCACCGTTTCCTCGACGTGCATACCCCTTACGATGTAAGTGACAAAGGGCAACGGGGCGGTTGATTCGTTAAAATCGAAGGTCAACACCGGGTAGGTTGTCTCAACCACCTCGCCGTCTTCCCACACCTCGACGATGGTGGCGTTGGTGGAGGCGTACCAGACATCGTCGGGGTAAACCATCTCGTTTTCGAGGTCCCCGCCGAGGCAACCTGCCAGCATGCTCGAAAGCATGATGATGGCGACCAGCACGGTGGCGAGCGGGAGGAAGCGCACAGACCTCTTACCAAGCGCTCATGCTTAAGCCACATGGTCGTTTGACCGTTGAAGAGAAAAGAAGGTTCTGAGATTGTTTTCCAGATCAACGATTCATGAGCCAATCAACGAGTTGCCCCTTCGCATCAGGCCAATCCGCCGATTCCAACGCATCGGTCAAATGCAATCCGGCCAGGAACTGAGCGTGAATCGAGCCCCATTCGGTTTCGTCGTTCGGCCCTCGCCACCTAAACAACGGCGCCCCCTCCTCTTCCAAACGGTCGAGGAAACCACGCTCAGCTGCCGAGACGAGCAAAACGGGTGTCCCCAACAGGGCGGCCTCGCTGGCGAGGGTGACCGACTGCGTGATGACGCCATCGTGGGCGGCCAATTCTCGGTCGAGCGCCCACGCCTCACCCTCGTAGGCGTTCTCGTCGGCATTGGTGATCATCAAACCGTCCAAGGCGCCTTCCGGCAACGCTACGATTTCCTCGCCATCGTGAACACCACCGCCAGTCAGACGACGAACCAGCACCCGAGGTGGTGCAGAAACGGCTGAAGGTCGTCGATGCGGCACGAGGTGAACGTGGCCGTGAAGCCCGTCCAAGCGATGAACGATGCCGCCAAAGGAAGCGAGGAAGCCTCCGTCAAGGTCGCTTCGCCAGTGCGTTGGAACAACGACATGGGTCGCGCTCTTCTTGGCGAGTCGGTGAGCGAGATGATTCACTTCGGTGTCCGTGATGTACCAGCGCTCACGCACGGTTGACCGGCGCCACCAGCGTGGTTTGGCCGCCATCATCTCCAAGGCCGCTCCCACACCCACGATGCGTTCAACCGGACCCTGGCCGTCTTGGCCAGCGGCCTTGAGAAAACGCTGGACGCTTCGCAGACGATAGACCGCTTTTCGCTTCCTTCCATCGCCCACGGGACGCGGCACCCAGAGCGTTTGCCGCCGAGGTAAGCGTCCGTCACCCTGCTCGACCATCGCCCGCACTTCAGGACGCTCGCACGCCACGATGAGGTCGGCTGTCGTCCCGTTTCGCAGGTATTCAGCCAGCAGACGCACGTGGGCCGGATGGTCCAGAACCCAACAGGTGCGCATGGACGGGGGAGAAGGTGACCACCCTCAAGGCATCGCATGGAGAAGTTGATGGGCGAGTTCGGGGGGTGGGCAGGCATGAGCAAAATCGGCATCAGCCCACCCGGAACCAAAACCTACGCCCCCTACACCCCCGCGGTGGTCGTTGGCAACCACGTCTGGCTTTCAGGCCAAATCAACATCGATGCGGGCGACGACATCGTTTCCCAAACCCAAGGAACGCTGGAGAAAATCGATGGGCTCCTCGCCGAAGCAGGGACCTCCAAGCACGACCTGGTGTTCGTCCAAGTCCTGCTCAAGACCATGGACTACTACGCTGCGATGAACGAAGTCTACGGTGCGTGGCTCGAAGGTGTCGAGGTCAAACCCACTCGAGCTGCGTTTGCGGTCGATGCGCTGCCCGCCGATGCGCTGGTGGAGATCGTCGTTCAAGCCGTCAAGAGCGATTGAGATGCCGGGTTCGCCCTACCTCGACCAGCCACCCAGAGGCTTGTGGACGTGGCCTCGGCTATTGCGCTTGGTCGGCCTGCCTGCTGCGGCTTTTCTGGGAGCCTGTGCGTACTACGGTGTGTTGTTTGAGGCGCTGGCCATCATCACGGTGACCATGCTGGCGGTGAATTGGATGGTCCGATGAACCGGGAGGATTGAAAGCCCCGAGCCCCTGCGTCATCTCATGGAAACGTGGCCAGAAGCCTGTTTCAAGGCCTACGACATTCGCGGACTCGCCAACAAAGACGGTACGGGTGAACTCACACCCGGCTTTGCCTACCGACTGGGCCGCGCCCTGGCCACCTACCTCGAATGTGATTCCTTCGCCGTTGGGCGTGACATCCGGGATTCATCGCCTGCACTGGCGTCGCAACTCATGGCCGGTCTGGCCGACGGTGGCGTCGAAGTGTGGGACCTTGGCATCGTGTCGACCGGGTGCGTCTACCACGCCTGCTGGACGCTGCCCGTGAACGGTGGCGTGATGGTCACCGCCAGTCATTTGCCCATGCCCACGCACAACGGCTTCAAGATGTGCCGAGGCACTTTGCCGCTGGCGGGCGAAGAGATTCAGGAACTCAAAGACGTCTTCCTCAAGGGCGACTTCAAAGAAGGAACGGGCGAGGTGGTCGACCACCCACACATGGACACCTACCTCGACGCCATCATCGCTTCAACCGGACCGTTGGCTCGCACCGTCAAGGTCGCCGTGGATTGCGGCAACGCCGTACCCGGACCGTTCATGAGCGAACTGCTCGACAAGATGGGTGTCGACCACGTTGACCTGTATTGCGACTGGGACGCCACCGAACCCAACCACGGGGCTGACCCCACCCGACCCAAGAACATGGTCGACCTCGGGAAGGCCGTCGTGGAGCACGGATGCGAATTTGGCATGGGCGCTGACGGCGACGGTGACCGCATTGGAGCGGTGGACGAAGAGGGGCGGTTCATCTACCCCGACCGGTTGATCGCCCTGCTCGCTGAGGACCTGTTGAAGGAGGAAGACGAAATCCCCGAGGATGCAGCCGACGACGAGCACTTGCGCATCGTTTACGACGTGAAGTGCTCAATGAGCGTGGAACAAGCCATTCTCGAAGCCGGAGGACGCCCCGTCATGGCCCGTACCGGCCATTCCTTCATGAAGCGAGTCTTGGCCAGCATGCCTGAGTGCAAAATGGCGGCCGAAATGAGCGGCCACATCTTCCTCGCCGACCGCGGGTGGTACGGCTTTGACTGCTCGCTCTACAACGCCGCCCGACTCATCGAGCTGTGGTCCCGCCATGCACCTTCAACCGAAGGCGGTCCGACCTTCTCGAGCGAACTCGACCGCCTCGCATCACCGCTGCCCACCACGGGTGAGGTCAAGGTGCCGTGCCCTGAAGAGGACAAATTGGAGGTTGTGGCGGCCATCACCGAGGCCTTTGGGGACCACGAATGCTCCATCGTGGACGGCGTGCGTGTACGCTTCAACAACGAGGACGACGAGTACGTCGGATGGTACCTGGCGCGTAAATCGAACACCGAGCCCGTGCTGGTGATGCGTATGGAGGCGACCACGGAGGGTCAAGTGGCGAAGATGAAGGCCCTTGCTGACGAACGTGTTTCACCGATCATCAACATCGAAAAGCTGCTCAACGCCTAGGG
>Ga0213865_10001102_pt1 | contig 17846 bp, 23 predicted proteins | sample PICome_6_FD_160100 | JGI IMG/M metagenome (GOLD analysis project Ga0213865, IMG submission 160100) | Coastal seawater microbial communities near Pivers Island, North Carolina, United States - PICO282 | ecosystem: Environmental > Aquatic > Marine > Coastal | place: USA: North Carolina...
CGTTCGGTCTTCCCACTTGTTGGTAAAGACTTCTTTAAGATGATGATTGGACTTGCCGCTTCTGTTGGTATTGTGATTCTAATTCATTCCCTGTTACAACCGCAATAATGTTCTTAAAGGAGAAAAAGATGAGAGCATTTAATCTAATGATTGCAATGTTCGTGAGTTTAATCGCCACGGGTACCGCAGTCGCTGATCGTGCCAACACTATTAATATTGTTGGCTCATCTACCGTTTACCCATTCGCTTCTAAAGTTGCAGAATCGTTTGGAGAAGCTACGGACTTCAATACACCTGTCATCGAGTCTACCGGCTCCGGTGGCGGAATGAAGCTGTTTTGTGCAGGTACTGGACTTTCCACGCCTGATATTACTAATGCATCACGTCAAATGAAATCATCTGAAGCAGAGAAATGTGCTGCTAATGATGTTGAGTTTGTCGAGTTTATGGTTGGTTATGATGGTATCGTTATTGCCAACTCTCTGAATGGCGGACCTACCCTTGAGCTTACTCTTGAGCAAGTGGCTGTTGCAGTCTCTGCACAGGTTCCAGATGCTAACGGTAATCTGATTGATAACCCATATGAGATGTGGTCTGATATTGATGCATCTCTGCCTAATCGCCCAATTTATGTTCTGGGTCCACCAACTTCTTCTGGCACCCGTGATGCTTTTGAAGAGCTGGTAGTACATAAAGCATATAAGAATATGGGCTTTGACAAAGCAACATATAAGTCTATTGAAATCCGTGAAGACGGAGTATATGTAGAATCCGGTGAAAACGATAGTTTGATTATTGATCAGCTTACGGCTGACGGTAACGCTGTGGGCATCTTTGGATTCTCCTTTCTTCAGAACAATGCAGATCGTGTAAAGGGTGCATCTATTGATGGCGTAGAACCTACGTTTGAAGCTATTGCATCTGGCGATTACCCTGTATCTCGTTCTCTGTTTTTCTATGTTAAGACCGGACACATCGGTGTAGTAGAAGGCATTGCCGAGTATGCAGAAGAATTTGTCTATCAAGCAGAACCTGATGGTCCGCTTACTTCCATTGGCCTGATTCCGGGCAATGATGCAGACCAAGAGGCCATGTATGAGGCACTCGAATCCCTTTAAGGGGTAGTTGGAAGGGGGAGTGAAAACTCCCCTTTCTTTTTTTAAAATATAAAACAAGGAAACTGTAAACCATGCTAAAGAAAATCTTTGCATCTCTCGCCCTCTCTATTGCAACGGCAACTGCTGCCTTTGCTGAAACCAAAGTAGGTTTTATCTACGTAGGTCCAATTGGTGACCTTGGATGGACTTACCGCCATGACGTTGGTCGTCTTGCTGTAGAAGAAGCATATGGACCAGACGTATCTACTACCTATCTGGAAATGGTACCAGAAGGACCAGAAGCAGTCGAGGCAATTACTCAACTTGCTGAAACTGGTCATGATATTATCTTTACTACATCTTTTGGTTACATGGACGCAACGAATGCTGTTGCTGCTAACTACCCAGACGTAGCATTTGAACATGCTACTGGATATGTCCGTGATACTGAAAATATGGCAACCTTTTCTGCACGCTTCTATGAAGGTCGTGTAGTACAAGGACTGATCGCTGCCAATATGACAGAAACCAACAAGATTGGTTATATTGCTTCGTTTCCTATTCCAGAAGTAATTCGTGGAATTAATGCATTTATGCTGGAAGCGCAGAAGCACAATCCAGATATTGAGGTGGATATTATCTGGCTCTACACTTGGTTCGATCCAGCAAAAGAGGCTACTGCAGCACAGGCACTGATCGACGAGGGTGCAGATATTATCGTACAGCATACCGACTCTCCTGCACCTGTACAGATTGCAGAGCAGAACGGTGTATACGCATTCGGACAGGCTTCGAACATGAGCCGTTTTGGTCCTAATGCACATCTGGTTTCGATTGTAGACGATTGGGATTCTTATTATGTTGACCGTGTTGGCGAAGTCATCGACGGTACTTGGTCTGGTGGAGACACTTGGTGGGGATTCACTAAAGACGGCAAAGGTGGTGAAGTAGGCATGGTCGCCCTTGAAAGTTACAATGTTGCAGCTATGGGTGCAGGACTCGTACAGCAAGCACAGGCTCTTGAAGCTGCTCTTGCTAACGGTGATCGTCATGCATTCCCATGTGAAGGTCTGCTGAAGCAAGACGGTTCTGTCCCAGAGGATTGCGCTAATGGTGCTGATCATCTGCAAGACTGGCCAACTCTGTTGTCCATGAACTGGTACGTAGAAGGTATTGATGCTTCAGTTCCAAATTAAATAAAAATTTACACGATAGTTAAATTTTTTTGAAAAAGGGGGTTGACAACAGCTCCCTTTTTATTATATTCTATATGTAAGTTGAGATTATCGTCATATCATAAAGCATAAGAAAATGATTGACTTCCTAATCAACTTGATATATAATAATACTCTTCATTATGTTTGAGTGATCAGGAGAGACCTATCATACATTTCCATTCTGTCCAGTTTAAAAACTTTCTTTCGACTGGCAACACATTCACAAAAATTGATTTGAATAAATCACCTACTACTCTGATCGTAGGTGCAAATGGTGCTGGTAAATCTACTATGCTGGATGCACTATCGTTCGGCCTATTTGGTAAACCGTATCGAAACATCAATAAACCGCAACTGATTAATACTATTAATAGTAAGGATTGCGTTGTAGAGGTAGAGTTCTCGGTCGGTCCTAACGGGTATAAAGTAGTCCGAGGAATTAAACCTAATATCTTTGAAATCTATAAGAATGGGCAGGTTATCAACGAGTCCTCCCATGCTAAAGAGTTTCAGAAGATGCTTGAACAGAACATTCTGAAACTGAATCATAAGTCATTTCATCAGATTGTAGTCTTAGGTTCATCCTCCTTTATTCCGTTTATGCAATTGACCGCTGCGCATAGACGTGAGGTAATTGAAGACCTACTCGACATTAATATCTTTTCTAAGATGAATACTGTTCTGAAAGACAATATTGCTAATCTGAAAGATAAGATTCGTGATGCTGTGCATCAAGTTGATATTGTCAAGAATAAGATTGAAGTTCAGAGAAAATACATTAATGATATTAAAAATCTTAATGAGGAAAAAATCTATGAGAAACAAACCGAAATCAAGGCGCAGGAGAATACAATTGAGCAGATCGAGCTTGAAAATGAAGAAATACAAGAAACTCTTGCGGCAAAGTATGATCAGGTCGCAGAACGATTAGAACAAGCTGGTAGCACTTTTCAAGACAACCGTATGCTAAAAGCATATCATCAATCGGAGATGAAGAAACTTGTTAAAGAAGATAAGTTCTTTCAAGAAAATGACGTTTGTCCGACTTGTACGCAAGAGATTGACGAAACTATTAAAAAACAGAAGTCTCAAGATATCGCAAAGAAAGCGAAGGAAATCCAGAAGGCGTTTCAGGCGGTAGAAGAAAGTTTATCTACTGGTAAAGAACTGGTAGATGATTTACAGGAGCAGAATAAAAAGTCTATGGAATTGAATGCTACTCTTAGAGATAACAATACTAAGATTAGTATGTCTCGCAGATTAATTCAGAAACTAGAGCAAGAGATCACAGACACCTCTGACAGTAAAGAGAATATTAAACAGGCGAATAAAGACCTTGAAAACTATATTGATGAGAAAGATGATCTCCTCACTCAGAAACTAGAGTTGTCTGAAGAGTATGACTATAGCAGTGTGATTGCAGAGATGCTGAAAGATACTGGTATTAAAACTAAGATTATTCGTCAGTATTTGCCTGTTATGAATAAACTGGTCAATCAATATCTACAGACACTAGACTTCTTTGTTCATTTTGAATTGAATGAAAGTTTCTCTGAGACTATTCGTTCACGCCACCGTGATAACTTTTCTTACGATTCTTTCAGTGAGGGCGAGAAGCAACGTATTGACTTGGCGCTGCTGTTTACATGGCGACAGATTGCTAAGATGAAAAACTCTGTAGCGACTAATCTGCTGATTCTAGATGAGACTTTTGATTCTAGTCTAGATAATGATGGTGTTGAAAATCTGTTTAAGATTATTCATACTCTGGGCGCAGACACTAATGTATTTGTCATTTCTCATAAAGGTGAAATTCTGGATGGTCGATTTAAGTCTAAGATGGAATTCTATAAAGACAAAAACTTTAGTAAAATTAGGTAAGAAAGTTGTTGACTATCTTTTAAAAATGGGGTAGGATATAACCCTAACTTTGAGACTATAAAGGTTTGTTATGAAATACAGTGAAGATCGTATCCTTAGTGAGCTTAACGAGTATATTGCTGCGACATATGAAGGGCACTACTCGAAGCAGAAGTTTCAGGCTACTGAGTTCATTATTGATTCTGGTCACGGGATGGGTTTCTGTCTCGGAAACGTAATGAAGTACGCACAACGTTACGGTAAAAAGGATGGTCGCAATCGTGATGACCTTATGAAGATTGCACACTATGCAATTATGGCTTTGCACGTGCATGATTTAGATGAAGAAAAGTTCGATACTGAATAAATATACTATACACACAATAAATCGGAGTTAATTACTATGAATACCCAAATGCTTGAAATTTTGCGCAATTTCGGCACTATCAACTCAAACCTTGTTTTTCGTGAAGGGAATGTTGTCCGTACTGTTTCTGATGCCAAGAATGTAATGGCAAAGGCGACTGCAGATCAACCTATGCCAAAAGAGTTTGGTATCTATGATGTCAATGAACTTATGAATGCAATGAGTTTGATTGAAGGTGCTTCTGTTTCTTATGAAGACACCCACCTTTTGATCAAAGGTGAAAACTCTTCGATTAAATATTTTTATTCTGATGTAGAAATGCTTACAAGTGCGCCAGACAAGGATATTATTATGCCTCCTTGTGAGGTAGGATTTACTTTGACAGAATCTGTTCTTTCTGGTCTCCGTAAAGCTTCTCAAGCCTTAGGTCATAAAACCCTTCTCATTGAAGGTGATGATGGAGGTAAAGTGAAATTGTCAATTGTTGATGTAAAGAACCCTAGTTCTAATGCCTATAGTGTGTCTGTATCCGGGAACTTTGGTAGTGTTCAAGATACAGCTCGACTAAGTATCAACATTGATAACCTTAAACTTGTATCTGGTGATTATCAGGTAGAAGTTTCGTCTAAACTTATTAGTAAGTTTACTAATACCAGTAAGCCCTTTGAATACTGGATTGCTCTAGAGAAAAACTAAAAGGAAATATGATTAATGAATGATTCAAAATATTATGATCTAGCAACGAAAGTTTCTCGTTCTTCTATCGCTATTATTGATGCTATCACTCAGCGTGGTGCATTCAAGGGTGAAGAACTTTCTACTGTAGGTCAGCTCCGAGACCAATGCGTACAGTTGGTTCAGCAGACAGAAGAACGTGAGCAAGAACTTGAATTTGATGAAGATGGAGAGGAAGAATAATTATGGGTCGCTGGAATAGTGATGAAGATGACGGCACATATACAGAATACACATTGACAATGCGTCGGTATGAAAACCATGATTGTGTAAATGATGTGGCCTCTACCTTTCGTGCAGATGATGAAGATTTGAAAGACATTCTTCAACACACAGCATATTTTCTTCAAGGATGCTCTTTTACATATGTTAAAGGTCTCACTGCTGAAACAGTAAGTGACTAATATTAAAATGGGGGCTTGACCCCCATTCTTTTTTCTTATATAATGGTTTCCTAACTCTAGTAAGGAATATTGATGACTGACTTTCTCTGGGTAGAAAAATATCGCCCACAAACTATTGACTCCTGCATTCTACCACAGTCACTGAAAGATACATTTAATCAGATTGTAGAAACAGGTGAAATCCCTAACATGCTATTTACAGGCACTGCTGGTCTTGGTAAGACTACAGTAGCAAAGGCATTGTGCAATGAACTGAACCTTGATTGGATTTTGATTAACGGTTCTGAAGAAGGTAACATTGATACACTGCGAAATAAAATTAAACAGTTTGCATCTACCGTATCGCTGCAAGGTGGTTATAAGGTAGTCATTCTAGATGAGGCTGACTATCTTAATGCACAGTCTTTCCAACCTGCTCTGCGTGGGTTTATCGAGGAGTTTGCTAACAACTGTCGATTTATTCTGACCTGTAACTTTAAGAATCGTATTATTGAACCGCTGCACTCACGGTGTGGTGTATATGAATTTAATACAAATAAAAAGTCTATGGCAGAACTTTCTGCTCAGTTTATGAAACGTCTTACTTGGATTCTCGATCAGGAGGATATTATTTATGATAAGAAGGTTCTTGCTGAACTTATTATTCGTTTTGCGCCTGATTGGCGTCGGGTTATTAATGAGTGTCAGCGCTACTCTCTGTCTGGTACTATTGATACTGGTATTCTTAGTCTTCTCTCCAATAATTCTGTTAATGACCTCATTGGATATCTTAAAGCAAAAGACTTCAAGAAGATGAGAAGTTGGGTAACGAATAATATAGATACAGACACCTCTGGTATTTTCCGGAGTATTTACGATTCAATGACAGAGACTATTCAACCAAATAGCATTCCCCGTGCTGTGCTTATTCTAGCAGACTATCAATTCAAGAATGCTTTTGTTGCAGATCATGAACTAAATGTCGTTGCTTGTCTAACAGAACTAATGGCGGAGGTAGAATGGAAATGAAGCACGAATTAACTCTTTACACACAACCCAACTGCATGTACTGCGATATGATGAAAGCAAAGTTGAATGAATGGGGTTACAAATACAATGTAAAGAACATTCAACAAGATGATGCTGCAAAAGCATTTATTGTTCTGGATCGAGGACATAAAACTGTCCCACAACTCTACTATGGACTTATGAATATTAATCGTGGAGTAAATACAGAAGATTTTACACAAAGCATTCTTGAACAATATATTGGACATTTGGATGAGATTAAATGAGAGTAGGATTTACTTGCAGCACTTTTGACTTACTTCATGCTGGTCATGTGATGATGCTGCGTGAAGCGAAGACTGTATGTGATTATCTGATTGTAGGACTTCAGACTGATCCAACGATTGATCGCCCAGAAAAAAACAAACCTGTACAAACGCTCCTAGAAAGATATATTCAATTGAACGCCATTGAGTATGTAGATGAGATTATTCCATATCAGACCGAACAAGACTTGGAAGATATACTTAACATGTTCCCTATCAATGTTCGTATTCTAGGTGAAGAATATAAAAATGGTAAGTTTACAGGAAGAAATATTTGTACAAAACGTGGAATTGAGTTATACTACAATAAACGTGATCATCGTTTTTCATCCTCAGACTTAAGAGAAAGGGTATCAAATGAATCCATTCGAGTTCGTGAAAGCGATCAACAATAAGCAGAATATCATGCGTGATGATCTGGATGAAAAGGCATATAATTCTTTCATGATCAATCGCTCATATTCTTATTTTCCCGACACCGTTCTTCTTGCAAATGAAATGAATATTCAACATCACCTTGATTCTAAACTGCAAAATGACTTTCTTATAAATACTATTAGGAAAAATCCAAAACGATTCTCCAAATGGAATAAAGTCGTTGCGGATGATGGTCTTGAAGCGGTGAAAGAATATTATGGATATAGCAATGAGAAAGCTCGTTCTGCTCTTTCACTACTTTCTACTGAAGAAATAGATATAATTAAAAAGAAGGTAGATCATGGTGGAAGAAAGAGAAGTAAATCTGGTTGACTGGCAACCGAGTGATATGTTAGAAATCACACTAAATGAACCAGATGATTTCCTAAAAGTAAAAGAAACTCTCACTCGTATTGGTATCGCTTCTCGTAAAGATAAGAAGTTATATCAGTCTTGTCATATTCTGCACAAACAAGGTAGATATTTTATTACGCATTTTAAAGAATTATTTTTACTTGATGGTAATAAGTCTACGCTCGAAGATACAGATATTCAAAGACGAAATACGATTGCTACTCTTTTATCAGATTGGGGTCTGCTTTCTATTGTAAATGTAGAAAAAGCAAAAGACGTAGCACCGCTGAGACAAATTAAAGTTTTACCTTTCAAAGAAAAGAACGATTGGGAGCTTTGTCCGAAATATAATATCGGAAAATAACCTTTCTACTTTTCGCTTGACGAAAGGTAATACCTATAGTATAAATATATCTGGATTGCCCGAAAGGGGGTCCAACTTTACCTTGCTAGTCAATAGGAGGAATATATGACTGGAAAATTTACAGGATATCCCCGTAATGGGTTTATCGGTTTCGATCACATCTTTGCTGATTTAGAGCGTATTCATAATCAGGCAAAGGATACCTATCCACCACACAACGTTGTAAAAGTCGACAACTACAAGTTCACTGTCGAACTTGCTGTCGCCGGATTCAGCCAAGACCACATCGACATTGAAGTTAAGGATCATGTCCTTACTATCACTGGAGATAGACCACAGCGTCGTGAACAAGATATGTATGTCCATAAGGGTATTAGTGCTCGAAAGTTTAAGAAGTCATTTAGACTGTCTGAATACACAGAAGTAATCGGAGCAGACCTTTTGGATGGAATCCTGACTGTCGATCTTGAAGTCGTCCTTCCAAAAGAGAAGCAGCCTCGTAAAATTTCAATTGGAAAAAACGAGGAATCTAAAAATGCTGAACTTCTTACGGAAGGTGGGTAATAGTCTCATCGAATCTCGGATGCATGCCGCATACTACGGCGTAGCAAACTACATCCAACGTGAATACCATACTGGTATTCCTACTGGCGAATTAGTTGATATGTTGAAAAAGGATGGATACGATGCAGTCATTACTAAAATCCGTTAAATCTTGGATCACCAAGCAAGCAAAACGAGCTGCAATGTCTGAAGAAGAAAGATACCTTTCTGACTCGATTGACCTTGCAGACTTTGAAGCACGTCAACAGAAGATTATGTATGGTCAAGCACCACACCAAATCAATGGACGACACTGGTTAGACTCACGCTCTTACCAGTAAATAAAATAGGGTGGATTCGTCCACCCTTTTTTTGTTGACAAATAGCAAAATTTATTATATAATGTTCTCTCAAACTTAAAGAGGGTAGCGAATGCAATTTTACACTTCCGTCAATCGTCTTGGCAACTCCATTCTTGTACGGGGTTACAAGGACGGTGTGAAGACGCAGGGACGCATTAAGTTTAAACCAACATACTATGTTCCCACAAAAGAAAAAACAGAATGGAAATCTCTCAGTGGTCAACCCGTCGCACCAGTCACTTTCAATGACGCTAAAGAAGCAAGAGAATTTATTCAACGATATAAGGGCATGGATAATTTTGAGGTGGTGGGCAATACAAATCATGTTGCTCAGTGGGTTTATGATGTTTATCCTGATCAGATTAAATTTGACCGTGAAAGCATCAACACGACCACAATCGATATTGAGGTGGCTTCCGACGACGGATTCCCTGAACCAGCTGCTGCCGATTATCCCGTCATTACTATCACTACAAAAAACAATATTGATAATCTTTATCATGTTTGGGGTATGTATGATTATGAACCTCAGTCGGGCAATGTCAAATATTACCGCTGCCAAGATGAGTATGAACTACTTTTATCTTTCCTTGCTTTCTGGCATAATCCTTCTAACTGTCCAGATGTAGTCACAGGTTGGAATACTACATTCTTTGATATTCCTTATCTTGTAAACCGTATTACTAAAGTTCTTGGTGAAGAAAAGGCAAAGATGCTTTCACCTTGGAAACATATTCGTGAACGTAATGTTAAGAAGATGAATCGTGAACTACTTGCGCACGAGATTACAGGCATTCAGCAACTCGATTACCTCGACCTATTTCAAAAGTTTGGATATACCTATGGCATGCAAGAGTCCTATAAGTTGGACCATATTGCGCATGTTGTTCTGGGAGAAAAGAAACTATCTTATGAGGAGTATGGTTCGCTGCACTCTCTGTATAAGCATGACTTCCAGAAGTTTGTTGACTATAACATCAAAGACGTTGAACTCGTCGACCGACTAGAGGATAAACTCGGACTGATTACACTTGCCATGACTATGGCATACAAAGCAGGGTGCAACTTCAACGATACATTTGGCACTACAGGTATCTGGGAAACAATTATCTACCGTGACCTAATGTCTCGGAAGATTGTGCCGCCTCTCAAGAAAGATAAGAACAAGCAAAGGTATCCCGGTGCATATGTAAAAGAACCTACACCTGCGATGTATGATTGGGTTGTTTCTTTTGACCTTGCCTCGCTGTATCCGAATATCCTTGTGCAGTGGAATATGTCACCCGAGACTATCGTAGATACTTTCAAGTCTGGCGTCTCGGTACAGGGTTGCCTGAATAAAGTTCCTATCTCAAATAAAGAGAACGAGACGACTGCTGCTAATGGTGTTGTCTTCCGCACTGATGAATCTGGTATTCTCCCACGTATTGTAAAAGATTATTATGTAGAGCGTAAGGTTATTAAAAAGAATATGCTGGACGCCAAGCAGCGCCAGCAGGAACAGGGCAACTCCTATGAGATTGAGAAAGAGATTGAACATCTAGAGAATCAGCAGATGTCGATTAAGATTCTGCTTAACTCTTTGTATGGCGCACTCGGTAATCAATACTTCAATTACTTTGATCAGCGCATTGCTGAGGCGATTACCTATAGCGGGCAACTTTGTATTCTCTGGGCAGAACGTGCTATGAATGCAGCGATGTCAGAGGCATGTGAGAAAGAAGATGATTATGTGATTGCGATTGATACAGACTCACTTTATGTCAATATGAAACCTCTTGTTGATAAGTTTCAACCCAAGAACCCTATCAACTTTCTCTCGGAACTGGGTGAGAAGCATTTTCAACCTATCCTTGCTAAAGCATATGCTGAACTGCACGAGTATATGAACTGCAAAGAAAATCGTATGGACATGGAACGTGAGGTGATCGCAGACCGTGGAGTTTGGACTGCCAAGAAACGTTACATTCTAAACGTGCTGGATAATGAAGGTGTCCGTTACTCTGAACCCAAGATGAAGATCATGGGTATTGAGGCGATTAAATCCTCTACGCCGATGGTTGTCCGTGATAAGTTTAAAGAAGCATTTAAAATCATCATGGAAGGGGACGAGGAACGCACGCAGAGGTTCATCCAAGAGTTTAAAAAAGATTTCTGCAGTTTGCCACCCGAGGATATTTCTTTCCCTCGAGGGGTCTCTAACATTACCGACTGGATAGATAAAACTTCAGTTTATAAAAAGGGTTGCCCGATACATGTGCGTGGGTCTATCTTGTATAATAATGAAGTGCGCAAATTAAAGCTTGACAAACAGTATGAAATGATACAGAATGGTGAGAAGATTAAGTTTGTTTATCTCAACCTACCTAATCCGATCAAAGAGAATATTATCTCATTCCCTATGGTTTTGCCTCAAGAGTTTAACCTACACAAATACGTTGATTATGAAACACAGTTTAATAAAACTTTTGTAGAACCTCTGCGTGTCATTCTAGACGCAGTTGGTTGGGAAGTTGAAAAAACTGTATCACTCGAGGACTTTTTTGGATGAAGAAATGGAAGAGCCCACTGCGATATCCTGGTGGCAAATCTAGAGCAGTAAAGTTTCTGTTCTCCGATCAGAACCTGCCAACACAGCATATTGCAGAGTACCGTGAACCTTTTTTGGGTGGTGGCAGTCCTGCTATCGCCTTTACTAAACTTTTCCCAGACACTCCAGTTTGGGTTAATGATAAATATTATAACTTATACTGTTTCTGGAAAATACTGCAAGAACAAGGTGTTCGTCTGTATAATGTAGTAAATGGATTAAAGCAGCAGTGCGATACAGAAGAAAAGGCGAAAGAGTTATTTTTGCGTATTCGTAAAGATATTGATGAACAGGATGATATGTTTGAGATTGCATGGCGTATGTATGTAATCAACAAATGTTCTTTTTCTGGGTTGACTGAAAATTCTTCTTTTTCTAAACGTGCTTCTGTCAGTAACTGGTCTAAGTCTAACATTGATTCTTTACCTTACTATTCCGATTTGATACAGCACTGGAAGATTACTAATCTGGATTATTCTGAACTGCTAACTAATGACAAGGATACTTTTGTTTTTCTTGACCCACCTTACGACTTGAAAAAAGATTATACTCTTGCTGGGGGTGACGGTGAGGCACTGTATGGTAAAAAGGGTAATATGCACAAAGGATTTAATCATGTCGAGTTTGCAGAAAAACTAAATCAACACGATTGTATGATGATGGTGACTTATAACTCAAATGAGAATATCAGAAATCTGTTTAAGGGTTGGAAACAGAAAGAATGGGACTTGACTTATTCCATGATTAATGGTAATATAAAGTATCAAGAAGCACAAAAAGATCGTAAAGAACTATTATGTATTAACTATGATGTAGGAGTATTATACCAATGATGCCCGTAACTAATTTTGAAAAAGTAATTCAGTTCATGAACACCTATGGTCAAGAGGTAAAGTCTAAAGCAGAATTTCCTGATGCTACGACTACACACTTGCGGGTAGACCTGATTGAGGAAGAACTAAATGAATTGAAGGAAGCAATTGCTAATGAAGACTTGGTAGAGGTTGCTGATGCTCTTGCTGATCTTCTCTATGTCGTGTATGGTGCAGGTGGTGCATTTGGCATCAATCTGGACGCATGCTTCCATGAAGTGCACTCTAGCAATATGTCTAAACTTGGCGAAGATGGTAAACCGATCTACCGTGAAGACGGTAAGGTCATGAAAGGGCCAAACTTCCGTGAACCAGATTTGAAAGGTATTCTCTAAATGGACTACGATATTCAAGAAGTTGGTGGTGTAAAAGTCTACACTGCAACTCAGTGGATTAACTCTGAAGATAAACTCGGCACTTTTATGGAAGATACCGACTACGATCTGCTCGTCGAAGATGATGCAGACTTCTATGCTCCACCTTCTTTTGGTGAAGAAAATGGCGAGCAGAATATTATTTTCAAATACCGTCGTGGCATTTTTACAGAAGAGGAGCAGCTCGGTGCATATGATGCTCTGCGGGATGCTGCAGTAGAAACACAGAACCGTGGTATTGCTGCTGGTCCTAAAGGAGAGATACTCTCTGCAAAGGGACGAGGTGGTCGAGAATGGGTCACACCATTCCAACAAGAGGTTTTATCTTGGTTGGGTCGTCCCCTCTCTGCTCTCTACGAAGACGATACTATCGAGGATATTCGTGCTCGTCATGAAAATGGTAAAGGTAAAGAAGATACACGTGGTGTTGTTTGGTTGCGTTCTGAAGTGACTAAAGAGTATCCAGAATACTACGGTTGGTTTGACCAGTGGATTGAAACTACTCTGAAACTCTCTCGTGAAGAGCAGATTGAAGAAGCAAACCGTATTACTAAAAAGTTTATCTCTGATACTAACTATGCACAATCTGTAATGTCTGGTATTGCTGGTTTCTATGACCGTTACCCACGTATCCCATATGGTCGTGAGACTTCTTATACAGAGAAGAACTTTGAGAAGTACACTGGTTGCTATCCATTCATGCGTAAACTGGCAAATAAATTTGCAGAACTTCTTCCAGAGCGCCATGGTAAGCAGGTAAAGCAAGCAAATAAACTGGATGATCGTTTCCGTGTAGCAGGCAAGGATACACCTTTCACTACGATTACTGTGAATAAAAACTTCCGGACTGCTGCTCACCGAGATGCTGGAGACCTGACTGAAGGTTTCTCTAATCTCTCTGTAATTGCAAAGGATAAGGTCTGGTCTGGTGGATATCTCGTCCTTCCAGAGTTCCGTGTGGCAGTTAATATCCGTCCGGGTGATCTGCTGCTGATTAATAACCATGAGGGCATTCACGGCAATACACCTCTGCTTCCGCCAGAGGGTAAAACGATTGAAGAGATGGAGCGTATCTCTCTGGTCTGCTACTTCCGTGAGAAGATGCTTGAACTTGGTGAGTGGGAATACGAAAAGACTCGTAAAGAGTTTGTTGAAGACCGACGTAAGGATAAAGATCATCCGATGCAGCGTCCACTCTGGAATGGCGTCTCTCCCGGAATGTTTGAGTCGCAAGAATGGTATGATTATTTGCTTGACAATGGTGGGTCAAATATGTTACAATTCTATCATCCAGAGGCCACAAAAGAGTCGTCATCACTTGAGGAGTTCTTTTCCTAAAATATGTGTGCAATAATTGGTGCAATATTTGATCATCCAACTACCGATGATCTTGAGTCCATTCAGCGTGTATTCCTCGAGTCTCGTATTCGAGGGATGCATGCTACTGGCATATCATATACACAAGATGGTGTAGTTAAAACAATCAAAGAAGCAATCCCTGCTTATGAGTTTGTTGACCGTCATATGCAAGATATGACATCTTTCATTGATACGAATGGCAGACTTGCTCTAATCGGTCATTGTCGTTACTCGACCAGTGATCTTGAGTTTAATCAACCGATTGCTAATTCAGATGTTTCTATCGTACATAATGGTGTAATTACACAGGAACTTCCAGAGAACTGGAAAGGTCTGTATGGGTATGATTGTGAAACAAGGAACGATACTGAACTGCTACTTCATACAATTAAAGATGATAAGTCTCCGCTGGAAGTCTGGAGTAACTCATCCCTAGCAGTAATTGAATTATATTCAAATCAAACTATTCGATTTTATCGTAACGGTAAACGTCCATTATACTTGACTTCTGTGGCAAATGGTAGTATAATTACCTCTACTATGAATATTGCTAAACGTGCAGGTTTAGAAAACTCCTCTGGAGTTAAATTCAACACCTACATAACTCTGAATGAAAACGGTATTACAGAAGAGTATGTACCTACAAATCAGAGTGATCTACAGGAGATGCATTATGTATAATAAAAATGATTTCACTTATGGATATGAGATTGAATGGGGTGATATTGATCGCACTCTAGAGATTCCTGCAGAGTTAGGTGCTTGGGAGTATGCTGAGACTGATATTGTAAACCTGCATGAACCCTATCAATACGTCGCTTGTGACCCCTTGGGTGAAGAACCACCTATGGGTGGAGAGATTAATACTAAACCTACTCGAACTTGGCAGGGGCAAGTAGAACGTATTGTACAGTTACGTGAATTGTTTGAATCTCATGGGAATACACCCACTGCTGCTTGTGTAAATCATGGACATCTGCATGTTTATGTTCCCGGATTAAAAGATGATATTGATGCACTGAAACGTTTGATTGGTTATATTCAAAAGAATCAGGACGCTACTATTAATCACTGCTATGGTTTTTATGATCATAAAGAGATGAGAAAGTCCAAAGGTGCTAAGATGTATTTGAAACTCGACGGTGGTCGTCGTATGCCAGATTATATGTGCGATAATATTCAGAACCTTGCTACTGACTTTGATCACTTCATTAAACTGCATGCTGCTGGTAAAGATGGTGTATCAATGGGTCGTCCGTTTCGATTTGCTATTAACACCTACTGTATGAAGCATACTGGTACGATCGAGTTTCGCTGCTTCCGCTCAACTACCGATACAAAAGAGATTGAAGATCAATTCCGTTTTGCTGAGAAGTTTGTTGATGCGGCACTGAACGATGGACCCTCAGTAGAAGAGATTCTCTTTGAACAGGGATATCGGTATAACTTCCCTCGCTTTATCTGGAATTATAGGGAATACAATGGTTGGGTTGCAACCAAGTATGATAAAGCACGGGGTGACAAGAGACGTGAATACCATGAAGTTGCATAAATGCTCACGTGATGAGTTTATTAATGCAATCTCTTCCGATAAAGCAGATAACTTTGCAAAAACTTTTAGAGCAAAAGCAGACATGCAAACCCTTTGGGAGTCTTGTATGGGTTTATGGGATGGTGATGATCTAGCAGGAGCAATTATTGTTTCCTATTCAAAACGCTCTCCGATTATTGCTAATCTACAATTACTACATACCTTTGCGAAACACCGACGCAAAGGAGTTGCTCGGACTCTCTGCGACTGGGCATTTAACGACTGTAAGTCTCATATGGCAACTTACTTGCGGGTCTCTGCAGAAAAACCTGCTGTACCTTTCTATGAAGCGATTGGCATGATCATGCTTGGAGAACAAAAGTCTGGTTCTCAGCTCTCTATGTGCAGACTTCAAGGGAATGATTGGTCCGAGTGTGATTACTCTCTTTCTGATATGATCATTCAAAAAGCAGTTTACAAAAAAGGTAAGGGTGGTTGCAAAAAAATCTTTGTAAAAGAGCAGAAAAGTGTTGACGTTTCTGATTTCATGTAGTATACCATATTATGTAATCAATTGAAAAGGTTTTTATCATGACATTCCAGGCATTCGTATATGGTTGGCGCAATGTTCACAATGGAAAAATGTATATCGGTTATCGTGGCACATCTGATGTCAATGATGGATACAAGTTTTCCTCCGAGGACACCGAACTGAAAGACGCATGGTCGTTAGGTCATCTTCACCGTTCTATTCTTTTTCGTGGTAAAAAAGCAGACGCTATCACAATGGAGCGTAAACTCCTGAAGCATGTTGACGCACGCCGCAGTGATAACTTTTATAACAAATCAAACGGTGGTGGTGTAGGTATCTACGACTACAACGATATCTCTGATGATATGGCGAAGGTAGGTATTGATTGGATTAATGGTGAAGACCCTATTGAAGAAAAAGATACATACGATCTTATTGATACAGATTTAGTTGAAGGTATCTGGCAGGCAGTTCAAAAAAATCAATATGAAATTATTGAAGAACCAGTTACCAAGATTGGAACCTTCGACCATAACCAAGTTCGTTTGACCATGTTTGATCATAACCACGTTCGATCGATTGCTGAACGTATGATGCACGATCCTGTTGAAGCACGAAAGAACGTTTCTCCGATCATCGTGTGTGTAACTCAGGATGGTGTCAATACTATCATTGATGGTAACCATACCTCGCACGCAGTCGTGCAAGCAGGTTGGACTTCATCCCCAGTTGTCTACATTAACTCTTCGGAGTTTCTTGACAATCAGTCGAATATTGACTACTTCGGTAATATCGCAAACCACAACCCTAAGATCAAAAAACCAAATTCTACTCAGGATTGTCAACGTGCGATCATTAACCTTTACACCCGTAACCTAGCAGAAGAAGATGAAGAATTTAAAATACTAGAGGGTCAGAAGTTTAAGTCTGAATGTGAAAAGGCTTTCTGCAAACTATGGACTAAGCCTCAAATTTCTGCTAATCTAAAATCTGCTATTGTACGTATCAAGACTGACCATGCTAAAGCACAAATGAATTTCCAAACTTACTCAAAACCTGAATTAGATGCATTAACCAAAGAAGTTGAGGGTGCTAATCCCAATCTTGCGGTGGTGACTATTCAATCTAGTGCAGTTTATAACAGTGGCACTGGTGCTGTTATGAATAAGATGGGTGGAATGGACGTTTGGGAAGGGTTGATTATTATACATCATGGTAATTTGCATGAATATGATGTTCGAGATGAGTCCGAAAATAAACTTATTAAAGCAATGGAACGTATGCATCCTGATTGTGATGTAAAATATATATTTCTTGACCCGTTCAAGAAACAAACTAAAGTTGAGTTTTAATGGACTTTCGATTAAAAGAAAATCGACGTGAATCTTTTATACGATGGTATGCTTGGTCATTAAAGTATAAAGACTGCGACCCAGCAGTTTGGATGACAAACTACCTCCATGAACGGTATGAACACAATCAAGAGCAAAAACTATGGTTGGCATGGTTGTATGGTAACACATACTACCTGCCTACTGCATGGGTGCTGATCAAC
>Ga0213865_10001103_pt1 | contig 17845 bp, 32 predicted proteins | sample PICome_6_FD_160100 | JGI IMG/M metagenome (GOLD analysis project Ga0213865, IMG submission 160100) | Coastal seawater microbial communities near Pivers Island, North Carolina, United States - PICO282 | ecosystem: Environmental > Aquatic > Marine > Coastal | place: USA: North Carolina...
CCTCAACAAATTTCTTTCCGTTAAGGGGATGGTGGTGTAGGAACTGTTGTAATACAGGATTGTTCTTTGGAACCCGTAGCATGCCATCCTCAAAGATGATTGGCTCTACCACAGCACTGCCGTCCTGTTCGTCTTCAAAGCAGCTCTTTTGGTTTCTTGCGTAACGCAAAGCACGGTTGTAACCCTTCTCTTCATCAAAGTAAAGTAATGGACTACGTTGGCTATTTCTTGATGGGATAATACAAGACAGTGGAGTCTTGTTTCTTGTGAGTTTATATACTCGGTCTTTTAATTCAAAATTCATTTTAATTCAATTTAATTTTTAAAAAAAGGGCGGAGTGTCCTCAAAGACACCCCACCCATCTAGTAATACTAGTCTTCGAATAATACGAAGTTGTTAGCGCCCATAGTACAAACACATCTTTCAGATAGGAAGTGTACTTCCATTGCATCTAAAGAAGATGTTCTTGCACCTCCGGCAGAACCTGTAATCCAAGTTTTGTATCGTCTGTCCTCAGTTTCTGAAGCACGATATCTAACGTGGAGGTAAGGTCTCTTAGCATTCTTACCAAGAATTTGGTCGTAAACACTTGTTGAGCCTGCAGGAACCATCAATCCGTTGATAGCACCTGTACCCGCAACGTTCCCTCCTCTCATAGTTGGGTCGTTCAAGTATTTCCAATCAGTCTTGTAGAAGTCATAACCTCTGCGGAATCCTGAGAATCCAAGGTTTAATGCCATCTCCTCATCGTTATCGAATAGACCGTAAGACGTACCACCCGCTCCGTAAGAGTTTTGTGCAGCTAACATGTCATCAATAGCGAATCCAAACTGACGGTCGATGAACAATACGTTCTCCTCGATAGCACCCTGAGCATCTAATCTACCAATGATGGTATCAAAGTCAGCAAGAGCGTTAGGAACACCACCTGTCCAAAGGTTACCTCTTAGTCCTACAGTGTAGAAGATACCCTCAGAACCTTTGTTACCAAATGTAGGGTTAAGTGCAGGATTAACAACACCTGAGTTAACCTCAGCAGGAACTGCTTCAACCATAGCTGTCTCAAGATAGTCGTCAAATCTCAAACGAGTCTCGTGCTCAGACTTCATATACCATAGGTATCCGTTAGCACCGTTCTCAGTTGTAACCTCAATCCATCCGATTTGAGCCATATCAGAACCGTTAACTTGATACTTGTCCTTGATAATGATAGGAGAGTTCTCAAAGATGTAGTCATCAGACTCAAGAGCACCGTCCATTCCAACTGTTCCTTTACGGAACTCAGAACCATAAACGAAAATTGTAACATCAGCATTTCCTACACCTGTACCTGCAGTCACAAGACCACCTGCTTCGTAGAAAGCAATTGTTACCGTGCTTGTTCCTAAGTTTACATCTGTAACAATACCCTTGTTTTCTCCTGAACCATCGTTCTGAACAACAACAACAGTCTGTCCTTCTCGTAACGCAATACCTGCAGTAGCACCAAACGCAGCAGCACCTGTAGTTTGAACAGGGTTACCTGCTCCGTCTAATGGCTGTGCTGCATCATTAACTTGGAAAGCTGCTGAATCAGCATTTACTAACGCTGCTGTACCACACTGAGTGTACTTAACGTGAAGACGACCCTGCTCTGCCCACTTAACGAGGTCAGAGTTTGAAGGCATCTCAGCACCTACTAATCTCAAAAAAGAACTGATAGTTCTATTTCCATATCGCTCAAACTCCTTTTCATAAGTATCAGGTAGATACTGATTCAAGAAATCAAAGTTGGTTATATAATTTGTCGCCAAAGGCACCTGCTGTGCTGAAGGCTGTAGGTCAAAACCGGGACCTGTAAACGTACCTGCCATATTTTCTAGCTTTTTTTAGTTATTTATTCTTTTTACTTCTAATAGTTAAGCCTCTACTGCTTGGCGCAGATATAGACTTAATTTGCAAACCATCCTTGCTACGAGCAACTTGCGGAACCTTACGCTCAGACATATTAATATTTTTCATCTTACGCGATACATCTTCAGTTGCATCTGACATACCCTGCTCATAAAAGAACCGAGCAAACCTTTCAGGATTGTTTGCGATGGCTAAGGCTCGATGATATCCATTTGCATCTTCAAGTAAACCTGATTCATTAATAAACTTAGCTATAAAGTTTGATGAATTAGAGTTTACTTTCTTCAGCTCATCGACATTCTTGGTTGGTAAAAAAGTTAGCGTTTTATCCTCACCCACTTTGAAGTCAAAACCTTTGAACTTCGAGTTGAATACCTCGTCGGTTTTTTTCAAAAACCAATCTCGCTTTCTCTTTAACTCTTCCTCTTGAGTCTTAGCCTGTTCAACATATTGATTATAAGCTTCCAAAGCCTCTCGCTGTTGCTCGGAGATTGAAGCCGTGCTTGACTCAAGGGGCTCCTTATACATCTCTTTCTGCTCTTGGAAAAACTTCTTGGCTTTTACAATAGTTTTCTTTTTAGCCAACTTAGCTTTCTTGATATCTTTCTCATCATCCAAATCCTCATCGTATGAAAAGTCATCCATCATGAACTCTACATCCTCTGCATCTGTAGCCTCGCCTGAAGCTATTAGATACTCAGATAAAAGTTGGTCATCGTCCATAGCATCAAAATCACGACTAAGTTTTATGTAGTCGCTCATTCCTCTGCCTGTCTTTTGCTTGTATTCGAAATAAGCTTTTACATCTTCAGGTAGGTCTTCGTTAGAGCCTTGCTGCTCAAACATTTGGTCTACCGACGTAAAATCTTTTTCATACCTATTTTTAATATAGGAAAGAACATCTTCCTCTTTTAACTCTGAGGATTGAGTTGTTGGTTGTGCCTCAGACTCTACATCAGTAGTAGTTTCTTCAGCAACGGTTGGTGTTTCTTCAACACTATTTACTTCTTGCTCGTGCTTTTCAAGCAATTCTTTTTCTACTTCTTGCGTGGACTTTTGTTCCACCTCGCCTACGGCTCTTACTTTAATTTCCATTTAATTAGATTTTTGCAAAGTTAATAATAAAATATTGTCTAATTTTTTAGACTATCTAGGAGAGAACTGAGCTAAATCAAATCCATCTAGACTGTCTTCATTTGATTCAAATATCTGCGGAGGCAAATTATTTTTTCTCTGATTTATCAATTTAGACTGTTGAGTGTTCTGCTTGTCAATCCTTTTAGATTTAGCTTCCTCTCTTTGAGTTTCTCTTTGTTGTAAAGAATTTTCAGAAATTTGTCTCAACTGCTGATTGTAATTAAACTCTTCAGCCATAAGCATTCTTTTTAGCTCGGCTTCGTTTTTCATCTTTTCAATCTCAAATGCTATCTCAGCCTGCTTAAGCTGCATCTTGCCTTGTAGCTCTTGTTGTTGTTTTTGTAAAGATAATTGTGCTGCCATCTGCTGAGACTGCATTTGTTGCTGCGCAGTCATCGCTTGCTTTTGCATTTCCATTTGCTCTTCTCTCTCTTGCTTCTGCTTGCGCTTTAGCTTGAGCAGTTGATTAGCGAGTTTAATATTTTTAAGCCCTCTAATATCAATAGCATCCTCAAGATTAATATCTTGTTTAGATAATGCCATTTGAATGTTTTGCTCGAGCTGCGCTTTTTCTTCTTCGTCAGGAGCAACTTCAATAAATATTCCAAAGTCATATATATATAGGTCCGATATGTCGTTAAGTATACTTACGTTATACTTGCCTATTTTGTTTGCAAAATCATCTTTAAAATCTGCATACTCTAAAATATCTGCAACTCTGTATGTAAGAGCCTCAGAAATACTTCTAAATACAAACAAGCTACCATCAAGAATATGGCGTGTCGCTACATTAGAATTTAATGCAGCAAGCTTCTGAAGACCTATCAGTGAGTTAGGGTCGGGTGTGCTTGCATCTCTTGCTTCATTAAGACCCGTCACTGTACGAATCATATTTAGATAATGATTATAATTACTTATAAGCATTTGCGTTTTACCTGCGCCACTGTTAGAGTTTAGTTGAGTAATAGGAACTCTAGCATTATTAAACTCCCCATCCTGCGTGTATGACCTACCAATAACCGAACCTGTTTGAAAGTAAAGCCTTAGTGCATCCTCGGGATTATATGCCGCACCTGTGCCTAGGTCAACCTCGTTAAGTCCATCAGCATCTATGTATACACCGTCAGGAACAACACGAGCAATAACCTGCTGTAGCTTGAGGTGTGTCATTTGAATCAAGTCAGCGAATGGAATCATTCTTCTTACCAAAGACTCAATTACTCCTTTATACATTCTTGGTGCAACCGCAACATAGTTAGGTAGTGCGTGCTGACTAGAAGACTTCGGTCTAACCATATTGTGAGACAACTCCCACTTTAACAGTATGTTGGTTCCCATAACCATTATACCATCATACCAAACATCAATAGTCTTTTCTAGTTTTTCAAACCTACCCTCTTCCATTACTTCTACAGGTGGATTAAATTGGTCATCCTTTTCAATAACCTTGGTACCCCCTGTATCCATAATCTTTTTCTTATAGACCATTTTTTTGGTGGTCTTATAGTTAAAGTACATTAAGGTTACTGTATCCCTATAAAAAATATCGTTCTCATAAAACTGAGCTGTATTATAGTAGTCGTACCAAGACTGACTGTATTTAGATATTTCCTCTAAGTCATCTTTAGTTAAGGATGGGTCAATCTTTATACACTCTGTAATTGGAAGTGTTTTAATCTCACCCCAATAAAAACAATCATTAAAGTACGGGTCCTCTGTGTAGCTATACACAATATTGGCAGGGTCTACATATTTTACCTCAACTCCTGCTCCGGGTAAGAACTCATGCTTTGCAACACCAATTCCTAATACAGCAAGGTCATAATCAATTCGCTTTCTTAAATCTAAATAATGATTCTCCTCAAGAATAGTATTGATGGCTTCTTCCTCTGCTATCTCTATCGCAGGTTTATAGTTAAGCTGCATATACAATGAAAGCTCTTCGTCGTTTTGAGGCAACTGTTCAGCAGGCATTACGAATGGGTCGACACCTGCTTTTTCTTGAACTACCTGAAGTACATCTTTGGCTGCCATCTGCCCCTCAATCATATCCTGATACTTGGTTCTCTTTGCCTGAGACATTGCATCCTGAGCATACGCCCTAACCTTAAACAGTCTGTCAGACATACCATTTACCACAATATCTACAAACTTTGGTATTACAGGAACAGGTGTCCAATCTAAGTTGAGATAGCTTAGGTCTCCATCAATAGCTAACTCATTTTTGTACTTATGTATTGATTGTTCTCCTCTAGCGTATAGTCGCAATCTATGGAACTCTCTCCATTGATTATAGTATCTACAACTGTTTCCATCTTTTTTAAACCATTCATATTGAATAGCCTGCCCAATCTGCAGACCAAATTCATCTGTGGCTTTTTCAGCATCAGATACAAACTGACTTGGAAACCCCGCAGATGTAATATTTATTTTTACATCCCTCATCTAATTATTTGACTTGTGTTGCCACTGTTACTATACCTCGCAAATTTAATCATAATTCTTGACTCCTTTTTTTGAGGTTGGTACAGATGCTTCTGACACGCCATAATGGCTAACCCTGAGCTAATAGATGCATCATACTTTGTCCTATTGTTTATATCAAACTTAGCCCAATCCTCTAGCGTTCTATTAAAAGCCATTGTGTGCATCTCACCATCCTCCATCTTCATGCCAACGTGGTTCTCTATAAAAGATTCAATAGCTGCCGCGTGAGCCTGCTTCACATCCTCTGATGTATTCGGTATACCCCCTAGCTCTCTTTCGGTCTTAGATAGCTTAGTAAACACCTTGTCGGGTCTGTTCATACAGTATCCCCTATAGCCTCTATTCTTGAAATGATATAATAGTCTTGGCTTGTTGTTCTCTATAAGAATAGGCATTCCATAAAATACACAAGCCATAAGTACATCCTCAAAAAATATCTCTGCCGTCTGTGGTCGAGCCACATACTCTAAGAAGAACTCGTTGCTCGGAGCCTCCTCCATATTAAACTTGGTCAATCCGTGCAAAGCACCGTTCGAGCCTCCGCCTCCCACAGTCCCACTGATATCATAGGAGTCACAACCAAACGCACCTATGTGCTCATTTCCCGGATACCTTGTATTATTTTTTGTTATAATATTATTTTGAAGATTGGCATTTGGAACCCACGTAATTTTAAATCTGCCGCGTCTATCAGGGCTAAATATAACCTTGGTGTCTTTAATGCCATCCTTCCATCTAAACGAACCAACCGTTACGTATTGGTCGGATATCATAGCATCGTTATAATCTATCTGCTGATATATCTTAGTTAGGTTAAACAATGACTGTTTGCTCTCATCTCTAAAAGCGTGTGACTCTGTACGCGGAAACTGTCTGTAGTATTCATTTAGTGCATCAGGGTCACTCTTCATTGACTCAACCTCGTTCTCCCAATACTCTATAGCACCCTGATAAATCATCTCGTTGTCTATGCCTAACACCTCAGTTGGTGGTGTGTCAAGCACAGGCATACCATACCTATCAATAAACCCTTCCATATTCCACTCCATAGGAATAAACAAAGAATACAATCCACTTTTTGTTTGACCGTTTGAGTTTCGGTTTGTAACATCAGAGTCGTAGTAAAGCTTCTTGAAGTTATCACCTCCCTTGTTCAGCGCATTGGATGTAGAACCCATCATACACTTACCGATAATCTTACTACCTAATCGAAGACACGTTTTAGTTACACGCCAATTGTTAAGGATATTATTTGGCTTCAACCACTTTCCACTCTCATCGTGTACCAACAACAAAAGCTTCTCACCATCATAGCTGTTGTCGTCTGTGTTCTTCCAATCTATAGTTGTATCAAGACCCTGTATCTGCTCCTCATCCATGTCGTACATGTTCTTCTTGGTAATCTTAGCTGCAGGAACCCTGTACGCAAGCTCGGTCTTCGGCTTGTCCATACCATCCATAATAGGCTTAAAGAAGAACGGCAGTCTGCTATTTATAGGTACCACCTTATCGGTAAACATCTTCTTCGCATCAGAACCTGTCTTTGATAGTATACCCACACGAGAGTCCTTAGCAAGCGTACCTGTGTTAACGCATTCTGATGAACTCATGAATGAGAATCCTGAACGACGTATCTTCAGATATATCATTCCAAAGCTTCTCTTGTCAGCCTTGCACGCCTCCCAAAACAAATACAATATTCTGTTTGCCTCTCTGTAATCGGGGTAACCTACATCAATATTGGTCCACTGTAGATACATATAGTGAGCACCTGTTATGTATGTTGGCTTTCCTTTATTCATAAACCAACACCCGTCCTCCCTATAATCAAACTCTTGTTCAATATAATCAACCCACCTAGCCTTGAAGTCAGATGGCATCTCGTTCCATTGAAATATAGACTGTATCCTGCTTAACTGTTTGGGCAACTCTCGTCTTTCCCAATACTGTTGTTTCTTTTCTGTGTGTCTTTGAAGACACTCCTTAGGTGCTTTAGGTAATGCAATCTTTAGTCCTGATATCTCTATGATATCTCCAATCTGTCCTGTCTTTGATATGACAACCACATCATACTTTGGGTTGTAGCCATACAGCCACGAGCGGTTGCGATTCTTGTTCGATACAACAGCCTTTGGTACAAAATCTTTTAGTACTCTGTATAGTGTGCTATTTTGACCTTCTTTCAGCAAACCCTTGTTTAGTATCTACCTTTGCATTACCACCTGACTCGTTCAATGCTTCGCGCTCTTCTTCAATTCTTTTGAGTATCTCAAACGCATCAAAGATGGCAAGCTTCTTTGTGGCGGCTGCATTCTTTAATCTGTCTGCAGCAAGGTCATCCTCGGGGTCAGGCTTGATAATCTTTTCCTTTGCAACCTTTATAAGCTGCTCCACAGCATCCTGCCCTGCCTGTATAATCCTTAACTTAATATCTCTAGTGCTCATCCTTTTTTGTTGTAGATGAAAGGCTATACGTTGTCTTACTATCCGCGTTCTTATTAAGTAAGGCTATAAGGTTAAGTGCCTCATACACATCGTTAAATGAAAGCACCTCGCCAAGCTCATCCAACATGTATGTCTTAATAATACTACCGTCAGAAGCTACAATCTCTTTTAATATTTTCATCGTCATAATACTGCTACTATTGAGTGGTCATACATTCTATATAGCACCTGCTCGTCAACCACAAACTCATAGTCCTGATGTGGCTTATAACAAACTCTATCTCCAACCTTTACACCTTTTTCTTTTAATCCCTCATTCAATATAACCATTTCTCCCATTAGTGGCTCACGGCTCAGGGGCTTAAAGATGTAACTATCTATTGGTGGTATAGATTTTATAAAGCAGTATCGGTCATACCCATACCACTTATCCCCCTTCTTGTATGCAAAAAATTGGTCGGGGTCTAAAAAGAATATATTGTCTCGCAAAAAACTTTTACCGCTCTTACGCCTACCCTTCATATCATTGTAGAACTTAAACACGTTATGATGAACCAATAAGGTATCTCCCTTTTCAATTGGTCCACAGTATTCCAACGGAGTCTCGATAACTATAGCCTGCCTGTTTGATGTAGCAACATCTTCTTCCGATGTGCTTGTAATAAAATCAATCCCTGCTATGCTTTTTATGTTGTCGTATCGTCTATTGTTTTTTGGTTCTACAATGAATTGATAAATAGATTTCATTAAAAATTTATATTGTATTCGATGGATACAGGCATCACCCTATTGAACTCCTTCCATAAGACAACCTCGTCGCCCTTCTCAATCCATATCCTAAACGACTCTGTATCCTCGTGATATCTAATAAGGTGTATTGTGTACTTGCCACCAAGAACATCCTGTCCCACTAAATAGTGCATGGCTCCCGACATATAGTCAGGACCTACAGAAATCTTACGAATGTCCATTACTAGAAAGTATCAAGAGTAATTCTCTTCCAAGTATCAGCAACACCTCCCGACTGTGTTTGAACGCATATATACAGGTGAGTTGAATCTGCTGCTATCTGACCTTGTGTTCCTGCATCTGTAGATGCAGCGGGAACGGTAGAGCTGACAAGAAGATTAGATGCGGCAAATGTTGCAATGCTTTGAACAGTATAGTTCTTAGTAGCATTATTAGTTGCAGCATCAGTGCCAATTAAAAGGTCCGTACCTTCTACGGTTGTGTCAACAGTATATGAACTTATCTTTCCCATTATTCTTCTTTTTGTTTTACCTCTCCGGTTTGTAAGTTAATCACAGCATCCTTCCCGTACTTCTCTATAAGCTTCTGCTCGTTCTGTGCGAACTGCATTTTTAAAGCTCCTATCTCTGATATGATAGATGCTTTTTGAATCTCAATGTCCCCAAGCATCATCTTCTTCTTAGAAAAGTCAGTGTTAAGAGTCTGTATCTCCGTTAGTTCTTCTTTAGTAAGTTTCATTAGATTTTATTTTGTACAAATATACTACTCTTTTTTTCTACGCTCACGTCGTCTCTCTCGTCGCCTCTCTTGTCGTGGGTTGGAGATAGACACCTTTTCTATGGAGCGACCGCCAAAGTATGCGGTTATAACAGTAATAAGTACCACCTGTAAAAGGTCAACCCAATTTTGTTTTACCTCAAACTGAATCTTACCTGCATCAATAAATACAAGAAGTACTGTCGATGCAACTAAAAACAATAATACAATAGGTCTTACGTTTTGAGATAACCAACTCTGTGAAACCATATCAGACTCCCAACGGTCTGTTACGTTTTCCTGAGCACTTGATTCAGCATCAATAAGAATCTGCATAAGCTCTTTTTCAAACTGAACTCTCTCCTCCTTTGTCGTTACAAATCTATCTACAAGATTAGCAACCTTCTCTAAAGGACCATCAGTTAAAAATTCTCCTACTTTTTTCATAAATCCTTGTATTCCTCAGCAGCATCAAAGCTTGGGCAAGCCTTTGCAGCAAACTCCCTGTGTCCGTGAATGGTTGCGTTCGGTGCAGCTAACTTTAAAAACTTAAGAAGTTCAAGCATAGATTTCTTTTGAGCATCTGTTCGTGTATCCTTTGCTGTCTTGCCATCTTTCTCTACGCCACCAATGTAGCATATCCCCCATGATGTTGGGTTCTCTCTAGATGCGTGTGCACCCTGAACATCAAGGTCACGACCTTTCTGAATTGTTCCGTCTATCAAAACTACGAAGTGGTAGCCTATACCTTTCCATCCTCTAGCCTTGTGCCATCTGTCAATAGTGGCCGCATCAATGGAATCATCACCCTCGCGTGTAGCCGCGCAGTGAACAATAATCTTTTCTATATTACTAATCTTCATCTTCCTTGTCCTTTATATTTCTTTTTATATAATTTACTGCTTTTATGTTTAGATGTTTTGTTTTTTGAATGAACACCCGGACGAGACACCTTGCTGCCCCCCTCATAAAATGAATCAATCTTTCTAGCCATTACAATTAATTTGCGTTGCTTTCGTATAACCTTTCCTCTAAAAGCTTCAAGGTTTCTTTTATTTCTTTGACATCCTCCTTAATTACATCAACATCTTTTTGCGTAAGCATAATTGTTTTTGTAACAATCTCATCCTTATACCTAAACTCCTCAGCTGTCATAATAGGTGGTGGGAGTTTCTTAGCTTCAGCTATTTCTGTCTTAAGACTAAAATACATTGTCATTAGAGACGCAAGAACAAACCCTACCCCTACAGCATCTTTAATTGATAGCTTTACCTCCGTGTTCTTGTCTAAGTATTTCATTTTTATAAATCATTTGATATGTACCCCTCCTTCTCTGCTTCTTCTTGTGTTATCCACTTTACATCTATCAATACTGAACGTGTAGGTATAGAGTCATCAACAGCCAATACCCAATCAATCCCGTTAGTGTACCAAGGATAACTAAATTTTGTGTTTCGGTCTTGAGGTGGTTGCCAAGCGTATAAATCGTATATGTCACAAGATGCCATTCGCACTTCGTCCTCTGTTAGGTATTTGTAATACTTCATCATATTAATATATTGAGTAGTGTCCGTTAATTGCTGTTTCTATGTTCGATTCGTCACTTGACTTATCACCTTCGTACACGATAAACTCTTGCATATCCCAAAGGTCAAAATTAGATGTACCGTGCCCTAATCTAAAGGCAGGGATTGACGCTGTCAGATTGCCGTCAATGGTTAATAAACTCTGAGAAGCATTGTCTACGGTTAAGTCATTTCTTGTTGACGGAGTGTACGCTGCTCCATTTCTTCTGTATGTATCGCTTGCGTAATTAGTGGCCGATATTACCGTAGATGTATTGCCTTCTTGCGCTGCAAATTGCCAATTTGTAGAAGTGTTTTCGTTGTATAATATACATCTTGGCGTGTTTGCCTTGCAGACCGAAAAGAAAAAGTATTGTCCTGTCGAAGGCAGGTATGTGCTTTTTGGCGTAACTAAATCCAATTTTGTTGAATAGACAGCATTTTGTCCTATAATTATAGGATTGCCATTTGCTTTTAGTACACTACCACTTGAAACTATTTGGGGTTGTAGTGTATCTGTTCCTTGCTGTAAGTAACCGTTATTCCCGGTTTGGTCATACCATATCGTAACAAAGCCGTCACCACTTCCACAATGTGTTAGCAGTGCAGACTCGTCAAGATTGCCACTACTATCAAATCCAATGTCTAACTCAACGCTTGAGCTGTTGCGCACACGCATACAATCCCCTGTATATGCTGTTCGCAGCTTGCGTACTGAGTATGCAATTTTAACATCAGCTCCGTATTCATCTAATAATAAAGGTGCACTACCACCCGATGCTAGTCCCGCTCGAGTTTGGAACACATTACCTGATATGCCTATGCCTATCCCCGTAGACATATTACCACAATCCTAAAATGTTAGAAGCAGTGGTACCGGTAGCAACAACTTGTGAAGTCATAATGGGAAGAAAGGATGCATCAGGAATGTTAACTAATGTAACTAAGTCTCCCCCAATAGTTACCATTACAACAGTTCCTCCTGTGCCTACATAGAGAACAGGTCCTTCACTACCTCGTGTAGAATATATAACATACTTCTTAGTGCCCGCAGCAAAAATGTTTGCATTGACCGTAAGCTTAGTATCTGATATAACTCCTGTAACTGTTGCTGTTGTTGAGTCAGTAGTATTGTATATTACGGCACCCGGCTGAACATTTAACAAGAAACGCCCGTTAGCATCATCTAATATATTTGCAGCTGAAGGTACAGCAGCATCGCTTGTTCCTTCTGCAATCTTGTCACCGGGTGATGGGATAACAGTGTCATTGTCATTTGGAATGACTGTTATCGCGCGTTGGGTTTGTAGTTTTTGATATGCCATGATTAATCTCTATAGGGTATAAGTCTGTTTAGTGTATCTCGTCTCTTGTCACAACCGCAATCACTACCTGTCTTCTCAGCAACCTTGTCCACTACAGACTTAATTCCTGTAAGTCGAGTTACCTTTGCTACGGTATCTCCAAAACCTTTTGACTTCTCTTTAAGCTTCATTTATTTTCTAATCAATCCTGAAAGATGTCCTTTAACTGAAGCCGGATAACTCTTGTCCATTGAGTGGTCTCCACTGTATGCGTGTCCTGTCATAGCCTTCGCCATTCCTTTAGACTCGTCTCTTCGAGATTTCATAGACTGAGAGTGAGCACCTTTGTGCTTCATTCCAATAGACTCATCCAATCTTGCGTTGTAACCTTGTTTCATTTTTACTTACTTAGTATGCCGTAAATATACTAATATTTTCCTTTGCGACTTTTTGGAGATGACTGTGTTGAGCCACCCTTTCCTGCCCATAAGTTTTTGCAAGCCCAATAACGTGCTGTTAGTTTACTCTTGGCAGTTCCGCACTTGTGTCGCGCACGAAAAGATTTACGTGCAGCAGAAGAGTAGTTATGCCCATACCCCTTTGCACCAAAGTGAATAAGCTTCTCTTTGCCTCCCTCACAACCCTTAACCATTTTCTTTTTGCCCGCTCGGTCTGAAGGTCTTGGTCTGTTGCAGGGCATAGAAGCTTTTTTTGCCATTATGTTGCTTTAGCTTGTATTACAATCCACTCCGTCCCATCAGACCAAACAGCACACCCATTAAATGCTTTATTAATAGTATAGCTTGATGCACCATCTATAGTCTCTCCTGCGGGAGCGGTTATCTCAATCTGATTGCTTGCACTCACAGTATTATTATTTACAAATCGAATCTTTCTATAAGGTATAGCCGTTGCACTTGGTAGTGTATATACAAATGTTCCTGAGCCACCGACCCAATCAAAGTCAACTATATTCACATCCTCCGTAAGTGTTGCACTACCTCCCGGTGTAGCATTAACAAAAAGAGGCACAAGTCTTACTATCTCATTGTTCTCAATAATAATATTGATTGCAGAAGCAAGGTCCTCTATAGTATAAGCATCTCGGTTTGCATTAGCATTTGCCGAGCCCTTATTGACAGTATCCACTCCTGTGGCTACTCCGTGAAACTTTGTTCCTGCAGGTATGGTTGACATACTACTTAATCTCTTTAGCGATGGCTGACCATAGCTTTGTAACAGAAACGCCTAAGCCAATACCTCCGATAACAGGAAGTCCTTTGGCGAATACAATAACAGCGATAACAGCGGCATAACATGCCACAGCGATATCACTCATCAATAGATTTAAAACTTTTACTAGTTTGTTCATAATGCAATATTTATTGTCCGTACTTATATATCGTTCCCCCTCCTTGAGTTGGAGCAGGACCTTCGTCTGTAAAAACTCTATTTACTTTTCTTGTATATTTTTTACTCAGTCTTTTAGATTTCTTTTCTCCTAGATTCTTAGTGTTTGTAGTTGTTTTCCCTTTTCTTGTTCTAGTGATAGTTTTTGTTGCCTTGCCATCAACTATGTTAACAGACTTTGTTCTAGAAGACTTTGGTTTTTTTACCGACCTACTATAACTAGTATCCCCTGAAGGTTCTAAGGAAATAAGTTTAGAGCGTTCTTTATTTCCTCTTTTTACCTCAACACCAACTGTGTATCCCCCCTGCTCAGTTTTACCAACACTTTTAGTTTTGCCGGGAGACAATTTATCAATTGCTTTGTTTTTAAATGGGATACTATTATAGTCCTTCTTCCTCATGGCTTAATCGTTTTGCCCATTCCGAACTTCTCTCTTAATTTAGCTGTCTTTCTTTTGGTCAAGGTTTTATGTCTATACTTGTTTCCTCTTCCCCTGTTAGTCATGACCGTTTTATCTCCACGCGCATCATCTCCGCCCGGAAGAACATATCCGACCTGTTTGAACTTACCTTTAGTATAGCCGTGCTTGAATTTTCCTTTACCCTTGTCCGTGCGAACCTTTTTACTTTTCGACGTAACATGAACTACTTCGCCTCTATGTAAATCTGTAACAGCAACTTGACTTTTCGATTTAGATTTGGATTTACTTTTCCCCTTTCTTGTTTTTGTAGTGTTATCATAGGTAAATTTGCTTACTACATGATGTAGCTCGCCTCCTGCTCGATTGCCGAATTTATCTTCTTTATTGGGGTCTCCACCTCCACCATTACCTATCTTGTCGATAGCTTTGTTCTTAAATGATATCTTGTTGTAATCCTTCTTGTTCATCGCTTGGTAAATTTTTTAGTCACTCTTCCTGCAGCAGTGTTCGCCACAACAGTCTTTCTCGCACGTTTCTTTTTCCGTGCAGTCGCTGCACGTTCCGCCTTGGTCATACTCTTCGCCTTCGCTAGAGGTAGGCAACGGTCCGGCTTCTTCTTGTTCTTGCTCGTACCACAAGCGCCCATGATAGAACCATCCATCCCTATTCTCACCCACTTCTCGTCTCTCCATTTCTTGAGTTCTCCCATTAGTATCCACTAGACTTTGTCTTTACTTCCATTCCGTAGTTAGGATTATTCTTCATAGAACCCCCCATTGTCTTAGCAAACTCTGTAGCCTGCGCTTTTCCCACAGCGTTGTATGGAAATACTTTTGTTTTCATTTTGCCTGTATTGGCACACTTATATTTAACTGTTGGCATTATTTCTTTGTTTTAGTTTTAGGCATTGACTTAATCATCTTTTCAATCTTAGCAGCTTGTTGGGCGTGCATACGTGAAGCTCCTTTCAATTGCTTCACAACTTCTTTCATTTGCTTGACATTCATTACTTCTTTCCTTTTGCACCCTTAGCATAGTTAGGGTCTTTACAATATTTAGAGGCTGCCATGTTCGCATAGGCAGACGGGTACGTGTCAAACGTCCTCTTTGCCCACGCTATGCCGGCAGGACAAATCTTGTTAGACTTCTTTTTAGTTCTACCCTTAGCCATACTATTTTTTCTAAGAATATGAAGTGCCTCCCGCTTTAAAAAACGCCACTTTCTTTTTGTCTGCCATTCCTCTCTTGGCAGCTTTTTTAAGAGCCTTTCTCCTCTTGACAGGTCCACCTGCACCACCCCTAAATTTCATACCATACTGATAAGAACCCGCCTCTGCTCCGGCAGCTGTACCAACAGCACGAGCTTGTTTAAACTCGTCCTCTGTTTTCACTCTGCCTTTACCCACGGCTCGTGCCGCAGTTCTTCCCGCAATACGTCCTGACCTTTTACTACCTCCGGCTTTTTGTGCCATAGCCTTGGCGGACTTCCTTGCTACTTTAGCTTTTGTTGGATTCTTCTTTGCCATTACTATCCTCTTGTTTTTGTAGCTCTACGTCTACTAGCTGTACCTCCTGATGCTTTACTAGCTCTTTTTACTGCAGCTTTAGCACCAAACTTAGCGGCTGATTTAACATTTGTTTTTTTCCTCTTCCTTACAGTTTTGGCTTCCGACTTAGTTAGATTACCACTCCTTTGTTTTCTAAAGTTTTCGTTTGGTTTTACCCTTGACTTAATAGCTCCTTTAGTTGCGGTTTGGGCTGCTGCAGACATTTCCGCTGCTGTCAGTCCTTTTTTAACTCCCTCTTTAGCTACGGTTCTTCCGACAATACGACCGGCTTTTCTAGCCTGTACTCTTCTGCCTCCGCCTCTTGCTAATTTTTTAGCCTCAGCTCTTCCTGTAGCTTTTGCTGTGGAGCGTGCTGCTCTTTTCCTTAATCCTTTCGGTTGATTAGTTGCCATGTCTTTTAATATATTTGACCTAAAGATAGTAAATTAATTTAATGAAAAATGATTACCTAAAGTATTGGAGAGTGATACGTCAGTACGTAAAAGTAAAGTACGGACTAACACAATCAGACCTTGATATAATACTGTTCTTAAACTCTGAAGGATACTTTAACAAAGACAAGTTTGAGGAGTTTGATAGAATACTATCGTGGGAGGTGCAACGGTTTGACCGGCTACTACGCGATGGATGGATAGAGGTGTTCCGTAAAAGGCAGGGTAAAATAAAAGGACTGTATACACTATCGTACAAAGCAAAGAGGGTGGTCACCTCTATATACAAAAAACTAAATGGAGAGGAGCTACCCACGTCCCCCTCGCAGAACCCCATGTTTCTAAAGAACGTGTCCTACACGGATAGAAGATACAGGGAGGCTATAATAAATATGAATGAGTCTATAAGACAACAACAACATCACGCTCCTGAATAATGGTAACGGTCTCACCATTAAGTACTAGCGTACACGCCTGTCTTGAATCATAGTACACTACCTTGTCTGTAATGATATGCTCGGACACGTCACTGCCCGGCATAAGTATCTTACCCTTCTGATATCTAAAGTCCTTCACATCCTCGTTGGATAGAAGCAGTCCACTATCAGTTGTTATCTCCTCATCAATCTTATTGATGATTATATTTTTTCCTATCGCTCTCATTCTGCTGTGTCGTAGCTACGTGCCATAGTAACAATGGCGTTGGTTGATAATATAGTTACTGCAACAGACACTGCGTTCTGTAGTGCCTGACGTGTTACCTTAACAGGGTCAATCACACCGAGCTCCATTAGGTAGCCGTACCTCTCGTTCTTTACGTCATAGCCCCAATCTTCACCCTTAGCCTCTGCATACACGTCATCAATCTTGAGTCCCGCGTTGTCAAGAATCTGTCTAAGCGGTGCACGGAGTGCAGTATCTAAAATTGCGTAAGCAATTTTTTTCGATGGGTCCTTCTCGTCGTTGACCCTGATTGAATATGTCTTGTGAAGATTATATAACTTTAATCCTCCACCGGGAAGTATCCCTTCCTCGAGTGCACTACGCACGGCACAGACCGCATCATCAACTCTATCATACAGCTCCTTCTGTTCAAGGTCTGTGTTGCCTCCAACATACACTACACCGATACCGCCTGACAATGATGCGATACGTTGGTTGATGAACTCCTTGCTCGCTTTGTCCGACTCGTTCTTATGTGCATCCTGTAACTGAGCTATGCGCTCCTTCACCTCGTCGTTGGTCTCACCGTCGTCCTTGACGATGACTGTCTTGTCGCGGTTGACAATAACACGTGCACAGTGACCCAAGTCATCAAAGGTCATTAGGCTCAGGTCATCACCCGTCTTCTCGGAGAAGTATGTTGCACCCACGCTCACTGCGATGTCCTGCATCAGCTCGTGCTGACGGTATCCGAAGTCGGGCGGTGTAATGCTACACATCTTCAGTCCGTTCTTCATTACGTTAGCCGCAAGTGTATTGACAACGTTCTGCGAGCACGGTGCAATAATTAATAGCTTCTTGCCCTCGGTGATGATTGGCTTGAGGATGTTCTCTATCTGTAGTATGTTATTTATCTCACCATCACACACTAACACGTAAGTGTCCTCAAGGACACACTCATCACGCTTTTGGTCGTTGATGAATAGTGATGATGCGTAGCCACGGTCAACCTT
>Ga0213865_10001108_pt1 | contig 17785 bp, 17 predicted proteins | sample PICome_6_FD_160100 | JGI IMG/M metagenome (GOLD analysis project Ga0213865, IMG submission 160100) | Coastal seawater microbial communities near Pivers Island, North Carolina, United States - PICO282 | ecosystem: Environmental > Aquatic > Marine > Coastal | place: USA: North Carolina...
GCCAGTCCATAAAACAAAGCGCCATCATCTGCCGTGCGCGTGATCCAGCCAGCCTGTGCCACTCCGACAGTGGCCAGAAGCATCCATCCAGCAAGGCAAAATGTGGTTTTTATCCTGTCCATGTCGGTCCGGCGGGATCGTCCGTGCCGATGATATGATACAGTGATGCCTCACCCGTCATGGAGGGCATGACGCTGTGGGGCATGTTCTCGGGCACGCTCATTGTATCGCCGGGGGCAAGCGTTGTTGCACCACCTTGCCAGGTCACCCGCCAATGCCCGCGCATTGGCATCAGAACCGAAGGTCGTTCGTGTTGGTGCATCTCGTCAGTTGCACTGCTCCGGGTGATCAGATCGACCTCGAAGCCGGGTTTGTCGCGGATGATCCCCGACTCGCCAATGACCTTACAGGGTATGTGCTGACCCAGTGCCATCATATCGTTGTAGCGACGGACCCCCATGCCAATCACCTGCATCGGCGTCATCTCGGGGTATTGGGTCAATTCGTCATCGGTCAGTGTCGGCATCGGTTTGACACCCTCCGGCAGCGCCTCGCCTTTTTTGGTATCATAAAGCTTGCCGTTTTCACCCAGGACCAACCCATGGTCCGTCGCGTCTTCGATCACCTGCGGTGCCCAGATAACGCCGCCGCCCGCATCGTCTCCGCCAAGGATCGCCATGATCATCCCGTAGTCTGTTCCGATGTTTTCAAAGCCACGGAAGATACCGGTGGGGATATTGATGATGTCACCTTCTTCCAGAACCACCTCGCCTGCATCGCCCCAGCGGCCCCAGAAAAAGCGCCAGCGGCCTGACAGCACAAAGAACACTTCAGCAGTGCGGTGGCTGTGAAGGGAGTTGCGGCATTTGGGCGGCTGCCCTGCAGCTCCGATGTTGAACCCGTGCGGGATGGAGATGTGAACGTGCTGATCTGCGCTTTCGGAGACACCGCCACCTATGATGGTGAAGTTTTCCTTTTGATCGCTGCCCGGTGTGTGGGCGTCGATGAACGCGGTCTTGCAGGGCATCAGATCGCCGTAACGCACGATGCGCGGCTCCATCTCGGCGGGGGTCATAGTTCAGATCCTTTCGGGCGGCGGTAAGGGTGTTGAAAGACGTGTTCCGGGGGTGGTCCCGGTCATTTCGGCATGGATCCAGACCATGCGGTCACAGAACCAGACTTTTGGCAGGATGATAGCCACTAAACCTGCCAGAACAGCGAACGGGTCAAGCACGATCAGGCCGTAGGCCAGCGGCACAAGGCCGATGGCCGACAGGCCTGTGAGCACGTGGCTGGCGCGGATGTGGTGATCTGGGATCCCGTAATTATTGCGCGCCAGGAAGATGCGTTCGCCCAACGTGGCGCGTGCGGCCCATGATCCAAAATCAGCCGGTGCCGGGAAGGCGCGTGGATTGATCCAAGTCCAGAAACAGGCCAGCGCAAAAAGGGGCAGCGCCCACCAACCGATCCATTGCCGCGCGTAGATCGCGAGTGTGAGCAACGGAAGACATGTGAACCGCGTCCAGACGCTGAGCGGGTTTGCATGGCGCTGCCAATCAGCGTCCTGCATCCCCATCAGCCTTTCTGCAGCGCGGTAGATGTCTGTCATCCCTGCCCTCGCAGTGCCGCGTTTTCGGCCTCCAGTTCGGCGATGCGCGCGTTCAGGCTATCCATCTCGGGACCAACCAGTTGCGCGATCTCTGCGCTGTCAAAGCGCGGCGTAATGAATTGTGGGCAGTTCCAGTCGAATGCGGCCAGTTTGATGGTCACGAGGCGTTCTACACGTCCTTCTCCTTCGACGGTCACGCGCGCCGCGAGGTCGGGATCGTCGGTTGCGTCCTGGAACCTGGCGTGACCCTGCAACTTCATGCGGGCTTTACGCGGATAATCCATCAGAAACAGCGATACCCGGTCGTCGTGGTCCACATTGCCGTGGCTAATATGCTGCTTGTTCCCTTTGTAGTCGGCAAAGGCGAGCGTGTGATCGTCGAGCACCTTGAGAAACCCTGTCGGACCGCCGCGGTGCTGAATATAAGGCCACCCGGTTTCAGAAACGGAGGCCATGTAGAACGAAGTACGGCTGGAAATGAAGGCAATGTCGTCCGCACCGAGGGGACGTGTACGTGCACCGTAGCTGCGGGCGTACATCTCGCGCGAACCCTCAATGTCCTGGAGCGCTTGCACCGCGGGGGTAAACATCAATTCGTCATAGCGTTGCATAGGTCAAATCCCTTTTGTCGCCTGCGATCGTGCAGACGAGCAATAATTGGGGACCGAGTGGTTCCTATACAAGACCATCGCGTGTTATCCTGTCTGAAGCAGGATCTGTTTCCAGATCGCAGTTTCGTCAAACACCGTGAATTCACGGCGCAAACCCCAAGGCCCGAATTCGGCGTGACTGATGCCCAGCACATAAACTTCCGCCCCGGTTGGCGCGCCGAAGTAGCCCCAGCCGTCGTGCTTGCCATGGAGCGCCCAGCGGATCGCGGCGCGCGGCGGCATAAGGTCATCGTCACGTCCGATCTGGTGGTCGATGGTAAAAGTCGCGTCCGGGAAAGACGCCCGCAGCCCCATCCAGAAACGATCAACCGGGCCATGGCTGTGTCCGGTCGTGCCGCCGGGATATTCAGACTGCACGGCGCGATCATATTCAGCCGGGATCACGGCCATGTCTGCACCCATGATCCGCGTGAGGATATCGGCGTATTTTTCGCCCCAAGCATTATCGTTGCCGCGCCCCTTGTAAGGACCTGGCTGGTCGGTCGACGGGGTGAGTGGGCGCACCGCTTTCTCTGGCCCGCCTTCGCGGGCGATCAGGTCGGCGGCGTATTCCTTGGCGTCCCAGCCGATTTGATTGACGATGGCAGTCTGATCCCGGATCAGCCATTCATCATTGATCTGATCGTTGATTGCGTGGCAGTCAGCGATGATGCGATATTCAAGCTTTTTGCCTGAAGCAGGGCCATAGACACCGTCAGCCATATGGGTCGCAGTGCTGAACAGCCGGTGCGAGGACAACATGCCCTCTTCCGGTGTGCCGGACCAGATCACGTCCTCCCCCAGCAACGTCCGGTCGGGGAATTCGGCCAGCGTGGCCATCGTTGCCCCGATAACCTTCTCGTTGCCGATCACAACAGACGCAGGAGAACGTACGACAATGTCAGGGCTGTAATAGTGGTGCAGGGTGGCGATGCCACGGTCTTCCCAAATCTCTTTGGTGATGCCGATGATATAGTCGGGGAAGTCTTTCCACCGGTTCGAAAAACCCTTCATGAGGTCCATCCTTTGGGAATGCGGGCAGAGCCGCGAATGATCAGGGGGCCGTCGAGCGCAACGCGCCGCGGTTTGGTGTCGGGATCGTTGAGGCGATCCATCAGGATGCCCACACAGGATTGCGCCATTTGCCCAGCAGGCTGGCGCACTGTTGTGAGGTCATAGCTGGGCCAAGCGGCAAGCGTGACATCGTCGTATCCGACAACGGACACATCGCCCGGAACAGAAAGCCCCAGTTCAAATCGAAGCACATCCATGACGGCAAAAGCCATGTGATCGTTCGCACAGAAAACAGCATCAGGGCGGTCAGCCGCGGAGAACATATCCCGCGCGACGGCCTTGGCCTTCTCAAACTGAAAATCACTGACGGCACGGGCACAAAGGCTCTGACCTGCCGCGTTCAAACCCGCCACAAAGCCCGCCTCGCGGTCTCGCTGCGTCGAAGCCCCTTCCCACCCTGCGATATGCGCAATGCGGCTGTGCCCGCCGGCAACAAGGAATTCAGCCAGTTTGTGCCCGCCGTGATAGTTGTCAGATGTCACGGCAGACAGGCGGTCATCATCCTGCGCGCGGTTGAATAGCACGATCGGGATGCCGGCGGCCTCGCAGCGGCGGGTCAGATCGTTGGACATCCCCACAGAAGCAGCGATGATCCCGTCGACCTGGTAGTCGAGCAGCTCCTCCATCACCTCGTCCGCCTCTTCGCCTGAGTTCGCGGCCATAAAGACGAGGACGTGATAGCCCTGCTTTTGCAGCTCATGGCTGAGCCGTTCGATAGCTTCGGGGTAAAACTGGTTTTCGAGATAGGCGACCAGAAGGCCGATAATGCGAGAGCGCCCGGTGATCAGTGAACGCGCGAGCACGTTAGGGCGGTACCCAAGGGCTTCGGCGGCCGAGCGGACCTTTTTGGCCGTACGCTCGGACACAGAGGCACCGGGCGTAAACACCCGCGACACGGCCGAGCGGGAAACTCCCGCCCGTTCTGCTACGTCCAATGCTGTCACCTTTTCGCCCATCAGTCTGCCGTCCACCCTCCGTCAATCAGCATCGAAGTACCGGTCACCATGGCCGAAGCGTCGCTTGCCAGAAACTGAACCGCCCCCATGATATCACTCACCTCGCCGACGCGGGGCAGTTTGATCTTGTCCATGATCCACGCATAGCGCTCCGGGTCATTGAACGTTTGTTCCGTGAGTGGCGTGCGAATAAAGGTCGGGCAGATCGTATTGATACGCACCCCCGATTTCCCCCACTCAATCGCCATGGCTTTGACCATCCCTTCAACCGCGTGCTTGGTGGCGCAATAGACCGCACGGTCAATGCCACCCACATGGCCCATCTGGGATGAAATGTGGATGATCGAGCCAGGTTTGTTTGCCTTGATCAGCGCTCGCGCGGCCGAAGTCGACAGGAAATATGCGCCTTTCACGTTGATGTCGAAAACTGCGTCATAATCCTGCGGTGCGGTGTCGAGAGCGGCGCTGTGCCGCGCAAGGCCTGCAGAATTCACGACCACGTCATAGAGTGCCTCAAAAGCCGCGTAGACAGCCGGTATGTCGGTCTGATCCAGTTGCATCGCTTCTGCACTGAAACCGGCGTCTTGCACGGCAGCTACCGCATCGTTCAGCGCGTCAGCGCGCCGGGCCGCGCACACCACATGCGCCCCCGCCTCGGCCAATGCCACGGCGCAACCTAATCCAATGCCCGATGACGCTCCTGTCACCAGAGCGCGCTTGCCGGTCAGATCAAGCGAAGGCGTGCGCGGCAGGGTGCTCATAAGGCGCGCCCCGTTTCAGAGTCAAAACCCGTGCGCGCTTTGTTGAACTCTCGCATGCGGCCAAGGACATCGACACCAAGCTGGTCATACATGTGCAGCAGATCCACCATCACCCAATTCTCCCGTATCAATCCATTCTCAAGCCGCCAGAAATCAAGGCTGCGCATGGCAATCTTTTTGTTTGTTGGGGGCAGGCCCAACCATCCATCATGCGTTATGGTCTGATACATGTTCGGCCAACCCGTGACCGCGGCGTAAGCACGATCCCCGAAGAAGTGATAGACGATGTCGTCGACAAAGGCACCACGATCCGGCATCGCGTTCAGAAACGGGATCTGGTGCCAGTTGCGAAAGCCCGCGATGCCCCGCCCCGTTCCGATGCCGGATGGTCCATACCACGTCATCCGCGGATGCCAGAACCTGTCCATCTCCATCACTTCGGGGCCGCCCAGGCGGGGGTGACGTTTCATGTGTTCCAGCATGTCGATGATATGCTGGCATGTGGCGGCGCCCTCATTGTCGTCATAGGGTCCGGGCACCAGTCCATCGCAGGTGGCAGGCCCCGGCACGTGCCATTCGCGCCCCAGACTTGGCACCATGGGCCACGCGCCCGCCTGCATCATCACCTCAGGGATATCCCAGAGTGCCTGCATCTCAACAACGCGACCCTCAACAAAGCGGTAAAATTCATGAAAGCGCATGTGCACGATGTGCCAGGTTGGCGGAATGTCCAGCCAAGGGTGCTGGAAGGTCCCCGTATAGTAGCCACCGCATCCGACCCAGTCGTTCCCCTCTGGCGTGGGCCCCGCCATGACGATGAAGTCACGGCGTTCAAGATCAGGAATGGCGGACAACAAGGGGCCGTACACCTTGTCGAAATAGTCATCCACGCCAGATGTCGTTTCGAACGGAAAAGCCAAGTTAAACTGAACATCGGTGTCACAAACGGCATGCAGAGCGGAGCGCACTGCATCGGCGTCAAAGTCATACATGGCGGCCCGCAAAGGGGCCAAAAGGGTTTTGTGATGTGTATGTGTGTCACTCATGCCCAATGTCCCTTGGCCCGCGCAAACAGGTCCACGCCCATTTGAGAAAAAAGATGGATCATATCAACAAACACCCAGTTTTCGGTGAATTGCCCGTCAGTGCGCAGCCAGAAATCGAGGCCGGAAACCTCAAGATGCGCGGAGCTGGCAGGATGCCCCAGATAGGACCCAGTATGTGTTGCCACGACGCCCTTCGGCCCAGAGGCGGCAACCATCCGGTCTTCGGCAAACAGGCTTTCCAGATGCATCACTTTGCGGTCCGGAAAGGCATCGAGCCATGGGCGTTGGTGCAGTGTTTCGAATTCGGCCAGTGACAGGCAGGCACCGATACCGCCGGGGCCATACCATTTGATGTTGGGATGGAAGAAGCGGGCCATTCCCATGCTTGAGAGATCAGTTTCGTCAAAGGTGTTTAGACCGCCAAAGATCAGTGCGCGGCCCAATCTCATGCTTTGCTCGGTTTCTTCGTCGTCTTGCGTACCGATAAGCACCCCATCATAGCCCGTGGGGGCCGGATAGACGTGGGAGGCCCCGTTTGGACGCGGCAGGACGGGCATTCCGATTTGTTCGAACCAGTCGACGAAGTCCCAGATGGTCTGCGCATGAGTCACATGCCCGTCGTCATCAAAACGAAGGAATTCGCCCCAACGAATGCGCAATTCGCGCGTTATTGCCGGAATACCAAAGACATCCGTGACTGCCCGGCCGGTGTAGTAACCCGTTCCTGCCACCCACCACGCGCCGTCACCTGACCCACTCTCGTGAGCTGAAGACTGGCCGCCCATCAGGATATGGGTCTGGCGATGCAAATCCGGGATTGCCGCGCGCAAGGGCGCAAACATTTCAGCGACAATGCCTGCACCGCTGGAGTGGATGCCAATGGGTTCCGGCCCTTGCCAATGCCGAACCTTGTCCAAAAATGGCAGCGCGCTTTCGGGATCGCGGTCAAGGGCTGCCCAGAGTGCCTGCGCAGCCGCTTTGTTGCGTTGATTGATGTCGGTCCCCATCGGATCTTCTTCTCTGATTTAAAAAATCCTGGGGGGAGTCCGCAGGACGGGGGGCTAGCCCCCCTTTTTACTCCGCAGCATCCCTTGCGGGTGCGCCCGTGCCATAAGGCACATTCACACCGCCATAGCGGCGCACGCGCAGATTGCATTGTTCCGCGTGCCCCACGAACCCTTCGAGCATGCACAAGCGCGAACCATAAGCGCCAATTTCGGCAGCGGCGGCGTCCGTGGTGACCTTTTGATAGGAATGGGTTTTGAGGAACTTGCCGACCCAGAGACCACCCGTATACCGCCCGGCCTTTTTAGTCGGCAGGGTGTGATTGGTTCCGATGACCTTATCCCCATTGGCAACATTCGTGCGTGGACCGAGGAACAGCGCGCCGTAGCATGTCATGTTATCTAAGAACCAGTCATCCCGATCAGTCATCACCTGCACGTGTTCCGAAGCGATGTCGTCCGCGACTTGCAGCATCTCGTCATAGGTGTCGCAAAGGATCACCTCACCATAATCTTCCCACGATTTGGACGCGGTGTCCGCAGTGGGCAGAATTGTCAGAATGCGTTCAATCTCAACCAGTGTTTCTTCAGCCAGCTTGCGGCTGTTGGTGAGCAAAACAGCCGGGGAATTGTAACCGTGTTCGGCCTGTCCCAAGAGGTCAGTGGCACACATTTCGGCGTCCACTGTGTCGTCTGCGATCACCATCGTCTCTGTCGGACCTGCGAACAGGTCAATGCCCACCTTGCCGAACAGCTGCCGTTTGGCCTCGGCCACAAATGCATTGCCGGGACCAACAAGCATGTGCACAGGATCAATCGTTTCAGTCCCCAAGGCCATTGCGCCAATCGCCTGAATGCCGCCCATCACGTAAATCTCATGCGCGCCGCCCAAATGCATAGCCGCAATTACACCCGGGTTGGGTTTGCCCTGAAACGGCGGCGTGCAGGCGATGATCCGAGGCACACCTGCGACAGAGGCCGTAGCCACCGACATGTGGGCTGAAGCTACCATCGGGAACTTGCCGCCGGGCACGTAGCAACCAACGGACTGCACTGGAATGTTTTTGTGACCCAGGATTACACCCGGCATCGTTTCGACCTCGATATCCAGCATCGAGTCCCGCTGGGCTTGGGCAAAGTTGCGCACCTGCTCTTGGGCAAAGCGAATGTCTTCCAGCTCGCGCGGGGTCAGTTGCGCGATCAGCGCGTCGATCTCGTCCGCACTGAGCTTAAACGCCGGCGGCGAATAATTGTCGAATTTTTCCGACAGTTCACGCACTGCGACGTCTCCGCGTGCGGCGATATCCGCCAGCGTCGCCTCAACGATAGCGCGCGTCTTGGCATCGTCCGCATCACGCTCCGTTTCCGGCTTCCCGGTTTTTAGATACTCAATTGTCATGTCGTCACCTTATCCCTCCGGGCGGGGCGCAACCTTGTCGCCACGGTCGAAAGCCTCCCATCCCTCACCTTTGAAAACATCGACCCCAAGCTGGGCCAGCACATGCGGGAAATCGACCATCACGTAGTTGTCGGTGATCCGCCCATCTTCGACTTTCCAGAAATCCATGTAACGGATGTCGATCCGCTTGCCGGTGGGGGCGACGCCCATAAAGTCACCCGAATGCGTCGCCTCCTGACGCCCAAACGCCGCGGCCCATTCGCCCATGTAGAGACGCGCCTCGTCCACGCAGACCTTGTCGCTGAAGGCGGCCTGAAACGGGCGCTGCCAGTTGTCCTGAAACTCTTGCAGTCCGTTCTTGGTCCCGCAGCCCTGATTTCCCATCCAGCGAAAGCTTTCGGCAAAAAACTGGCCGATGTCATCAATGCGGTGGTCGTTTAGCCCGTCCACCATGCCCTCGATCACGGCCCGGGTTTCTTCTGTTTTGGTCATGTTGGTGTCGCGCGTCAGCACGGCCTGTTCGGGTCTGGATCCCTTCATCGGATCATCCTTTCATATGGGGTTGGCATAGTGTCAGTGATCTGACGCCCCCGCATATGAAGTCCCTTGGCAGCCGGTTGAGCGCCGGATGCCGTTGCATTTTACCTGATCGTGCCACGCTGCTCATCAGCCTTTGACCGCCCCCGCTGTCAGCCCCGATACGATCTGACGCTGGAACACCATGACGAGCAGGAACAATGGAGCGATGATCGACACTGCGGCGGCCACCGCCTCCACCTGATCGGTCGTCGTCGTTTCACGGTTGAAGTAGCCCGCAATAGCCGGAACCATCGTCTGGTTTTGCGCATCCAACAGTAGCGAGGTCACAAGGAAGTCGTTGTAGCCCAGAAGGAAGCTGAACAGACCGGTTGTAATCACCCCCGGCCACATGACCGGCATGATCACCCGGCGGAACGCCTGGAGATGGCTGCACCCGTCGACGCGGGCTGCTTCATCCAACTCACTGGGAATGTTCTGGAAGAAGCTGCGCAGCATCCAGATCGTGAACGGCTGGTTGATCGCCACAAGCACCGCAATGATGGCCCAAGGCTGGCCATAGAGCGTTGGAGATATCTCGCCAAAGATTGGGCGTAGTATCTCGGCCGAGTTGATGAACCACGGCAAATATCCCGCCACCAGCACCGAGTGCGGCAGCGCGCGGAAGATCAGCGCGACGATTAAAAGCCAGAAAGCGAGGTTCGAACCGGAACGTGCCAGACCGTAGCCTGCCAGCGTGCCCACTGTGAGCGACACCGTTACAACGCCAGCGGTCACCAGCAACGAGTTCAGAAAGTTGCGGAAGAATTCGTTTTCGACCCAGACCGAATAGTAATGAACGGTCGTCATGCCGATGATCGGTTCGCCCAACCCTCCCAGCAGGCCGTTCAAGACGCCCATTACAGGGGGCAGGATGCCGAAGAAAACGATGATGAAGCCAATGCCATAGACCAACGCACCGATGACCCAACCGAGCGCGATGAGCGCGGGCGGTGTCATCTGCCGCACCAGCCGCGGCAACAGCCTGAACGCCCAGCGGATCGCAAAGAAAAGGACAGCGCCACCGATTATGATATCGAGCACCGACAGGCCGTTGCCCGCAGCCCGCGTATCTGGCCCGGTGATCACATCCCAGGCCGAGGGCGCAAAGGCATCGCGCGGGGCTTTGAAGCTCATCACTGTGATCCAAAGGATCGGGAAAGCGGCGAGAAGGCACCAGAATGCCAGGAAGCCGCTGCTGAGGATGCGCAGGCCAATGCCCTGCTGCATGGCTTTCGAGGACATTAGTGCGCACTCCCTTTGTGGTCACGCCATGTTCGGCGCAGTGGCAGGATCAATAGGATCACGATCCCGATCATGGTCAGCATGGCCGAGGCCGAGGCGCGGCTGATCGCGCGGTTGCCCGCATCATCCGGTACCAGGAAGTCGTAGGTCAGCCACTGCAGCGAGATCACATGCGCCTGACTGCGGAAGCCCACGATCTCTTCGAACGTCCGGTAGACGTCCATCAGGTGGATGATTGCGATGAAGATGATCAGCGGCATCAGGTGCGGTATGATGACGTAGCGCAACCGCTCGAGCCGGCTGGCTCCGTCGATGATGGCGGACTCGAGTGTGTCCATGTTCACGGTCTGAAGACCCGCATAGAAAATCACGAACGCGAACGGCGCGTTATTCCACACCCGGAAAAGATACATCAACAGCTCGATCGTCCACGCCTGCGCGAACATCGCGATATCCCGATCCAGAAGGTTCTCTAGCGCTGCCGTCAGAATTCCGTCCCCGACGAACAACCAGTAGATGGCAAGCGCTCCGATCACAGGCGTGATAATGAAAGGCAGCAGCGAGATGAAAATGACCGGGCCGCGGATCGATTGCACTGCATTGTTGACCGCCAGCGCGATGGCAAGTCCGACCCCGATCACGAGTGGCAGTGTCAACAACGTGAACATCAAGGTAAAGCGCAGCGCTTTCCAGAAGTCGATCTGTAGGATGTCGCCAATGGCGCCACTGCCAATCGCCTCCCAGACCTTGTCCATCTGCAGCACGTTGGCGTAGCTCTCAAATCCCACCCATGATGTGGTTGTGATCGTCTTGCCGGTCTCTTCGTCAATCGTGGGGACGGTTTTGGTTTCAGTAATGCAAGTCTGGGTCAGGAACCCGGGTGTGCAGGTCTCGACTTCAATTTGCTGCATGACCGGCTGGGTCACCTGAAAGGACTGGATGAACACCGAAACAAGTGGTGCTGCAATGAACAGCAGCATCATGAATACCGACGGCGCGACGAACCAGAAGAATGTCTTGAACTTCATGTTGCAGTCCTTTCCTTGGCATCAAAAGCGTCACCGTTTGGATGCCGATGCGGCAAACGAACCAGCAACTTTCGTTCCTGTGCGCCCGGTTGATCGGCAAGACGCGCAACCACCGCGCATCCAGCAGAGCCACCGCCCACAACGAAATGATCGAATTCAGTTTGCATGAAATCCTCTGAGTTTAATCGGCTGGCTGGGGCGCGCCCGGCCAGCCGAAAGCGTGGCTTACTCCAGTACGCCGGCTTCTTTTGCCGCGGTGGCGTAGGACTCTTCGATCCCTGCCAGGGTTGCTGCGGCGTCACGTTCGCCCGCCAGGAACGCAGGCAGTTCGTTGCCCAGTGCCGTGTGCATCAGACCCATTTGAGTGGTCGAAGGATATGGCGGGGCCGCAGGAGATGCGGTGGCCGTGGCAATGGCACCTTCTGCCAACGGGCCAGGCTCGTAGCCTTTGACCAGCCAGATCGCTGCTCCGTTGTTGGCTTTGACCATTTCCTCGTCCAGCCCTTCCATCGCCAGACGGAAAGCTGCATCTGCTTCCTCGTCAGTGATATTGGCGGCAATCACGATGCCGTCCCACCAAAGTGTCGTGGCTGGTGCGCCGCCTTCCATGGCAAGCGGTGCTGCAGCCATTTTGACTTTGCCCACGACGGTGCTCTCGGCTTCGTCATCCATGGCGCCACCACGGCTCGCCCACAGGTTCGACATGGCGATCTTGCCTTGCTGGAACTGTTGCTGCACGTAGGTCGAGTCGCTGACAAGCACCTCTGGATCGGTGTAGTCCAGCGTTTTTGCCATTGTTTCCAGAGCTTTGATGCCCGCTTCGGAATTCACCGCAGCTGAGTTGTCCTCGTTGAAGAACTCTCCACCGAAGGCAGGGAACATGTTCACGAATTCCTGCGCGAGGTTCCAGCCGGATTTCATCGTGGCACCGATGGCGTGGTCAACAACACCGGCCTGCTTGATGGTCTCAGCGGCCGCGAACATTTCGTCCCACGTGGTTGGCACTTCAAGACCAAGGTCGTTGAAGATGTCCTCGCGGTACATCAGGTGCTGAGTGTTGACCATCATGGCAATCGCCATGGTTTTGCCGTCGACCTTGATCAGTTGGTTGGGCGAAAGGTTTTGACCATACTTCGCGACCAGATCGTCCAGAGGGCGGATCGTGCCTGCGTTCAACAGTGGCGTGATTGTGCCGTTGGACACCCCGCCAATCTGATAGAGCGATGGGTTTGCTTCGAAGGCAGCAGGCTGCTTGGTGCGAAATTCCTGATCCAGTTCAGCCTGAAAGTTTCCGCACTCCGCCATGGCGTCGGTGACGGCTTTCCACGCTTCAAAACCCGCGCTGAGCGATTTCAGCGGCACCGTGTTTTCGTAGGAACATGCCGCGAATGCGGATGTGCCCATAAGCGAGACAGCGCCCGCCAGTGCCAGTTTCTTAAGATACATTTGCAAACTCCCTGTTGCGTTTATTGTCGGTGCATCTTGCAAGTCTGCACCAACTTGGATTGCCCGCAGACCCGGATGCCCCCGGGACCACGGATGGTAGTGTCAAGCGAGGCGTTCACCTGACGTGCTGTCAAATGCGTGACAGATCGTGTTCGGGATCGAGAAGGAGACCATATCACCAATCTCTGCCCGGAATTCTTTGTTGGCCTTAACCGACACCAATTGCCCGCCGGCACGGACTGTCAGCATGGTCGCGTCGCCCAAAAGTTCGATCGTGTAGATCGGGGCGGTGATCTCGCCCTCGCCTTCGGCCAACGCGGCGTCTTCCGCACGGAACCCGAGGGTGACAGCCCCATCTGGAGCATCGAGACCACTGACCTTGACGTTGTCACCGGTGAAGGTGCCGCCGGCCATCGTACCTTCCATGAGGTTCATCGCGGGTGATCCGATAAAGCTTGCAACAAAAGTGTTGGCGGGGTTGTCATAGATTTCAGTCGGCGTGCCAACTTGCTGCACTTTACCCTGCTTCATGACCACGACGCGGTCCGCGAGCGTCATCGCCTCGATCTGATCGTGGGTTACGTAGACGGTCGTGACCTTCAATTCGTGGCTGAGGTTCTTGATCTGGGCCCGGGTTGAAACCCGCAGCTTGGCATCCAGATTGGAGAGAGGTTCGTCCATCAGGAACACGTTCGGTTCGCGCACGATCGCGCGAGCCAGAGCAACACGTTGACGTTGCCCACCTGATAGCTCAGCAGGCTTTCGGTGCAGAAATTCATCCAGCTCGACCATGGCAGATGCGCGGCGCACCCGCTCGTCATGGGTGGCAGGATCTGCCTTGCGCACTTTCAACGGAAAGCGAATGTTCTCGTAGACGTTCAGGTGCGGGTAAAGTCCATAGGACTGAAACACCATCGCCACGTCGCGGTCTTTGGGATCCAGATCGTTAACCCGCTTGCCATCGATCATGATGTCGCCGTCCGTTGCGTCCTCAAGCCCCGCAATCATCCGCATCGTAGTGGTCTTTCCACAACCCGAAGGGCCCAGCAACACGAGGAATTCTTGATCAGCGATTGTCAGGTCGAAATTGTCGACCCCCACAAAACTACCCCAGCGCTTGTTGATATTGCGTAGTTGAATTTCGGCCATAGTGATCCCTCGCGACAGCGTATTTTCAAACGCTAGACACCGCACATGCATCTTGGCAACTCTTTTTTGCACACGTGTGCAAGATTATTAATTCGTGACGGCCAAAGCGATGGAATCCGGGGCTTTCACGGGTTTTCTTAGAGATCGAAAAAGTCGCTTCAGGCCGTTTTTGTCGCTCGCAAACGGGCAACTGCTGCGCGAATCCCCTCGGCAGACGGCAAGGTGTCGCCATAAGCGCGCCCGGTTGGAATGAAGCTGTCTTCGGCTGTGTAGCGCGCAATATTGCGATGTCCGGCTTCGAAAAGCGCGGTCATGACGCCCTCTGCGACTCCCCCGGATCGGCGCGTTTCATCCACGACAAGGATATGTTTGCTCCCTTCGACAGCCTCGAGAAGGCTTTCAATCGGCAGCGGCGCCAGCCAACGCAGATCGATCAGCCGTGCACCGGGAATGTCTGCCTGTTCAGCGAGGTATCGGCCATTTGCAAAGGTCACGATAGCAAGATCACCGCTCCCTGTTGCTCCCACCTGCCCAAGGGTTATTCGCTCATCCAAAGCGGGATAGGTCCGCATCCACGCACCGTCGCCCGGTTGTACATCCCGCATCGGATAGATCGCAATGGGCTCCACAAAGACGCAAACCCGGTTTTCTTCACGCGCCAGGCGATGGCATTCCCGCAGCATCTTAACCGCTTCTGCGCCGTCACACGGACAGGCAAGGATCAACCCCGGAATGTCGCGCAGTACCGCAAGTGCGTTGTCGTTATGGAAATGCCCCCCGAACCCTTTTTGGTACCCAAGGCCAGCAATGCGGAGCACCATTGGATTGGCCCACTGTCCGTTGGAAAAGAACGGCAGCGTTGCTGCTTCCCCGCGTATCTGATCTTCGGCGTTGTGCAGATAGGCGAGGAACTGGATTTCAGGCATCGGGACAAACCCGTTATGGGCCATCCCGATCGCAAGTCCGAGGATGGACTGTTCGTCAAGCAACGTGTCAATCACACGGGACGTTCCAAACCGCGCCGACAGCTTTTGCGTGACGCCATAGACCCCGCCCTTTCGACCCACATCCTCACCCATGATCACGGTTTCAGGATGGGCCAGCATCAGATCGGTCAGCGCCCAGTTGATCAGCCTGGACATAGGTTGCGGGCGGTCCATCTGTGCAAAGTCTGCTCCAAAGGCAGCGTGACGCGCGGTGTCATCTGGACCGTTTGTCAAAGACGCGGGCCGCGCCGGCGGCAGAATGGCAGCCATCACCTCCTCAGCGCCTTTCAGGGGCGGTACAGCCGCAATTTGCCCAGCTTGCTGTCGGGTGCGATCAAGCGCATCCGTGTAAACAGCAAGAACGGCTTCGGACTGCATTCCCTTTGCAATCAACCCAGCCGCCGTGCGCAAAAGCGGGTCGTTGGCCTCGTCTGCTTCGACTTCGGCGCGCGGTAGGTAGCTAGTCGCCACATCGGCACCGGCATGCCCATAGAGGCGCACGGTGCGCAGGTGCAGAACGGCAGGCTTGCGCGTGCGGCGGACATAGGCCGCAGCCTCGGATGCAGCCGCGTATGCATCCCACAAATCGCATCCGTCACCGTTAAAATATGTTAGTCCCGGACGGTGTGCGAGGCTGCTTTCGACCCAACCTTTGGGAGTCTTCGTCGAAATTCCGATCCCGTTGTCTTCGCAGATGAACAACAAGGGCAAGGGTACGCCCTGAACACTGGTCCAGCCAGCTGCGTTGATCGCGCCTTGCGCCGTTGAGTGGTTGAGCGAGGCATCCCCAAAACTCGCCACGGCAATTGCATCTTCCGGAAGGATCGCCAGTTCAGGACGATTGCGGCGTGCCAAGGCGATGCCGTAGGCGGCTCCGACAGCCTTAGGCAGGTGGCTGGCAATGGTCGACGTTTGCGGCGGAATGAAAAGATCGCGGCTGCCCAACACTTTGTGGCGCCCGCCACTGGTGGGATCATCCGCAGCACAGGCATAGCTGAGCAGCATATCGCGGCACGCATCCTGTCCGGCCTTGGCCGCGCGCGCCACCTGAAACGCGCCATCCCGGTAGTGCAGAAACGCGATGTCATCGACGCGCAGCGCATGGGCAACCGCCGCCATTCCTTCGTGCCCAGACGAGCCGATGGTGTAAAATCCCTGCCCGGCTTTTTGCATTTCGCGGCTGACGATATCCAGCGCTCGGGTCAGGCATTGATGTTCAAACAGAGACAGCGCGGTCTCTGCATCCAGCCCGCGTGGCGTGGCATCGGGCAAATCGCGCGCCGGTACCTTTTTAAGAAAGTTGTCGTGAACGATCGAAACGCGGTCCATGCGGCCTCTGTCGGGATTATTGATTGCTTGCCTCTGGCGGGGATTTTTTCAATCAGAGAAGACTGAACCCGCTCCCAAAACTGCGTTTAAAATTCCTCGAGACGAGACGCTCACTTCCGGGGTCAAACCGCCTTCTTGCCATGGATCAGAAAAAGGCCTGCAATCCGGTCTGCGCACGCCCCAGAATCAGGGCGTGTACGTCATGCGTGCCTTCATAGGTGTTGACCGTTTCAAGGTTCATCATGTGGCGCATGACCTGAAATTCACCTGAAATTCCATTCCCGCCATGCATGTCGCGGGCATTGCGCGCGATGTCGAGCGCTTTTCCGCAATTGTTGCGTTTGACGATGGAGATCATCTCGGGCGCGGCTTCGGCGGCATCCATCAAGCGGCCCACCTGTAGCGACGCCTGAAGCCCAAGCGCAATTTCTGTCTGCATATCCGCCAGTTTTTTCTGAAACAGTTGGGTCTGTGCCAGAGGCTTGCCGAATTGCTTGCGGTCCAGCCCATATTGGCGCGCGGCGTGCCAGCAAAACTCGGCTGCCCCCATCGCCCCCCAGCTGATCCCGTAGCGAGCACGGTTCAGACAGCCAAACGGCCCCTTGAGCCCTTGCACATTCGGCAACAGTGCGTCCTCACCCACTTCAACATCTTTCAACACGATTTCACCCGTGATGGAGGCCCGCAGAGACAGCTTTTGTTCAATCTTTAGCGCGGACAGGCCTATTGTGCCCTTTTCGACAACGAAGCCACGGATCTTTCCGCCATGTGCGTCGGACTTCGCCCAGATCACAAAAACATCCGCAATGGGTGAGTTTGATATCCACATCTTCGCGCCGTTCAGCACATACCCACCGTCTGTCTTTCTGGCAGTTGTCTTCATGCCAGCAGGATCGGAGCCCGCGTCCGGTTCGGTCAGTCCAAAGCAACCGATCCATTCCCCACTCGCCCGCTCGGGCACGTACTTGGTGCGCTGCGCCTCGGACCCGTAGGCATAGATGGGATACATCACCAGGCTCGATTGTACCGACATCATCGAGCGATACCCGGAATCAATCCGCTCCACCTCGCGCGCGATGAGACCGTAAGACACGTACGACCCACCGAGCCCGCCATATTCTTCGGGCAGCGTCACACCGAGAAGACCCATTTCGCCCATCTCGCGGAAGATTTCTGGATCAGACGTTTCACTGGCAAAGGCCTCTGTCACACGCGGCGCCAGCTTTTCCTGTGCGTAGGCGGCTGCAGATGACTGTATCATCCGCTCATCTTCGCTCAGCTGTTCAGACAGGCGGAACGGGTCTGCCCAGTCAAAGCTACCCAAATCAGGGGCGTCTTTGGCTTTCAGGATTTTGGCTTCTGCATTCATCTGAGCTCTCCTTTGCGGGTGCGACGCTCGTGCGATACCCTCTGGTGCGCGTTACCGTCTCGACACCCATCTGTTGTGCCGCGAACCGGTGTCCAATGGCAATGTGTCCCAGCCTGTTTTTTGTGCAAAACTTGCAGATGAAAATTGGCGGACGCCCT
>Ga0213865_10001109_pt1 | contig 17763 bp, 20 predicted proteins | sample PICome_6_FD_160100 | JGI IMG/M metagenome (GOLD analysis project Ga0213865, IMG submission 160100) | Coastal seawater microbial communities near Pivers Island, North Carolina, United States - PICO282 | ecosystem: Environmental > Aquatic > Marine > Coastal | place: USA: North Carolina...
TCAGACAAACCGCTACCATGATGCGAATACTCAGTCGCTGCACCTACTAGCTTAATGCCTGTATCTATTTGATCGACTATTGCCGAACTACTTTGAATCAGGTTGTCTAACTCATTGCTTTGTACTGCGGAACTTATCACTAATAGAAATGCTATCTTCTTCCACATCTTCACTAACCTCGCCTATCTGGAGAATGCCGTTATAAAACTTACGGTCTTCCTTGTAATCAGGAATATATAGTTCTGGGTTCTGCTTTATCAGCATAAGCCCCCTCTTCCCCGCTACTAATCTCCCATTGTTTATGAACGGGCATGGTGAACCCGCCAACAACATACTGCGAAATACATTAACATCAGAGCAAAGCATAGAAACTGCTGCAACCTTTAGCCCCAGGTCAGCCAGTAGCTTTGCATTCTTACGTCTAGAGCAATCCTCGTCTAACTTATACCCACCGCTAGAGAAGCCCACTGCAACAGTCTGTAACGACCCTGCTGTGCCTCTTAAACAGGTATCCATGCCATTAGACATAAAGGTTGGTGATATTGCTGATCCTACTGGAATCTCACTTGATGAACCTGCACCATTATAGGTGTTGCTTGTTGATTCATCGACTGTGTTGTTATTTGAGTTGGTGGTAGAGTTATCACCGTGAAAGGTATTTAGGCTTCCCTCTTGAGCATTATCTGCGTAACAAACACTAGCCAGTATCCATAGGATAACCACGGAATAGCCGTGGAATAGCCGTGGGATAACTGTTAGGTTCACTGCCTGTCTTGCTCCATCCATGCCTTCATTTGCATTACGTTTTCATCAATACGCGCTACTTGTACTTGTAAGTCACGCTGCCTAGCATCTAACTGCTCTAGCTTATTATCAACCTTAACAATATCTTTAGCGTTTTGATCGACACCAACTTCAACCTCTGTGAAAGCTCCCATAACATTAATTGCATGAACCGCTAACAATACGAATAAAGTAATCGGTACATTTTTGCTTAAATGCCAATCTTCCATCTGCTTCTCCAGTTATGGGTTGAGTAAGATTATCTGGTTAATTAAGTTCTCTAAGTGTTGATTATACGCTAAAACTACATTGTCAGTATGCAACTTTTTACAGCGAAGCAATAATAAAAGCTAGTAACTGCTCGTATCTAACACCAAGCCTATTCTTTTCAACTGCTATATCTCTTAGCTCTTCTGGCACTTCTTCTAAGCTAGGGTAAGCTATTCCACCTTCTTCTGTTTCATACCAAATATCTTCCATAAACATAGCGTAGCGGTGAGCATCTAAACCTTCTGCTGTAAAGGCATCTTGTAAGTCTTGCGCTATGATTCCAAAGTGAATACGCGCCCCTTCGCCCTTTAATTGTATAGCCTCTGTTCTGCGATACTTTCTCAATAAGGTTTTACACTTTGTAGCTACTCGTAACTCTGCATCATTTAGCTCTTCAATGTCTTGCTTTTCGTTTCTGTCAGAAGATGTTGTAGTGCCACTTGCAAAATATCCTAACTTCCATCGCGCAAAAGATGTGCCAAAGTTGCAAGTATTGTCAACATAACCACCAGTGCTAGCGTTAGCAGAATAAATCTGCCTTGATCCAAATCCGTCAAAAAAAGTAAAAGCCGCTTGACCAGTTCCAATAATCATCCGAGAAGGTGAACTAGAACTCCCAAGTACACCAATCTTAGCGGCTGTTGCAAGACCTGTAGAACTATATTTTGCCCTGAAATTAACTAGCACATCGTAAATATCTGCTCCTGATGCATCTGAATTTACGTTTAAGTTAGTTGCTGTTATAGTTCCAGTGGTAGTTAAACTGCCGTCTAAAGTTTGACCGCCAAAATTGCCAAGATAGCTAGATTCATTAACTAGTATTTCCTGACTCTCAGCCAATACATTAATTGATGTAGTGTTGCCTGAGACTGCTACAGATGTTTCAGATGGTTGTATAGTAAGGGTCGCTGTGTTGTCAGACACAGAAACACTGGTTACGTTTTCAGTAACCGTAACGGTAGTGTCAGATGTAACGTCTACTGTTGTAACATCTTCTGTAACAGTTACGCCCACTAGTCAGTAACCTCTCTAGTAACTTCTGCCTTGCCCTGAATGATGCGCTCTACACTAGTGCCTTCATAAATCTCAACGTCATAAACATAGAAACCTGCTGTAATATCATCAGTTACAGTGTTAGCCATCTTCATTACTATAGTGCCATCATCACCTAGCGATCCACCACCACTACCTGTGAAGGTAAAGTCATAAGACTGGGCTGCATCGTATGTGCTTTTTAATTTACCTCTAGCATTCCAACCGGATAAGTGTCTAGCTGTACCGCCATCTTTAATAACCAAAGTCAGCTCGAAGTCTGAGCCTTGATCTATCGTTATATCATATTTACCTGCGCTCATAATTTAAGCCTCGTTATCTCTGTAAGCTACTATTTCATATTCGTCTGGGCTTGTACGAGAACCCCAGAAAAACATACTAACATTTTCAGTATCGCTATGCTCTGCAATCATTTCATTAAATGCATTTTGCCCTTCTAACAGAACCTCATACTCACCGACAACAGTTTGTGTTTCTGTATTATCTTCTGTATTTAATGTGATATATCCAACAACTATCATGGCTAACCTACTATTCTGCTGTGTAATGTAATATCTACTGCGTTTGCTCTTAATGCTGTGCTACTTATTGAACTAATAGCGTGTTTGATTCTCAACCTACACTTTATGTCTCTGTGAAATCTACCCATATAAGTATGCATTGGTACATTCTCATATTTTGCATAACTGCCATCATTTGAAATGGTTTGTAATTGTGATTTAGCAATAACCCATGTTCCTGCTGTTGCACCTGTAGTTAAGCCAGAGTATAAAACTTGCGCGCCAGTAGTAATCAAATTTGATGGATACGCATTTATATCTACATAAGTTTTAAGCTGTAGTTCCTTTAGGCTGACATTATCAAAAAACGCAGAATCATTTCCTGCGTCTTCGGTCTGGATGATTATGTAAACCGTTGAAACATCAACAATGAACTCTCTAACATTCGTGCCGCCAACTGTAATCCAACCTAATCCACCTTGATATTCTATCTCATCGTCTGGGTCAGTTGATGTGCTAACAATAATTTTGTAAGGAGTAGACGTTGGCTGATCGTATGCTAGCCTATATTTTTTCCCTGCTGTAACTGTAACAGCTTGCGAAATCTGTGCTTTTTCAGCGCTTCCTGATACGCCATTTAGTGTGCCGTAATAGGGGGTAGTGAATGTGCCGTTTGCTACTGTCCAGTTACTAGTGCTAGAAAAGTCACCATTTAAAACTAATTCACTTCCTTCATAATCATACTTCAATCTAAGGTTTCTATATGTTCTGTATGTTGGGTTACCACTCACATAAGACATAACCATATTACTAGGAAACTTATTTAACTGGTTGCCATCCATGATAACTGTCTGCCAGTATGTTTCAGGCTGACTATCATGCGTTGCTCCTGCTATTGAATTAGGATTCCAAAAGTTAGGCACCTCTATTTCTTGCTGTAAAGTAACATTACCAACGCGATTTGATGTTGTACCTGCAAAAAAAGCAAAGTTTACAACTGAGTTAATACTTCTACCCTTCGCAATATCCCATTCGGTTGCAGGGTGGTCAAACTCTATAACATTAACCAAAGTATTATATGGATTGATATATGTTGTACCCGCAAAGCAACGGTACTCTTCTTCTACCGCACCAGTAAACTTGTTGGCTGTGATCGTGTTGGCTTTGATCTGATCTGCTTCTATAGAGCCATCAACAATAAGATCGCCAGTAATGTGTGCTTCTTTTTTTACAAATGCCATTAGTATGCCTGCGCTATTAGTAGAGCAATGGGAATGCTAGTTGATTCAGTTTTTGGGTCACCATCTTCATTAGTATAGTTTGCAGTAACATTCAAAGTTCCGAATTTTCTAAGAGATTCAATACTATCATCATGATCACCAGCCCAATACTGGTGCCCTGTCTCAGCTACAGGGTCTTCTATAGCTTCTGACTTAACAGTAACAATATAGCTTTGTGTACCATTAAAGTTACCAGTCGTATCTTCTTCCACAGTAAATGAAGTGCTTGCAGGGTCACTTGAAGCATAGTTTGTAATCGTATAAGACCAAGTTATACTAGCATCACCTACCTGAGAGGCATCAATATTGAACCCAAACACAACATAAACATCTTGTGTTTTATCGTGTGTGGCACCCGTTTGATGATTGTTAGGATGTGCATGAACCTGAATATCTGCCTCAAACCTAAAAGTTTGTGCATCAAGAACCTTAGTTCCACTCTGCTGAATTATTGTTAGCTCATCACCTGCAACTGGTGGTCTGCCAACATGGTCAGTAAATGTTGCATCAGTTGGGGTAGTTATAGCATTTCTTGTATAAATGACGTTTTGCGTATCAGAAATGTTTGCAAAGGCATTTCCGTTTGTTAGTGTCTGATAAACTATTGAACTTCGCATTCCTCTGTCATTAACTACCTGTACGCCTACTCTTATATTCGCTGTCTCATCATAGTTAGGAATAACTAAATTAGTCTCAGTAGTTGTATATATTTTGTAAGTGTCAAAATCCTTGCTTGGATCTCCTATCCCAATCCTGTAATAGTTTACATTTACGCCATAAGGCTTACTCCAAGATGTTGATATCCCAGTATAAGCAAGCGTGTTTTCGTAATATACAACAGGATCAGCTTGGAAACTTCTAGCATTTGCAATTACGCTTTTATCTGGTAGGCGTGAAGTTGATCTAGAGTAGTCAAAATAATTCCCAGTTTGACTATCTATAGAATCATTAGTTTCTCTACCCTCTAAATCTATAGTAATACCAGATGCATCTGAAATATTTATTTTAAGATTAGTAATCTCATACTTTTCATTAGTAATACCCAAAGCTGAATTAGTTACATTTATTGTATCGCCTATTGCGTAATCTAGACCCCTAGCATTAATTGTAGTCTTTAGCGTTCTTTCTCGCCTTGAATCAATAAGTGTCAGCTTTGCTAATCTTTGCGCCTGATGAATATCAGTAGTCATTGGCAAGTCTAGGTTTTTTCTATACCTATCGCCATCATCAGTTTGATAAGATGTGTTTTTCTGTGGCGGGTATTCCATTTTTATATAATTAGCTTCTGCGCTAACAAAATTCCCACGCACTTCATTGAATGCAACTTGTCTTGGGTTTTTATTAGATATAATAAAATCACCGATTATCATATCTTCATTTAAAACGGTATCATGCGGGTCTAAATATCTCTTCGGCAATATTTTAAATTGACCATTAATGTAAACCATCTTGCCCTTCATGCAGGATAATATTTTTTTGATGTTGGTTCTTATAGAATCTTGAGTAGAGATAACTCCGTTGCACGAATATCTTTTTTTAGTTATACCACCTATAGTGACGTTTTCATCACAAAAATCAGCCGCATCTTCTATCTGGTTTAAATCAAATAAATCTCCGCTTAAATCAGCACCAAAGTCACTGTCTCGCAGATAGTTATATAAACATAATACAGGGTTGTCAGACCAAGCAACTTGTCCTGATCTTGGGTCGTATACCTTTTTGCCTTCAATAAGTGCCGTTACTTTAGGCACACCGTTTGGGTATTTATCTGGGTTGTGTATAAATGTAACTCGACTATAAGCAATGCCATTTAGCGGTTTATTATCACTACTATCCCAATAATTATCATAGGGAATGTTAATTGTTGCTTGCGGGTCATTTCCAAACTTATTATGCAGAGAAAAGTCACTTGATTGCGTACTGCTTGTACCGTTAGAAGCATATTGATTCTTATATAAGTTTTGTCCGTTTTCATATCTGAAAGCTAAAGTGTCATCTAGATAAACTTCTCTGACAGCATGGACTACAGTATGATGCCAGCAAATAATAAAATTCAGCCGACTAACATAATCATCTTCTGTGCCTTCGATGTTTAAAGGTGAGTCATATCTACCGTCAACACCTACAACAGACTGATAAACTATCGTGCCACCTTTTCTTGTTTTTCCGTAAACAATATCTCTGACAGCAGTTGGGTTTTTGGTTGTGACATTACGACCACCCATGGTATCTGCTTGTGCGCCCGCCTGTAGGTCTTGCGCCACTTCTTCCATTGAATCAATTTGATAATCCATTACAAGCGCAGTGCCAACGCCAACAGCAATAGCAACGGTAGCAGTTGCACCTACTGCTGCCGCACCTAACCCTGCTGTTATACCTGCTACTATTGCCATCTAATTGCCTATATACTTTGTGTATAATCTTTCGGTTAACGTAAAATCTAAATGCTCTAACAAACTATCGAAGGGTGAATGGCACTTAGTATTAATAGTTAAGCTAGACACCTTCTTTGTCTTTAAGTCTTCTTCTACATACTTAATAAGACCCAATCCTGCGCGACCTTTTCGGTATTCAGGAAGTATGTATATTATATCGCAAGCCGCGAAGATATGGTCTGCATAATGCAATCCTTTAGTCGCAACAACTGTGAAATAGCCTACTAACTTATCACCCTCTCTAGCAGTATAAGCATACAAAAGACCTAAACTTTCTAGCTTGTCATAAGTTTCCCAATCAGGATTAAGTTTAATTACGTCTTGATTAAGTGCTATCTCTTCCCAATGCTTTTCAATTAAAGGTTGTACTTCTTTCCTACAGTCTCTTACTTTTTCTATTTGATATTTCATCACTGTCCCCAGATAAGTTTTTGCTCCGCTATATCCTCAACAAACATTAAACCCTGATCACTAACACCATGCACATCTTGCTGGTCTTCTTGTGTATATCTTCTGATATTTCTATCATCTAGCCTAACTAAAAAGTTCTCGCAAGTAACCTCAATTATAATCTCATTACCTGTCTGTCTGTATACCATGTTATCTAAGATGCCAGTGAAATAACGAATTGATGGGTCTATACGATCTAAGTTTTCATCAAGCTGAAAAATGTATACTCTAACCTCCGCGCCTTGAAACTCTGCATCTCTAGCAATAGTCACTAAACTGTTATCACACCCAGATAGCTGTATGGTTATACCAGAAGTACCTAAGTCACTATTCTCATTTACAGAACTTATTGATAACAAACTACCTGCTGGGGTGTAAACACCAGGGTCAGATGCTGAAGTATATTCCTTGATGCCATTACTTAGCAAAAGATTATCAGTACCATCAATACCAAGAATCTGAACAGCCATGCAGAACTGATACTTGCCATCTTCTATGTCAGTTTCAAAATCTGTATGTATGCCTCTAGACATTACTGTGCCTCAATACAATTGAAGGTAAAGTCATAAAAGCCTGAGTCATGCATATCCCAGCCAATATCGTTTCTAGCTAATCGCCATGTTGTCTTAGGCAAATCAATGGTTAGAGCCTGTGAGGCTGTTACTTCTGTTTTTAATGCAGGGGCAATAGATACATTACCGACACTTGCAGATATATCCTCTAGAGTCATATAAAGCTCATTATTAACTTCAAAATGACTGCCCGCAGGTAATCCATTAGAATCACCTAGAGTAATTAACATAGTATTTGAGCCAACGGCTTTCGTTGTGCTTCCAGTATATGATGCTGTTCTACCAGTTTGCACCATCAAGGGATTACCAAATTGAAACGTCTGTGTAACGCCACCCAAAGCAGTAATAAATGCAGAAAAAGCCATGCCTTCATCTCTATCTAAAGGTCTTAATGTTATCTCTGCTTCCCATCGAGCATTAGTGTAATTGGTAATCAACTGCTTATAGTTTGTAGCTGATTGAGTCATTGCAGCACTGTGTACCAGCTTTAGGTTACAGCTTTTGATTATAGACTCACCATTTACAGTAGGAAATGTTAAAGGGTATGTTAAAGCCATTTTATCTGCCTGTTATCATCTGTGAATAAGCACCGCCTCTGCGAGTCTCTTGTGCGACTGCTACCTTACTAGCTTCAGCTATCTGTGGCATTAGGTTCTTTATTTCTGATCTTACAGTATCTTGAACACCAGTGCTAATGTTTATAACCTGGTTAACAACAACGCCACCAACACTACCGCCTTTCGTATGGTCGATTACAGTCTCATTTGGGTGTAGTATAGCAGGGAATCCACCTTTACCGTCTACACCACCAGAACGAGAGCCATGACCAGTAAAACCACCGCCCTCAAATGATGCTTCAGCCAAAGCAGTACCCATTATCAGACCTGCATTAATACCACCCATTACTTTCATAGTTGCTGCGTGAGCCTTACCAGCTGCTAATATTGCTGGAGCTGTAGGAGCTGTAACAGGGTTTGTTGCTGCCGCTGCTGCCATGCCCGCATAAGCAGTCATAGTTAGACCTGCTGAAACATGACCTTGTATAAGGGCGTTAGCCGCTGCTAGAGTTTTGGATATAAGAGCAAATGCTTTAGCTTCTTTAGAACCTTTCTTGAAAAAGCCACTCATAATATCAAAGGTATTTGCAAACTGACTTGTTACTGTTGATGCTGTATTCAGCATAGAAGCCTGAAGACTAGCATCCATGTTTTTATATTCTGTAAATATTTTCGCTATAGCTTCAGTCACGCCCATATCTTCAGCTTTCTTTTTAATCGAATCCATTTGTATAGCAAATGCTTCATCTTCTAACTCAGGAGTGATTCTTGCCATGAATTGATTTTCTGTCTCAGGCTTTCCTGCCTTTGCTGCTTTTTCTCTTGCTTTAGTTATATCTTCAAGTCGCTTTAATTCAGCAAGATGCATCAAAAGTTGCAATCCTTCAGTTGCACTTAACTCATCTCGTAATACTTGCTGTCTAATCTCATATTCTCTAACTGCTAAAGATGACTTTCCGTATGTTTCAATTTGCTTTACAAGTGCAGCATCTTGTTTTACAAATGCTGTAGTAGTGTTATCAACTTTTTCTCTAAGGGCTGCGATTGCTGCTTCGTAAAAAGCAGTGTCACTATCAAGTTTAGTAATACGCTCATTATATTCTTTAAGTGTTTCTAAATCTTTACTACCATAAACAATACCAAATGAGCCAGTAAGAACAGTTGTCATCTGCTCTCTTGTTGTTTCATTAAGTTTTTTTAGCTCTGCCTCATATTCTTGTAATTTTCTAGTAGCTAAAATTTTAGCAAACTTTTGTTGGGCTGGGCTTAGATTGTCAAAACTATCAATCAGGTCTTTGTTAGCATCTTTTAGTTCTTTAGCAGCTTCAGTAGCACCAAAAAATGCAGGGGCTAAACTCATACTAAGTGCAGCACCTATTGCTAAAAAAGCACCAAGCATCGCACCACCAGGACCAAATAGAGAAGCAATCTGAGAACCCTGCTGACCAAACACCAGCATGGCATTCTGACCCATTTGAAGCTGTACAGCGACATCCTGTATCTGATGACCTACCTGTCCTAAACCGCCACGCATGAACCTAAACTGCTGATTCAGGACTTTACCCTGCTTCGCAGTTCTATTCATTTCCTTTTGCATATTACGGAAGCCAGAAGATGCTCCGTCTTTGACCTTAGTTTCGATTACTGCTTGTGCGGTCTTAGCCATTTTCTTTATTCATCCTTTCTTGCTTGAGACGTAAGTATACAAACCAATGATTAAACTCATCATCAGTCATAGCTAAAATCGTTGAGAGGGGCTGACCAAGGTGTTCTGCCAACTGAAACATAGCATATATCTCAGTAGGCTCACCTTGATCATTTATTAGTTTTTTTCGACTTCCTCTTGATCTTGAACATCAAGAACAAAGTTTGCCACTCTACTTAATACTTCAGGATCAACGCTTTTTCTCAGCTTAGATTTATCAGAGAGATCAAATACAGAATCTCCCTTTTCATCTGTAATGCCAAATATCAAAGCATACACCAGATAATCAGTATTATCGCCATCGGCTCTAGCATACCATCTGGCTTTGTCTTCTAAAGATAGGTTCTTCGAGTAGAGAGTGCAGTCCCACTCATCTACCCGAATACTTCTAACTTCTTTCCCACTAAAGTGCGCTACGGCACTATCTATTAATTTTCCCATGGTTTTATTCCTATTATGATATTGTTAGTTTACCAAGACCAGTTGCAGTAAATGAAACCTCAATAAGTCCGTCACCAGCAACTGATTTAGAAACTGAAGTTACAAGAACACTTCCAGAATAAGTATCACCACCAGCTTCAAGTGAAACCGTTACTCCTGCATTAGCAAGCATATCAGAAACAGATTGATTGATGTTGTTTGTCATCTCAATCTGACCATTAGTTGCAGCGTCATCAAAGAAACAGTTAATGCTTGCAGTCCAAGAACGGTTAGTAACTTTAGTTCTAGTCCAGCCTTCATCAGCATTTGATGTGCCTACCATTGTAGTTGCATCTACTGTGTTAGCAGTAATTTCAATCGTGAAGTCTTTAACTTCAGCCATAGTGCTTGTGCCTACTGTGACTACGCCTGAGTGTCCAGTGTGTGTTGCCATTTTAATTACCTCAAATATATATAAAAGGCGTAATCGCCATTAAATTGAAATATCAGGGTTATTTTCTCTTACCTGATACGTTACTTCAACAGTCAGTGTACAAACAGCTACGGGCTGATCTCCACCACCGTCAAAATCTGCATCGAAGCTAGTAATGCGTGTATCCTTAGCATTACCGCCACGAGTTAAATCTGTATACAATGCCTCTTCTATCTCAAGGCATATTTGATCCAGAGTGTCATCGTAATTAGCCACTCCTTTAACATATATCTCAACCTGATATTCACACCGTCTTATTTGCGTTCTAGGTGTACTCACTGTTTCATAGGCTGTTTCCTCTGACCTATTATACAGCAAAATACCAGGCAGTTTTGAACCATGCATGGGATAGACTCGACTTTGAAACACATTGCTACGAGTTGTTGCAAGACCAGTAAGTGTTGTCTTGATATTATCCCTTATGCTCTTTCTTACATGACTCATGGCTGTTCCTCTAGTGCAATCTCTGTAATACCTGTGCCATCATCCATTAAGATAGTAACAACATACAATGTGCTGCGAACAAGGAAACAATCACCCTCTTCTGCATTAGGAATATCAGCCGTTCTAACTGTAAGTCTTGGTTGAACAACTGCAAAGCTAACCGTACCGCCCGCATCAACAGACTGGTATTGATTGTCGAATATAGCCGTAATGGTACTCTTCACTCTACCTGTTGGCATATAGGTTACTGACTCACCAAAGTCAGCTATCATTAAAGCTCTATCGTCAGCAGTCTCAACTGGCATCTGTTTCCACTCTAGTTTCTAATTCACTTGCCTCAAGCCCAACGCTTCTGTTCTTTGCTTTTTTCTTAGACTCAACAGCAACGCATTTACCAGAATCAATTAGCTCGTCAGCTACATTCTTAGCTAAATCAACTATAGTACCAACTCTATACAGGGCAGAATCTACAGTACATCTTTCTACAAATTTAACTTTCATACTTATCTCCTTTAGTAAAAGCTACTATGGGATAGCCACGGAATAGCCTTTAGTAAAGGAGGGGGCGAACCCCCTCACAGTGTTACTTACTGACCTACTGCAAAAGATTGAGCATGACGTACAGCAGCATCAACAGACTGTAGTGCAACAACGCGCACTGTACCAGACTTAGAAGCAGTGTATGGGTCAACTACGATATCTAATCCACCGAACATACCGATTAGTAAGTCGCTGAAGTTACCAAAGTAGGCATGGTTTGCAGATGCTTGTGCAGAAACGATAGCATTGTAACCATTAACTTGACCATTCTCTAATACAAAACCACTGTTAGTAGCTGATTTTGCAGTGCCTTTCAAAGCACCCGCTAGAGCAGGAGTAAGGATGTATGAAAGGTTGCCAACAAGAGCGTTATCTTGTGAAACCTCTGTTTCCAATTCAATCATCTCTGCAAAAGTTGGCGCACCAGCACTACCAAATGTAACTGAACCAATGCCAGTTGTAGCTTCAATACCAGTTGGCTGACCTAAAGCACCTGTACCCTCTAGACCAGCTTTATCAATAGCGATTGCCATTGCTTTAGTAAGGTCATCACGGATTAGGTTCTCAACGTCTAGGCTAGATTGGATCAAAAGCTGACGAGTAACGTCTGTGAATGCACCCAAAGTTTTAGGTGTAAGACTTACATTACCAATAGTCATTTCTGATTCAGTAGCATCACCACCCTCTGTAGCAATCCAAGAAGCAGCAGATACGCCAGTTTTCTTAGGAATCTTAACGTCACCGCTTAGACCGCCTAGCATTGTTGCACCTGCAGCCATCACAGATGATGAGTTGCGTAGAGCATCAATGAAATCACCGCCACGAAAATCTTCGCCAATCAAGTCTGCATCGTTTGGATCGCCAGTAACATTCAAGTCACGCTTGTTCCAAGTGCGTAATACTTCAGCAGGAAGCATAATGCCCTGTGCAGTTTTACCGTACTGGTCAGCAGCAGCGCGTGAGCATTCAAATTCAAATGCAGCAGCTTCTTGTGCGCGGCGATCAGTTGGGTTAGCAAGAGCGTGGATTGCTCTCATCATGCTGAAACGCTGAGTTTCTGCTTTGCTCAAGCCGATTTCTTGGCTTTCTAGAGCAGTTGTAGAGCCGATAGACTCTAATAGTGCGCCACGGAACTCATCAATAGACTGACCAGAAGCGATTGCTTCACGAGCCATATCTGATTTGTTGTGACGTGCGCCTAACTCAACGATTTGAGCAGCGTTCTTTTGTGCGGCTTGCTGGGCTTCAGCTTTTACCGCGTCTAAATTAACTTCTGACATAGTATTGTCCTCTTTAAGGGAAGTTCTAATTACGGGTTTATTGTCAGCTTTGCCTGAACGCCCAACGCCAACTGTCATATCGGCAGGTATAGACACCAAACTTGCTTCAACGGGTTTCCATGACTTAGCGCGATAAGTTTCCTTATCATCGCTGTCTCTTTCCATTTTGCCGATAGAGTAACCAACAGAAATGTTAGCCTTAATTCCATCAACAACATCAGAGAAAGCCTCACGAGCCAACTCACCTTTTCCAAAGCGAACTTCTGCGCGAAGTCTACGCGCATTCTCATCAAGCTGTACTGATTTGATTACACCAATTTGCTTTTCTGGGTCATGGTCTAAAAGCAAAGGGGCGCGACCAGAAGCAAGGAACGATAAATCAATCGACTCTCGCTTATGATCTAATACTTCTTTACCGAAAGAACGCTCAACAGGCTCTTCACTAGAAAGTGCCAAACGAACTGTACGAGTCTCTTCATCGATTGGAGACATTTCCATCTCCATAGCACGATGAGTCACCTCAACAGATTCTGCTCTATCGGTTTCTTCTACTTCTACTTCAACTTCTGACTCTTCAGCTTCAACTTCAGCTTCTTCCTCATCGGACTTAGCATAAGTTACAACAAAGGAGTCTTCAGTCTCTTCAACATTTTGAATGTGTCTCTCGCCAACTTCTTCGGTAAGTTCGACATTCTCTGTTACATCTTCACTCATAATAAATGCCTCAAAGTTTACTTCATCCCAAGCTCGTTCATCACTAGCCATGGGATGTCCTTTTGGTAAGAGATCAGTATCATGCTTACCGCTTCTAAATTTGCCATTGCGTAATGCGTACAGAAAGCTATTAACTCTCGCGTAAGCCCATTGCTCTGGCGATTTAACGGTAGGTCGTACTGACTGCGGATTGGTCTTATAAGCCCCAACGCCACGTCTAAATACCGCTTCTAATGTGCGAGTGCTAGTTCTCTTACTAGCAACATCACCAACCTTTTCATTGTGTTCTTTTGCCTTAGTCGATAAGGCTTCTTTAACACTACCTGTAATCTCTGCTGCACGATCTTCGCTAATCATTCCAGTGATCTTGCGCGAGAATGCAAATCCTGCATCACCGCCCCACAAAGCCCAAGCTATTCGCCCTGCGCTTGGATAACCTTCTTCACCAGGTCGGAAACCCTCAGCTTCCTTATCAACTTCGTGACGGCTAAAGAAAGAGTACATTCTTTTTACAGTATCGAATGATAACTCTTTTCTATTCTTTATGTCTCTTGCTCTGGCTACACCAACTTCAGTCCCACCACGACCAAACTCTTTTCGCCACTCAAGACCTTTCTCAGCTTCTGACACCATTCCGTCAGTAGGGCGAGTGTTTATCTCCTTACCCTTGTACTTCGGCATCATCATCTCCGATTATATCAGGATCAACACTATTGAAACTCGCACCGTATGGCTCTAATGCGTAGGATATGCCATATTGTTCCGCTATATCCTTATCTCGTGCGATCTGAGACACTAACTCTTCTACATCCTTACCATACTGGCTTGCAACGTCAGAAAGGCTTAGAACGCCTGATTTAAGCCCCAGAATCGCTGCATTCATTTCCTTCTGTGGATCAACCCAGTTCCATGCCTTACCTCTGAACTCTGCTGCATCAGAGAAACGGTCATATTGTCGAACAGGAATGCCGAAACTGTTAACTTCCATAGATGCAGAAAGCCAATCGTCATAAACAACTCGAACAAAATGGTCAATCACAAACTTCTGTAGGTTTCGATAGCAATCACGCTCTTCTAGCGCACCCTGACGGATAGAACTGTAAGATACTGACTCTAGATCGTTAGATAGCGCAAAATAGCTAACCCCTAACGCAGAAGCAATGCCTTTTAGCACTGCTTTGTGGAATGAATCAAATTCGTTGTTTGGGTACTGTGGATCAAACGTCTTAAAGTCTACACCATTTGGTAGCTGATGAAATGTGCCTGGAGATGCTTCCATGATAGGCATACTTCCATCTAGGTCATCTGCTACGAAGCCATCACCAGTGGGTGACGTAAAGAAACCCATTTTACTAGCACCGATACGCGCATTAACTACCGCAGCTTCTCTTAGCGCACCTAACTGCTTCATCGCAGAGATTGCAGGTGTCATCCAAGGCTCACCGCGAGTCTGACCTGCTCTACTTGGGTCGTATAGGTGAATCATACGTTCAGCAGGGATTCTAACGTGCTTAGGAGACTTTCCAGTCGTTGTGTAGTCATAATCACCTGGATGATAAGTCAACACATGGTAAGCAACAGGCTTGCGGAACTTATTTAGCTCCACCCCCATGCGAACTTCATTGCCATTAGTTAATCTTTCGTTCTTTTGCTCATCAATCTGGTCTGGCTCAAGAAACTCTAAGGCGAATGAATCATGGAATGAAGCACCTCGATGCTTAACAATGAATACTTCACCATCACGGGCTAGACACTCAATAGCTAATTTCTGTGCATCAAGCCATGACATTGAGCCATCTACGGTACAGTTACCTAGCTTGCCCCACTTACGGAACGCACTTTCTACCTTCTGATTGCCGTCTTGATCTAATCTGCCAACAGAATCAGTCGCTTTTACCTGTAAACCAAAGCCTTTTTCACCAATTACGTTATTTTTGAGCAGATTTAGGTATTTTTTAGCATATTCGTTGTTTCTAGCTAAATCTCTTGATCTTGAGCGTATTTTACGCAGTGCTGGTCTAAGCTCAGAGTCTGGTGAACGCTCAGAACCCTTAAAATCAGCAAAAATATGCCCTGAATTAGCTGCTGCGTATGATCTCTTGAATATTTTGCCTTTTTTATCGGTTTTAGGCTTAAACATATCAAAAAGAGCCATTTAAAACCTCACTTGTATAGTAGATGAGTTTTTACGCCCATGTTTCATGTCTATTTGATTAACTTCTTGATTAACTTCTCTCTTATAGAAGTTTCTAGCATCAACCAACTCTTCAAACTTCATTTTATCTAACGATCTACCAGCTATGGAATAGCTTGCCACATCTGAATCAGCCTTTCCACTCAGAAGACTTTCTATCTTAGCAAGCATTATTTCTGCATGAGAACGAGGATCAGCTTGGTTAACATCCAAATCAGGGATAGCCATAAAATGACCACGATCAACAACGATCCTTTCGCCATCTGCTCTAGATATTTCTAGTTGATAGAAGTAATGACCTGGAACAAAGTCTTCGCTATCTTCGCCAAGCACAGTAAATAGGTAGTGTGAAGTTTGGGCTGTGCCAGTTATGGTTATTTCGTTACTGCCACCGCCTGTGATTCTAGCTACATAAGTTGCAGTGTAGGTATCCGTAGGATAGTCAGTGACAAGATCTGACCGCTTCCACTGAATAAAATCCCCTACAACAATTTCCTGTGGTTCTCCTTCTGGAGCGTTAGCAGCATCGAATAGATTTGCCATTAATTTACACCTTTATCGCCACGAATTAACAAAACTTTTCCCTGTCTTGGGTACAAATGATTGCTTCGGCTTAATTGGACTTTCAGCTTGTTGCTGTGGTTGTTTGTCCTTATTATCTGCTAAAGCGTTAATATCTACGTTTAATATAGCATAAGCTGCAATAGAGTAAACAAAACAGTCTAATGCTTCGTTTCTCGGTCTTATCTTTTGGAATACACGTTTTTTGTATCCCCTAGTAAACTTTGTTACAATCTTTTCTGCGGTAAGCTGACGAAAATACTCATCATGCAAGTCATCGTGAAAGTGTATGTAACCAGCACCCTCTTCCTGTATCCGCAATCTAGCAAATAGTAAGTCTTTTGCAGTGTCAACACCAACAGGAAATAATAAACACTTTCCGATATTGTTCTTGCTTGGTCTGCCTACTATTGCTCTACCCTCTCCACCAACACCCTTAATGGCGAAGACTCTTCGGGCATAGTTCTTCTTAGCGTAGGAGTATACCGTATTTGTGAAATGACCTCCACTGTCGATACAGGTTGCGCGTATAGGTAATTGCCTACCATCGTTACACAGATATGTAGTAAACAATTTAGTGTCTAGAGCAGTCCATAATTGAGGCGTAGAAGGATCGCCATACAGAACTTCATGGCTAATGACCCAACTCTCATCGTCACGCCCCCAACCGATAATCGATAGCTCCAAACGATCATCCTGAACATCCACTCCACAGGTGAGAAATATAACGTCATCAGGTATTCCCTCACCATAGGCTTCTCTTCTTTCTGCCAGAGAGTAATCATCGATAGTCTCACCCTGATCCTCCCACGTTTCTCCCAAGTAAGTGTTTGTCCATACCCTAAGTTGCTCTGGGTTTTTACGCATGGACATGAAATCCCTTACACCATCAGACAAAGGTGTCCAAGGAGAATAAAGTCCGTTGATAGCAAATCCTGCCACACCATTAAACTCTTTCTCTGCTTTCCATGTTCCGTTACGAATAGCCCATCTTCTATCAGAGTCAGTCCATAACACATCACAACCTTCACACAGATACTTTGCAGTATCAGGATCGTCATCAGTCCACTGCACGTTAGACCATTTTAGCTTCTGCTCATGGTGACAGTGTTTACAGGGAACGTGATAGTATCTCATGTCAGAGTTCTCAAACGCCTCCTCGATACGACTTGCATCCTTATTCGTGGGAGTCGAAACCATGACAATCTTACGATTCCAGAACGTAGCTGCCCTTTTACGGGCTAGTTGGATAGGATCACCCTCTGAACCAGCACTAGCGGGATACCGATCCACCTCATCACACAGTACGAGTCGGATAGGGCGTGATGCCAAACCAGATGGACTGTTAGCACCCACGAGCGTCAAACTGCCACCAGGGAATAATTTATGTAATGTAGTATTTCCACTGTCTCTTGCGCGAGGGTCTTTTACTTTCCCTCTAAGACATACTGTCGCTTTAAGTAATCCGTTAGCAACACGATCCTTTGAGAATGCCTGAGCCATTTCCAAGGT
>Ga0213865_10001111_pt1 | contig 17732 bp, 17 predicted proteins | sample PICome_6_FD_160100 | JGI IMG/M metagenome (GOLD analysis project Ga0213865, IMG submission 160100) | Coastal seawater microbial communities near Pivers Island, North Carolina, United States - PICO282 | ecosystem: Environmental > Aquatic > Marine > Coastal | place: USA: North Carolina...
ACAGATTGCGACGCTATATCCGGGAAATGGGCCTCGACCAATATGGAAACCGCTGGCAAGTCCTTCTCGCTGGACCCGCATCAAAAACAGAAGCGCAGCAACGCTTGCCTTTTCTTGACAAGGTGGTCAGTTTCCCTACGACCATCGTATTGAGCCCCGGCGCTGCATCCCCCTGGATTCACAGTGGATTCAACGGCCCCGCTACAGGCGCGAAATACGACCTGGAGCGCTCGCGCTTTGTCACCGCGATTAACGGTCCGACGGAAAGTCGTTGACCACGTCTACTTCCAGCTTTTCGGGACGGTTTGCGACCTCCCAAGAGGTCATAAAGACCAGACGGCCGATCTCGGCCATCTTAGGATAGCGGATTTTGTCCGGAGTATCGCCAGGACCGTGGTAGTCCTCGTGCACCCCGCTGAAGTAAAAGATCACCGGGATGTTGTGCTTGGCGAAATTGTAGTGGTCACTGCGGTAGTAGAACCGGTTCGGATCGTCTGGCGCGTTGAAGGTGTAGTCCAGGTCTAACCCGATGTAGGCTGTATTGACAGCTTCGCTGATTTCGTGGAGGCTGGTCGACAGTTTGTCACTTCCGATCAAGTATACATAGCGGTCATTGTCAGCGTGCGCCTCATCAAAGCGCCCCACCATGTCCATGTTGAGGTCGCACACATGCTGCTCCAAAGGAAAAGCGGGATGGTCGCTGTACCACTCTGAACCCAGCAGGCCCTTTTCCTCCCCGACAAATGCGACGAACAAGACCGAGCGCTTTGGGCCCTTTCCCGCTTTGGCGGCGGTCATCCAGGCCTCTGCGTTTTCCAGCAGGCTCACAGTGCCGCTGCCGTCATCGTCTGCCCCGTTGTAAATCAACCCCTCCTTGTCGACGCCGACGTGGTCATAGTGACTCGTCAACACCACAATTTCATCGGCCAACAAACTGTCACTGCCCGGCAACAAACCCCAGACATTGGCCGCTTCCACCTCATCCACCTGACGTGCCAAGTGGAGCTCCATGGCCCCCATGTCGGTGCCGCTCAACTTGCGCTTGGGCCACTTCTTTCGAACGTCCTTCATCGACTTCCAGCCGGTCGCACGCAGCAAGACCTCTTCAGGAATCAGCAGCGTAGGCAAGTCTGTTCCCGCCCCGATACGCTCGACATCCAGGCGCATGCGCTCACGGCTCAACCACGGCACCAATCGAGAACTCATCACCGCATAATCCGCAGAGGCCACGATGATCGCCGCAGCCCCCAAGCTGTCTGCCAACACCCGCTTTTTTGAAGGATCCTTGCTCCATGAGCTCGGTGCATTGCCTCCTGAAAGTGGGTATCCCTTCTTTTCGTTTCCGGGTTCCCCAGAAATCATCACCACGGTTTTGCCCTTGACGTCCAGCCCGGCATAATCATCCCATTCGCCCTCCTGAATGCCGTAACCCACAAACACCGCATCTGCCACTACATCATTGACCTGGATCCCCGGATAGGGGAGGAAATCATTCTTGTAGACGAGTTTTTCGGTCCCGACCGTCAGGACACCCCCCATGAGCTTACTGATCTTCAGTGGAACCGGCTGGAAGTAACTGCCTTCCACTGGAAGCAAGCCCATTGCCTCAAATTCCCCCGCCAGAAAATCCGCGGCTTTCCGCTGCCCCGGCTTTCCGGTTTCACGGCCTTCCATCGAGTCGGCCGCCAAGATGTGCAACAGTCCCGAAAGCTCATCTGCTGTGATTGTATTGGCCCACTGTTCAGCACTGTCTGTGTGCTGCAAGGTTTGGGCAGAGATCGATTGGTTCCACCCTGTGCAGAGGACCAAAAATGTGAAGAGAACGTAGCGGTTCATGCGCATGAAATTTTTGAGACGCGGCGCTCATGTCGGCCGCCTTCAAATGGGGTGTCTAAAAATGCGGCCACACAGTCCAATGCGTCCGGAATGGCCAAATAACGGGCAGGTAAACACAGGACGTTTGCGTTGTTGTGCTGTCTGGCCAGTACCGCGATGTCGGGTCGCCAGGCGATGGCCGCACGGATGTCAGCGTGCTTGTTGGCTGTCATGGCCACACCGTTGGCTGATCCACAAATGAGGATGCCAAACCCTTGATCTGCCGTTACTCCTTCAGCCAAAGGGTGTGCATGGTCCGGGTAATCTACACTGCCCCCATCGGGTGTGCCATGGTCTACGACTTCCATCCCACGTTGCTCGAGCCATTGGATGATTTCCGCCCTCAGGGCTCCCGCCGCATGGTCATTTGCCAAGTGAATCCTCATGCTTCCAAGTTCCCCTTTACTTGGCGATGCGCCGTCCACAATAAAATGTGAATTCGCACCTTTCGCTGTTGGAAACCTGATAGAAAGAAAATTTGGTAGTCTGGTACCCTTAGTGGCTTATCTAAACCACAGGATTCACCCGCAATTTTGGACCTCATCTTCTGCCCAGAATGCACACAGAAAAAGCCGGGATGTACACAGGCATGGCCTCCATCAAATACCATTGATTTCGGTTCTCACCAAAATTCAACCTGTTGTTGATTGCTGAGTCATGAATTTGACTTTCAGCACTTTCAATTCATCAATAACTCGTGAAAAGATTCCAAATCCTGTGGATGACCATTGCCTCCAAATTGAACCGTCAGGAGTTATCAGACCTATCAACAGGCCTACTATACCTATGACTTCTTTTCTAAAGAAAAATGAATAATACATAGTTGGGGTAAAAACCCATGAAGGAGGAGAATGAGGTTGGATGTCTCAGCCGAACTTGCGGATGTGATTCCGAAGTGGAAATATGGTGTGCTGGTGGGATGGTTGGTCGTCCTGTGTCTTGAGGCTTGGTCCCAGGACAGTACGGCTGTAGAGTACAGGTTTCCAAATGGGGCGGTAAGCAGTGAGGGATGGTTGATCAACGATGTTCCGTCTGGATTTTGGCGTTCTTTTTATGAGGATGGAACGCGAAAGAGCGAAGGAAATTGGACGAACGGTGCGCTCGATGGTGCCTGGGTGTTCTACGATGAAAAGGGGCGGGTGGAAACGACGTTGGACTATCGCAACGGCCTGAAAGTAGGGGAGGAACAGCATTGGGACAGCTTGGGAACGTTGGTGCGTTCGCTGCCATGGGCCAACGACACAGTCAACGGATGGGAACAGGTATTTGATGCGCAAGGCATTGAAGTCGAACGCATTCCTTGGAAATCTGGGGAAAGGGAGGGTGTCGCTTTGGAATATGCTGTGGAGAATGGGGTCCAGGGCCGCATCATTCGCCGTTTGGGTTACCGCTCGGATTTACTGCGTTGGGTAGAAGACATCAACCGCTTCGATGATCAGTCAAGAAAGACGGGAAAATGGATGACGTTCTGGCCAAATGACCGCGTTCGAACAGAAGGTCCTTACGCCCGCGGCTTGAAGGAAGGCGTATTTAAATACTTCAACCGAAATGGAGATTTGGACAAGACGGAGACCTACAAAAGGGGGGAGAAAGTCGTGGACGCCCCGCAGGCTGTCGCATTGGATTTGAAAAAGTCATTTCACCCCAATGGAGAGGTTTCCCGTTGGGGGCCATGGCGAGAAAACACCCCCATGGGTACGCATCGGTTCTTTGATGAATCTGGTCATTTGGTGGAAGTCAAAGTGTTCCGCGAAGGATTGCTGGATGCGGTTGGAATGTTGGATAGTTTGGGCCGACGTACAGGCGACTGGACCTTGTTTTGGCAGGATGGATCTCGCAAAGCAGCAGGCCCATATTTGGAAGGAGTGCGCGATGGTGCCTGGGTGTTCTATGCTCCAGATGGAAGGGTTGAACAGGAAGGGGGTTATCGCAAAGGCGCATGGCATGGGCGTTGGAAATGGTACTACGATTCGGGCAGGCTGCACCGTGATGAGCAGTACCGAAAGGGCAAGGAAGATGGTGAGTTTATAGAGCTTTCTGTCGAGGGCGACACCCTCGCAAAAGGCTTGTATGAGCGGGGATTAAAACAAGGAGAGTGGTTGGAACACGTCAATGATGACTTGCGAAAAGGGCGGTATCTCGACGGCGAAAGGGATGGGCTGTGGCGCGAGACTTCTACAGCAGGAGACCTGCGTTTTGAAGGAGAATATGTGGCGGGCATTCCCATTGGAGAGCACATCACATATTGGCCAAATGGTGTGCGCGCTTCTGTGGGTTCATATGAAGGGGGATTGCCTGAAGGAAATTGGCGTTACTTCGATGCCGTGGGTGTGGTGCAGTTGGTGCGGCAATACCGCAGTGGCAGGATCACCAAGGTCAACGGCTCCAAAACGGATCGATGAATTCTAACACAGGCAAATCATCTCAGGGCGCGGCATGGCCATCTATTTGGATGGATTCCTTGCCGTCAGCCATGCTGTTGTTGCGGGGTGACGAAGTGGTGGACGCCAATGACAGGGCGCGGTTTTTATTGGGCCTGGAGTGGGGCTTCAAGCCATTTAATTGGTTGACAGCGCCGCTCTTTAATTGGCGGCAAGAAGACCAGTCTTACTATGCGGTGCGGTGGGGAGAGGTTGCAGAATCGGAGAAGGAGCCCGTGCGAATGGAGCTTACCGTGAGCCGAAACGGTGGCCCCTCTTTTCAGTGCGAAGTCAGGCTGTCGCCAGGCCCAGATGGTTATGGATTGCTTCAGGTGATGGACATCAGCGAACAGCAGTTCCGCCAGCAAGCCTTGCAGGACCGGGAAGCGCATTATCGCCGACTGAACGACATCGCTCAGGAGGGCATCGTGTTGGTTCAGGACAAAGTGGTGTTGGACGTCAACAGCCGTTTTCTGGTGATGGTGGGGTTGGAGCACCCAGATGAAGTCATCGGAGATACCATCGAGCAACTTGGATTCAAACGGCTCGGAAACCTGGAGCCCATTCCTGGAAGCGGTGTCATTGACAGAGGCGATTGGACGTTGACCAACAAGCACGGTGAGCTGCTCCATTTGGACATTGGAAAAGGCAAACTGGAGGACGGCTCGGAGGTCTGGATGATGTACGATGTCTCCGACCGCAAGCGCATCGAGTTTGACCTCGTACAAGAGCGCGAGCGTTTTAGATTGTTGGTGCAGAGTTCGCCCAACGGAATTGTGATCCTGGTCGATGAAGTGATCCGTTTTGCCAATCCTGTGGCCAATACGCTTTTCACCAACCATGAATTGGAGGGCATGCGCTTCGGGAATTTATTTCCCGAGACATTGACCGATAGGATTGATGCATCGGTTCGGGAAACCCGACTCGGCAGAAACATTCCAGAATGGGAAATCGAATTGCCGGATGGCAAGCGGGTCATGCTGAAGTGGAAGCTGACCATTTTCGATGGCCAACCGGCCGTACAGGTCAACATTTCCGATGTGACGGACCGTTACTCGCTGATGCAAGAGCGCATCCGCGCGGAGGTGGCCGAGGAAGCGAACCAGCAACTGACTCAGGAGATTGAGCAGCGCATTGCTGCAGAGTCTGCGTTGAAGGGCGCTACAGCGCGCCTGCGATCGATCGTAGAGTCTGGAGAGGACTTCATCATCTGGACCGCATCGGAAGACCACAGCGTCACCAGTGGCAATGCCAATTTTGACAGCTGGTTGGGCCTTGAAGGCGCGACAATGGACAGCGGTGAAAAAAGTGACGCTTTGCGCCAGGTTGTGGAGCAGAGTGCTGCGATCAATGGTTTCGATGTGAAGGATCGGTTTGCGCGGGCACTCGGAGGCAAGCCGCAGCGATTTGAGTGGGCCGTGGGCACGGATGATACCGATGGTCAGCGCCGGTGGTTACAGCTTTTCTTGAACCCCATTGAGTCTCCCAAGGGCATGCAGGAAATCAGTGCGATTGCCTATGACATCACAGAACGAAAGCGCATAGACAGAAGGATTCGGGAGGCCTTGAAGGAAAAGGAAATTCTGCTGCAGGAGGTCCACCACCGCGTTAAAAACAACCTGCAGATCATCCATTCGATTCTTAACCTGCAGAAGAAGTTTGTGAACGACGACAAAACGATTGTGGGCTTGGAAGAGATCCAAAATCGGGTGTCTACGATGAGCATTATCCATGAGACGCTGTACCAAAACACGGATGTTTCACGCATCGGATTCCCCAGCTACATCACGCGCATAGCCGGCAACATCATTCAAAGCTATCACAGCAGCACACAGGTGGAGTTGGTGACGGAACTGGACCCTGTTGAAGCGCCTCTGGATCAGGCGATTCCGTGTGGATTGATCCTCAATGAATGGGTGTCCAATGCGATGAAATACGCCTTTGAAGGCCGCAAAAACGGGACCATTACGGTGAAGTTGAGCGCCACCGATGTCGAAGGAAAAGGGGATGAAGAGGAGATTCAGATTGAGGTAAAGGACGATGGGGTCGGATTGCCTGAAGGTTTTGATTGGAACACGAGGGATTCCTTGGGTTTATATCTCGTTCAAGCGCTCAGCGAGCAGCTTGACGCACAGTTGAAGGCGGAATCTGACGAGGGTACTCGGTTTTTGATTAGCTTTCGGCGGCCCAAAAACCTGTTTGAAGGATGAACATTTGTGTTCCATCGAACTATTCCAAATGGGCTCACCAAAACCTGAACAGCCATGTCCATTAATATCTTGGTTACCGAAGACGAGAGCATTGTTCGCAAGGACATCGAACAAACGCTAGAAAAAATCGGCTACAACGTTGTCGCGACAGCGGACAATGGAGAGGACGCCATCGACCTGGCGGTGAGGTACAGACCTGATGTCATTTTGATGGACATCATGTTGAAGGGCGACATGAATGGCATTGCCGCTGCGGAAGAGATCAAGCGAACGCTCGACGTCCCCATCATCTTCTTGACAGCCTATGCAGACAGAAGCACACTGGGAGAAGCCAAGCTGGCCGAGCCCCACGGTTATGTGCTCAAGCCGTTCAAGGACGTCGACCTGCAGACGAGCATCGAAATGGCCATCCACAAGTTCTCAAAGGAGCAGGAGGCCAAGATGGAGAATGAGTTTCTGCGGAACATGGCGGAGCACAAAGAGTCCGCGGAATACCTCTTCGTCAAGAACCGCAGCCGATTGATGAAGATTGACCACAACGACCTGTTGTTCATCGAAGCGTTGAAGGATTACGTGGTGGTGCATACCCCTGAGCAGAGCTACACCATTCACAGCACGATGAAGGATGTAGAGAACAAGCTGAACGAGCGCCGTTTCATGCGTGTGCACAGGAGCTACATCGTCAACCTGGACGCCATCCACAGCATCAAATACTCCATGATTCAAGTGCGCAACATGGAGAAGGAGATTCCCATTGGAGGCAGCTACAAAGACCTGTTGGCCAGTCGGATCAACCTGCTCTGAGCAAAGACCATTCAAGACAAAAACCCCGGCCTCAAACCCGGGGTTTTTTGTGCCCTTTTAGTGGATGCTGTGTGAAGCGATGGGCGGCCTCAAAAGGCCTCTCCAATGAAAATGTAGACGCCCCGGCCTTCTGGTGTAAAGGCCACATCGATGCGGGTGTAGATGTCCTTTTCGGGGAACAGGAGGTACCGCAACCCAGCGCCGCCAGTAGGCAGGAACTGGTTCCATTGGAAGTTGTGTTCCTCTCCAAACACCTGACCTGCTGACAAGAACACACTGGCCCCGATGCTTTTGGAAAAGGAGAAGGGCAAAATGCGGTATTCCACTTGTGCGGCGAGAAGGTGGCGGTCCCTGTATCGGCCGAGGTAATACCCGCGCATAAGGCTTTCCCCACCCATGAGAGAGAGCATGTTGAACGGAGGGTTTCCAGCAGTGAATTGGCCATAAAGCTGCGCCGCCAACACCGTGTTTTCCTTGACGGGCCGGTAGATGCGGTTGTCGACGATGTAGGAAGTGAAGTGGAATGCGCTGCGGGTCTCGGAGCTGTAGTTCAAGAAGGCCCATTCGCTGTACAGCCCTTTGCGGGGGTTCATCGCGTTGTGGATGTTGTCATACAGCACACCGAAGCCCACACCGAGGTTGGTGGATCCTTGCGCACCCACATCGGGTATGGCCATGCCGGGTAACGCATCGCTGTTGGCCTCATAGTGCACGTTGTTGAAGGCCTGGTAATCCAACTCCAGCCCCACATAGAGCGAGGGCCACGTTTCGCGCAGCAGGCGCTCGCGCAACAGGATGTACTCCCCGTCGATCAGGCTTTGATACTCTGAGGGGCTGTCTTTCCCAACGCCGTAGTACAGCAGCGGGAAACTCTGGTAGCGGGCCCGCCCGTAGAAAAACCACTTGTTTTTATCTGTGTAGATGGCGTGGTCCAACCACACGCCATATTGGTTTTCGAGGGTGTAAAATGTGAAGGCCTTGATTTCGCTGAGTCGGTTGCTCAAGTTGCGCTTGGCAGAATAGACGTATAAGCTGGACACCCCAAACTCCCAATTGGTTTCTGGGGAGAAAGCCAGGGTGGGGTAGTTGATGAACTTGGGTGCGGCAGGGTCATCATCGACCCCGCGTACGTTGTCCAATATGCGCTGCAACAAGGGCTTCGATGTGGCCTCTTGCTGAGCCAAGCTGGGCATGCAGACAGCCAGAATGAGGAGGGCTCCGACGCTCTTGCGGATTGCGGCTATCATAGATCCAAAGTAGGGGTGAAGGTGAAGCCTCGGCCGCTAAAGGACGTGATTTATCTCATCCTTTGAGAAGGCGAGTTTGTCCGTGTCTGAATAAAAAAGCCCGGTGCATCGCACCGGGCTCGTTTGGCTCCCCCACCTGGACTTGAACCAGGGACCTACTGATTAACAGTCAGTCGCTCTAACCAGCTGAGCTATAGGGGAATGCTCATACCCTCAAAAGAGGGTGCGCAAAGATACGCTGTTTCTCCATTTGTTGCAATGTCCAGCGGCTCAGAAAGACCTCCGCTATCTTTGCGGCTCAATTTTGAACGATGTCATTTGATTCCTCCTCTGTTTTGGCCGTTGGTACTGTGGCCTTTGATTCGATCGCGACACCGTTCGGATCGCGTGAGCGCATCGTTGGAGGTGCTGGCACCTATATCGGGTGGTCGGCCAGCAGACTCGGTGTTCAAACCGGGCTTGTGAGTGTTGTCGGGGACGATTTCCCGCAGGACGAGCTCGACACCATGGAGCGCGCCGGCATGAAGTTGGAAGGCATTGAATGCAAGAGGGGTGAGCGCAGCTTCTTTTGGTCCGGCTCCTACCACATGGACATGAATGGCCGGGACACCTTGGAAACAGAACTCAACGTCCTCGCTGACTTCAAGCCCGTGATTCCAGCCGAATGGAAGGGGGCCCAATGGCTCATGTTGGGCAACATTGACCCCGCCTTGCAGGCATCTGTATTGGACCAGTTGGATGGGCGTCCGCAATTGGTGGTGTTGGACACCATGAATTTCTGGATGGACATCGCCATGGAACCGCTTAAGGCGGTGATCGCCCGTGTCGACGTTTTGACGATCAATGATGAAGAGGCGCGACAGTTGTCTGGAGAACGCAGCTTGGTCAAAGCGGCGCGCCAAATTCTGGAAATGGGCCCGCGTTACTTGATCATCAAGAAAGGAGAACACGGCGCCTTGCTCTTCCACAATGGCCATGAAGGTTTGGAGTACTTCTTCTGTCCTGCTTTGCCCCTCGAGGACGTGGTCGATCCTACAGGTGCGGGCGACACGTTTGCCGGAGGCTTTGTCGGTCATTTGGCATCGGTTGGACGCACGGACTTTGCCGCCATGAAAGAAGCTGTGGTGGTCGGAAGCGCGTTGGCCAGCTTTACCTGTGAAGCTTTCGGAACCGAGGGAATTCGGGCGGTGGACGCCCCAGCGTTGGAACAGCGGTTGGGTCAATTCAGGGCCATGACCCGCTGGGAGGAGAGCCGCGTTGCGGCAACGGCATCCTGATCAGGCACCCAGGTTGATCCTCAAGGCAGGGTCGACAGGGAGTCCGGCCTCCCACCATTCGAAGTGCAGGTGCGGCCCTGTGCTGTGGTCTCCAGAATTTCCGATGATGGCGATGACATCACCACGGTTGACGCGGTCGCCGATGTTGACTTCGAGCCTTGCGTTGTGCATGTAGAGGGACAACCTGTTTTCGGTGTGTTGGAGAATGACCGTGTGTCCGCCACCCGCTGTGAATCCCGCGAACACCACCGCACCATCACCTACTGCTTTGACGGGGCTGTTTTCGGGCGCCACGAGGTCGACGCCCCAGTGGCCCAGCGCGGGGTTCCACGCGTCTGAGATGCGGCCGTCCACTGGGGACAACCAGAGCCCGGCGTCGTCGAGGCTGCCACTTCTTCCAATGGAAAAGGCGTCTTCCTCGGCCACCTCCTGGCGCAGCCTGTCCAAGGATGGACTGGGTTCCGGGTTCGCTTGTGGACCTGCTTGGTTGTTGTCTTGTTCGGCGCTTTCAATCAGCGTCTCGGGGGAGATGCGGCCTTCGAGTACGGCCACCATGTTGTCCAAGTACAAGGATTGGACGTGTAGTTCCCGCGCCAATGAATCGGTCATTTGCCACGCCTCCTCCTGCAGTTGTCGGGTTTCGGTGGAGACATACCCCGGGACCACCCACTCTCGGAGGGGTGTCAAGGCCACCAAAGCATAAGTCAATGCGGCAATGCCGAGGACGGAAGCCGCGGCGATCCACTTGAGTTGACCCGGCTTCACGCGCAAGGCCCACTTCTCGGCAAACGTCCCTTCTTCCTGAAGAATCAACCGATAGTCACGGCGCTCGGGTGCACTTCCCTGTGACCTGTGTTGTGGCTTTTTTGATTTCATCAGAAGCCAAAGATGGCAGAGAACGGGAGAGTGTGCCGTCTATTTTGCGGATGGGGCGGGTGTATTGCAATATTTTCGCGGCTCTTGAGTTGGCAGTACGCAGTCCTGCACATCATGCATCATCCTCCCGCACCCAACACCCGCAACACTCGCCTGAGCAGGCGCGGCCGCATTCTACCTTGGGGCGTACTCATGGTGGTGTTGGCCATTGCCGTCACCTGGTCGGGTTGCACCACGCAGCGTGACGGTCGTTTTTATCGGGCCTATCACAACACCACTTCCCGCTTCAATGGGTTCCATTTTGCCCGCTTGGCGATGGAAGAAGCGGACCTGAAACTGGCCGAGACGCACGAGGAGAATTGGGACGAGGTGATTCCATTGTTCCTCTACGGATCGGAGGATCAAGCGGACTTCCTGTATCCGCTGATGGAGCGCGCCATCGAAAAGTGCTCGCGGGTGGTGGAGCGCCATGCGATGACGCCGCCATCGAGTCTGAAGAAGGATTTCAAGCGCCCTCAGCTCAACCGCTGGATCGACGACAACTACACCATTATCGGCAAAGGACACTTCTACAAGGGTGACTTCGTCATGGCGGAGGAGGTCTTCAAGTACCTTCAGCGCAAGCACAAAGAGCCGGACAGCCAGGTGGCTGCAGGGGCTTGGTTGGCCCGCACATACATGGCATTGGAAAACATGCCCAAGGCCAATTCGGCCTTGCTCAAGGCGGTGGGTGAGCGCGACGCATCCGATGAGCTTCGTGCCGATGCGTTCTTGGTGCAGGCGGAGTTTCTATTGACCCAAAACAACTTCGAGGAGGCCATGGCTTCCATCGAACGCGCCATTCCACTGATCAAGAAGAAGCGGGACCGGGCCAGGCCCTTGTTTGTGTTGGCCCAATTGAAACAGCGCTACGGCCGCAATCAGCAGGCGATTGACCTATTCGAGGATGTGGTGAAGCTCCGCACACCCTATGAAATGGAGTTTCAGGCCCGCATGCAGCAGGCTTTGGCGTATGACCGTCGAGGGGGACGCAGCGAGGAAATTCGTGAGTTGTTCTTCGACATGTTGGAGGACGACAAGAACGAGGAATACCGTGACCAGGTCTTTTATGCCTTGGCGCAAATTGAACTGGAGGAGCTCAACAGGGAGGAGGGGATGGACTTTTTGCGGGACGCCCTCGCCGAAGACTCTGGGAACCGCCGCCCGCGCATGAAGAGCTTCTTGGCCTTGGCAGACCTTCACCTCGAGGACCGGGACTATGAGTTGGCACAGGCTTACTATGACAGCACGCTGGCCAACATGGACGAGGACCACCCTCGGTATGTCGAAGTCCGCAACAACGCCAAAAGCCTCACGGAACTCGTGGAGCAATTGATGGTCATCGTGAGGAACGACAGCCTGAGGGCGCTGTGCGACCTTGATGAGGACGAGCGCTATGCCCGTTTGGAGGACATCATCGAGGATTTGCGTGTGGCCCAGGAAGAAGCGGAGGAAGAAGCGGCGCGCTTGGCTGAGGAAGCTGCTCTGGCGAGTTTGAATGGTCCGGGTAGCGCGACCGCTTTTTGGCCGTACAACCCCCGGTTGCGCACAGCGGGTCAGTCGTTCTTTCAGGACCGCTGGGGAGACCGTGAATTGGAAGATGATTGGCGGCGCAGCAGGAAAATGGCGGCGGGTTTTGGTACCATCGATGATGTGGTGCAGGACGAGACTTCTGTCGATATGTTGGGGTCAGGCGGTGAACTTCCTACACCTGAGGAGCTGATGGAGGGCTTGCCGTGTGATACCGTGCAGCGGGCCGCAGCTGATGTTGAGACGGCGACAGCAGTGTACCAAAGCGGCGTGATCTACAAGGAAAAGCTGGACGATACAGACAATGCCATTGAGTCTTGGGTCGACCTTTTGGACCGGTATGAAGAGAGTATGGAACATCCGTTGGCCCACTACCAGCTTTATCGGACGTACCTGTTCTTGGAGGAGACAGAGAACTACACCAACCCTTTCTGTGGTACTTGTAACTCTCAGTATTGGGCCGATCAGATTTCATTGCGCTATCCTGACAGTGAGTGGGCCCAGTTGGTGGAGGATCCCGACTTCGTGGACTTCGAGGAGCAGCGGCGGTTGGATGAATTGGCGGCTTATGAGGCCCACCTGATCCGCTATTATGCACAGAAGGACTACCAGGCCATCTTGTCTGAAATCAATGCGACGTTGGATACCGTGCCCAACCACACCCAGGAGTGCCGGTACCGCTTTTTGAAGGCGCAGTGCATCGGATGGTTGGACGGCCGGGCAAGGAGCCGTGACAACTACATCGAGGCGTTGAAGGAGGTGGTCGCGGGTTGTGACTCCACTGAACAAGGCATGGCCGCCGGGGAGATTCTGGAAGGGCTCGGTGCCACCGAAAAGAAGGAGAAGAAGAAGTCAGATGCCGTGCCCACCATGCCGGACATGGGGAATTTCACCGATAAGCCGGTGTTGGAACACTACCTCGGGGTGATCATCCCGGTGCGGGATGGTGATGCTGAGGGCACCAAGGCGGCGCTGTCGGACTTCAACCGCCAATTTTTCGGGAGCGCCAACCTCAAGGTCACCAGCAATTTGCTCGACCGGGAGAACCAGTTGGTGTTGGTCAAGCAATTCGTGCGCAAGGACAGGGCGATGGATTACTACCGGGTGTTGACCGGCAACAGAGAGTCGATGATCGACTTCAACACGAGTGGCTACAAGACCTTCATGATCCACACCGAGAACTATGTGGAGCTCTTTAAGGGCAAAAACGTGGACGCGTACCTGATGTTCTTCGACCAATACTACCTTAGGGAGTGAAAGTGGGCGGAAACGACCACAGGACCAGAATCACCATGGCACGACAGCGGACCAACGAAGTATCCCTCGAACAAGGCATCAATCGCATTGTGGACGGCACCCATATGGAGGGGAGCATTCGCAGTGAAGGCAGCATTCGCATTGACGGCTCTTTCAAGGGCGACATCCACACCGCCGGTCGTTTGGTCATCGGTCAGTCGGGCCGCGTTGAAGGCCGTGTAGACTGCATGGACTGCGAATCAGAAGGGCTTGTCCTCGGAGAGTTGCGTGTGGCCGGGTTGTTGAGCCTCAAGGCGTCAAGCCGGGTGGATGGTGAAATCCAATACGGCCGCATGGCGGTTGAAGCTGGGGCGCAGATTGTCGGAACCTGCCGACTGGACGGTGAAGGCGATTTGCAGGTTTCTCATCAGGAGCAAGCCACCAGCGCGGAAGATGCCCAAGAGCGATACCTCCAACAATCAGCTTGACGGCGGCCGTGGGGCCATGCGCCACATGGGCTTGGCCGTTACCCTCGCCTCAGGCATAGGTGGTGGCGCCTGGTTGGGCAGCCGCTGGGACGCCACCGCAGAACACGAAGTGCAGTGGGCGACCGCATTGTGCGCCATGTTGGGCTTGGCCGCCTCCATGACCATTGTGCTCAAAGACCTGAAGCGATGAAATTTCACGTGTTGAATGGCCTGACCACACTGGCTGGCTTCATTCTGGTGACCACCTTGGGTGAGCCATTTTTGACGGACGCTGTAAGGATGCCCCTGCAAGTGGTGGTGGTCCTGTTTGCTCTGATCACCGTTGTCTTGGAGCGCATGCTGAGGCCCAAGGAAGGGGTGACCTCAGGTGCGTTGGTGCGCAATGTGATGGGGGCGACACTCATCAAAATGATGGTTGTGCTCTCTGGAATCTTGGTTTACATCGTGGCGGAATTCCCCGACCCCAAGAACTTTGCCATTGCGACTTACCTGCTGTATGCCGCATATACCGCCATTCTTGTAGCGGAATCCATGCGCCATTCTGTGCCGCCAACGGACGGCGTTTGATAGTTCTGTGTTCTCAGATGCGAAAAGGCAAGCGGGGAAGGATTGCGGTGGCTATCTTCGCACCCAAATTCGCTGCGGCGATGTTCGATATAACCCGGCCAAACAACGGCATCATGCGCTTTTCAATGAAGATCATGTCTCTTCTGTTGAGCTTTGGCTTGATTGGAAGTGTCTTGGCCTCTGCGGGAAACGGTGAGAACCCTGATCCGGGCGAGTTTATCATTCACCACATCGCTGACGCCCACGACATTCACCTTTGGGGTGAAGGTCCTTCTGCCCTTCACATTCCCCTTCCCGTCATCTCGTACTCTCCTGAGTATGGGGTGAGCATTTTTTCCAGTGCACACCTGTTGCACCACGGAGAAGACCATGTAGACATGTCGGACCACGGCATGGAGGGGGCGCATGAAGAACACGCATCGCATGGCGGAAGTGGCCAATACCACTGCCACGAAACGGGATTGACCTACTCCTTAGATGGCAATGGGGCCCTGCACGCCCACAACAATGCCGGAGCGCATGTGCACGCTTACGACCTGTCCATCAGCAAGAGTGTATTGGGCATGTTCATCGTGATTTTCATGATGCTGCTCATCTTTCCACGAGTGGGTTCGGCATACAAGAAGAGAAAGGGCCAGGCCCCGAAAGGCTTGCAAAATGCACTCGAGCCCCTCATCCTGTTCATCCGGGACGAGGTGGCCGTTCCCAGCATCGGCGCGAAAAAGGCCGATCGGTACCTGCCGTTTTTGCTGACCACATTCTTCTTCATTTTCCTGTGTAACCTCTTGGGCCTCGTTCCTTTTATCGGGGCATTCAATGTCACAGGCACGGTAGGGGTCACATTGATTTTGGCCACGTTTGTCTTCATCATCACGACGGTGTCAGGCAACCGGCATTACTGGGGACACATCTTTTGGCCCCCGGGGGTTCCTCTTCCCATCAAGTTGATTTTGGTGCCCGTTGAGGTGGTTGGCATTTTGCTCAAGCCCGCGGTATTGATGATCCGTTTGACGGCCAACATCGGTGCGGGCCACATCATCATCCTGGCACTGTCCTTTTTGATCTTTATCATCAGCGATTACGGAGCCAACCTGGCCGCCGGAATCGGTACTGGAATTTTCTCAGTGGCGTTCATGATTTTCATGTACTTCATTGAATTGCTTGTGGCGTTTTTGCAGGCATACGTTTTTACCCTTTTGGCGGCGCTTTACTTCGGTGACGCCACCCAAGAGGCCCACCATTGAACACAACCCAAATCAACCCCTAATCCTTTCCTTATGGAACTCGCAATGATCCTCATGGAGGCAGCTAACATCACCAAAGGCCTCGCTGGCATTGGTGCAGGTATCGCAGCCATTGGTGCTGGTGTCGGCATCGGTCGCATCGGCGGAAGCGCCCTCGAATCGATGGCCCGTCAACCCGAAATCAGCGGTGATCTCCGTGCGAACATGATTGTGGCCGCCGCTCTCGTCGAGGGTGCCGCATTGTTTGCCATCATCGTCTGCTTCCTCGCTAGCTGAACCAGGCTACAGCCTCAGTTCCATGGAAGCGTTTCTGAATACCGTTTACGGTACCGTCTTTTGGTCAACCATCTCCTTTTTGGTGGTGTTGGTCTTGATGCGGCGTATGGCTTGGGGCCCGATCCTTCAAGGCTTGAAAGAGCGCGAGGAGGAAATTGACGGCGCCCTGAACAAGGCCAAAGAGGCGCGGGCAGAGATTGAGAATCTCCAATCGGACAACGAGCGGCTTCTCCAAGAGGCTCGGGCAGAGCGCGACGGCATGTTGCGTGACGCTCGGGACATGGCAGACAAGCTCGTGGCCGATGCCAAGCAGTTGGCCAAGGACGAAGGCGAGCGCATGATCGACCAGGCCAAGCAGGCCATCGATGGTGAGCGCGCTGCAGCCGTCGCCGACTTGAAAGCCGAAGTGGCGAAGTTGAGCCTTGAAATCGCTGAGAAACTGGTGCGCCAGGAGCTCAAGGAAGATGCCGCTCAGCAAGAGCTCATCGGCCGCATGATTTCAGACTCCAAACTGAACTGAACAGATGTCAGCCAGCTCCGTAGCCCGCCGATATGGCAAGTCCCTGTTTGCGCTCTGTAAGGAGCAGAACGCAGTGGACGCCGTAGAGCAGGATATGCGCGCCATCACCGAAGTGGTGAAGGAAAATCGGGAGCTGACGGCCGTGTTGGCCAGCCCGGTTGTGCGTCCTGAAAAAAAGGAGGCCATCGTGAGTGCTGTGTTTGCTGCCGCCCAACCACTGACCGTTTCCTTTCTGAAGCAGCTTGCTCAGAAAGGCCGTGCAGGGATTTTGGGCGATATGGCCCAGGCCTTTGTGGCGTTGGTGCGCGAAGAGAAGAATGTGGTATTGGCAGAAGTCACGACCGCAGTTGCCCTCGACGACGCCCGACGCTCTGAAATCAATGCATTGATCGGCAAGGTCCACCAGGGAGGGGTGGAGCTGTCTGAGAAGGTGGATCCCACGCTGATTGGCGGCTTCAAGCTGCGGGTTGGTGATCGGATGATCGACGCTACGTTGCACCAGTCTTTAAGGACGTTGCACCGCAACCTCACCAACAACCCATACGAACCGGCTTACTGAGCGTATTTCAACCTCATGTCCCAGATCAAACCCGCCGAAGTTTCAGCCATCCTGCGAGAGCAGTTGGCCGGCAATCAGACCGCAGCCGACCTTCAAGAGGTCGGAACCGTCCTCCAGGTCGGAGACGGGATCGCACGTATTTATGGCCTTAGCAATGTGCAGGCTGGTGAACTCATCGAGTTCGAGAATGGCGTGCGTGGTATCGCATTGAACCTCGAGGAGGACAATGTGGGTGCTGTATTGCTGGAGCCTTCTGGAGAGCTGAAGGAAGGCTCATCCGTCAAGCGCTTGAACCGCATCGCATCTGTCAAGGTGGGCCGCGGAATGTTGGGCCGCGTGGTCAACACCCTCGGCGAGCCGATTGACGGAAAAGGACACATCGAAGGTGATCTGTTCGAGATGCCACTTGAGCGCAAGGCGCCTGGTGTGATTTACCGCCAGCCAGTAAACGAGCCCCTTCAGACGGGCATCAAGGCTGTGGACTCTATGATTCCGATTGGCCGCGGCCAGCGGGAGTTGATCATTGGTGACCGCCAAACCGGTAAGACCACGGTGGCGATTGAC